>Ga0181523_10004671_pt1 | contig 11695 bp, 14 predicted proteins | sample PEATcosm2014_Bin_43_FD_119752 | JGI IMG/M metagenome (GOLD analysis project Ga0181523, IMG submission 119752) | Peatland microbial communities from MTU Mesocosm Facility, Houghton, MI, USA - PEATcosm2014_Bin05_30_metaG | ecosystem: Environmental > Terrestrial > Soil > Wetlands > Peat | place... | reverse complement strand
GGAAATGTCCTGATGAAAGACGAGAGGCTTGGGGTCCATGTGGTCAACGCCATCAGGGAGGGGTATGACTGCCCTCCCGAACTCAAGACTGTCGATGGTGGCACATTGGGCCTCGACCTCCTTCCTCTGTTCGAACAGTTCGACAGGATGGTTATTGTCGACGCGGTGAATTTCGGCAGGGAATCTGGTTATATTGGAGTACTCGAGGATGACCAGATCCCTGCCGTACTTTTTTCGAAGCTTTCTGTCCACCAGATCGGTCTCGCCGATCTCATTTCAGTTGCAAAGCTTAAAGGAGTGATGCCTTCCAAAGTCTGCTTGATAGGCATGCAGCCTTCACCTGAGGATTTAACTTTAGGGGTTGAAATGTCGGACATAGTTAATAAGAATATAGATCAACTCATCGCTATTACCGTCAATAAGTTAAAAGAATTGAATATTCTCTGCGTTCCGTCGATGATGCTATCCTCTCATCCGCGTGACACAGGGGGACAAGGGACAGAAACTAATGGATCTGCTGACGGAAGCTAGAGGCGCTATTCTTTTTGTCCACCGGACTGCCCTCTTTGAGAGGTGTCTCAATGATCTCCGAGATCGAGGCGGTCCAGCTTCATTGGCAGCAAAAAGAGTTGACAAAATTATTTGCAGCCTCACTAATCATGGAAACAGACCGGCCAGAGAGAGGTTCGGTGTAACAAGAAAAGGAGAATACAGGATCAGCAACTGCAAGAAAATAGCGCTGGGAAGCGGTTATCGTCTCGTCTGTATACTAAGGAACTCCCATCTAGTGCTTTTGTATGTGGGTTCACACGATGATTGCTTCCGATGGATAGAGAATAATAAAGGTCTTGAATACGAGATTGAGGATCTGACAAAAGCGGTTCAGCTGTTACTCAAGAGGGAATCCCATGAAATGCACCTTCCCGAAGATGTGATTGAAGAGCGCAAGTTCATAGAAGCTTACGAAGCAATGTTGATGAGCAAAATTGACGATGATGTCCTCTGTAAAATTTTCACCGGCTTGTGTAAGAATAAATTGTAGTTGCTACTACTTGGCCTAACAGACACTGTATAATCGCGTCTCGTTTTTTTGTTGATAAGGGTCTCTGGGATTTTGTCAGCCCCTGGATGCTATATTTATTTACAAATATCCTCAGCCTAGATCGCCCCCGTGAATATAGGCTGTATTCAGTCCCTAAATTACGCACTCATTGTCTTGGCACAGTTATATATTGCAATGTTGATACTGCGGTATCTTCAGCTGAAGTCCAAATACAACTGGTCCTTATCTAATCTGGTGTCCTTGTTGAGAATGACGCTGTTTACCCATAGAAACCTGTGGGCTCGGCTCGATAGTCCTTTTGAGACATTGCCATTACAATATAATCCAGCTCAGATGACATTGAGCTACGCATAATTTGGACAGCATAAATGGGAACCTGAATTTGAAAACGTCACAAACCTATCTCAAACAGCTTATATTATAAGGACTGGGCTCTTTTGAACCATTTATTTTGGACAGCAATGATCTCATACCATAAATTCTTACAGTACCATCGCAAGCTGCGCCTCCGATCTTCTTCACATTCTTTCATAATCTCTTCATCGCCAGTTCATAGTCATCTGGTAATCTTGAACCAGATTAAGAGAGAGGTTTTGCCTCAACAAATCAAATTAGCATTAAGGAGCTATCATGAAAAAGATCATTGGCACAATTCTCACCGGAAGCATAGTATGCATGTTTGCAGTTGCGCCTGCATTCGCTGCCAATAATGATCCGGGCATCGACCAGAGGGAGATCAACCAGCAAAGCAGAATCAACCAGGGTGTTCAGAGTGGACAATTAACTCCGAAGGAAACGGGGAAGCTCGATGCCCAGCAGGCGAGGATCAAACAGAGAGAGGAACGCATGGCCTCAAGAGATAACGGCAATCTCACCGCCAAGGACAAAGCAAAATTAACAAGGCAACAGAATAGAGCCAGCAAAAATATCTATGTAAAGAAACACAATGATAAAACTGCAAACGTCGGAAAATAATGTTCGATAAGTCAAGCAATGAGAAGCAGGCTATTTCATGAACCATGTGGTTAGATGATAATCGCAATATTAGCAAAGCTAGTGGATATTTATAGGTGGTGTCAATGAATGAATGTGGGATCTGCAAGAATACCTTTTGGTATGATAGTACTGAAAAGTGTGACTGTTGTGACGGGACAACTTTTATGGGGTGCCGGAGATGCCACAAATGTCATAATGGACACATTCCGGTCCGTAAAGCCTGCCCACAGTGTAATACTAAAAGCGAAACAGCAGACAAAGCAAGTAATAATTCGTTAGCTATGAGGTCAAAGAAATACCGAATGAATCAGACCCGACGAGATTTATGTGGCTGCTGGCTAGGCAGATCAAATAAATCTGTGTACCTTGAATCAGAAAATACAATATTTTAAATTAAGACTATTGACATTCAAACCCAAGGAGGAATTAAGATGAAAAGATTTTTCGCAGTATTTGTTATTGCAGCGCTTCTTGTCGGCGGAACAGTCGGCATTTGTGCAGCCGACGAGCCTCACATGAGAGCCGCTCTGGAACATCTGAGGGAAGCAAGGGAGCAATTGGAGAAAGCCGTACCCAATAAGGAAGGTCACAGGGAAAAAGCTATTGAACTCATCGATCGTGCTATGGGGCAAGTAAAAGAGGGTATCGAGTTCAGCGAACACCACCATGAAAGCTATTAGGAGAACTTCATGAACAACAAAACAATACTGCCCTTTGTCATCATCTCACTATTAATTGTGTTGATGACAGGATGCGCTGGCCACGAGGTGGTTCGTGAGCCCCGCATGGAAGCTGCTCTGGATGATTTAAAAGCGGCAAGACAGGAGTTGGTGAGGGCTGTCCCCAATAAGGGAGGGCATAGAGAAAAAGCGATTGAACTCACCGATCGTGCTATTGAACAGGTAAAAGAAGGCATAGAGTCCGGCGAAAAACGTTAGTTAATAAAGGTAAGCACGAGGAGGTCCATTTTATGGGCCTCCTCCATAATTTCAGAGTCGGATAACCAGATACCTATATGTACATTTCGGCAACTTTTGATTGTTGCTCCACTAGATAGGACTGAGTGTTGTCAGAAAAGGAAGAACTGCTCGATGAAACTGTAGGATGCCAGGGTTCAAGTTGAAATTCGCGAGGTTGAAATACAGCTTGCTGGAGTAGATGAACGTCGCCTCCCCAATACTAGTCACGCTTTGATTTACAATAAGTGCAAAAGAACTGTCTTTGGCCTCCTATCCTGCAGCAATTCTCTGAATCAAGAGAACTCAATTATCCTCTTTTCTATCTTGAGGTTTTATCTTTTCAATTATCTGTGGCATCAGTTCCGACAACCTATCTGACCACCCCTTTTTACTGCCTATGGCATATACCTCAAGCTCACCCTGTCCATTGACACTTAATATGGCTATCGGGGAAACTTTTAATCCACCGCCCGTACCTCCTCCCTTTCCATCGCCCTTACATTGTCCACTAATGTCTTTTTTTTCGTCCTTGCCCCCGACCTCACCCCCGCCAATAAAACCTCCGCCAGCTACGCCCAGGCTGACCTCAAAGAGAGGCACTATGACATTATCGTTTATTACTATCGACGTACCGACGACAGTATCTTTTACCGTCGTACCCTCAAGTTTGCTAAAGAGTGTTTCAATCAGCATCTTTACATGTTCCATGACTTCTTCCTCCCTTTCATACAAGATATTAAAAACATTGTTCCATGGCGTGATAACAGAAATCCTAGAAGAATAAGAATCAGACTGCCAATAATAATCCGCCCCCCCACAATGCCCTCAGCAAGATACCGCTCATGCTCAAAATCAGGTTCGATGCGTATGGGCAAGGGTATTGTGGCAAGGCCTGCCGCCAAAAGACCGACGCAGAACCCGGTTTCAGCAGGATTGCTAAATCCCAGAACTAGTTTCATTTGTCCAGATGGCGAAAAACTCCTATACATTTTCTGCGCAAGCTTAATTAACAACGGGATCTGCTGCAAGAAGGACGATACCATGTCTGCAGTGAGAGGAGATCGACTTCTAAAATCTTTGCTACTTCCATTCTTCCGGGTTGTCTTTTTAAAAAGTAAGATACGTCTTCCACCCAATAAGATGATAATCTCTTTGGGTATTCTGTTGTATGCTACACCTGCAAAGCCCCACATCCAAGTTATTCCAAGATCAACCGCCAACTGCCCATCAGAGACCGCTCTTAAGGTTATTCGGAAAGGCACAAAAAGTACGGTGATGATTACGACCGCGAGGGTGATTAAAAACGCAGTGGCCATAGCTCAGTCCTCATCATAATCAAAAACAGATTTATGAACAGTTGTCCGGTCATTTTCTCTCTATCTCTCAAACATATTCAGTTTATAAGTTATAAGTCCAATCTTTTTGAGGGTAATAAGAACAATAATAAGAGGCATGCCTAACACAGTCACGTATGTCATGACATACCCAGCTACTGCTTCAACAAGCAGAACTCCATGCCATTTCATTTTAAACCATCCCATAACACCCTCCTCTTGTACTTGAAAGCATCATTTCAATAAGTATCTTTAGCCTTATCTCTGCAATAAAATCCTCTTCTATTAATGTTATAGAAGGGCAGATGACATTGCTTCGGCCGCCTGCTTCGTCTATCATAATAAGCACTTATTGCAACCGTACTACTAAACACAAAAATCAGTATAGACATCCTGTCCGTCATAGTATGCCGATAAATGTGGGAAGGCCTGTTTATCGGCTTCGACAGCGTTAAAGGCAGTCCCAGGATCCATGACGATGAGATATTCGTACCCGCTCACTTGCTTGCTTGAAATGTCGGATTTTAGGCATTCAACAGCTAACAGCTGTACATTTTCACCCAAGAGAAGAGGAGAATAATGTTTCTCCAGAGACTTGGAAGTGATAGGAAGGCCGCGAAGTTGAACACTTCCACCCCTCTCATTGTCACGAGGAGCAAACGGTTGATCATCAGTTATCCTGAAGAAGGACAGCTTCCATTTTCTCCCAACGCTAAGCTTTACATGCAGAAGGCCTCTCGAGTCGCCGCCACGAGGGGATACTATGAAAAAATCTCCGCTAGCCGTCACTGTAACGCAGCATTCCACTAATGACGTGTATTCAGCGGCACGAGTTTTTCTAATCATCTGCCGGTCATTGCATTCCTGATCGCAGCTTGCATGGAACTTCTTTCGCGGACATCCATGGTCTAGCTGATCACTGCGGCACTGCCAACTATCTTCTCGCAATGAGATCATCAGAGAGTTTGCCAGTCTGGTACTGATGCCTATTTTGGTATATGAACCATGACCACCCATGCCTAAGCCAATATGCGGATAGGGTAATGGGACAATTGGGATACCTTTTGTCACCCGAGCCTCTTCTAACTCAAAACATCTCATCGTATCATTCTCCTGTTTTCTTGAATTGCTTTATTGCAATCATCTGATAATCGTAAAATCTTTTGCCTGAAGCGACATTCAATGTCTGCTCCAGTAATATCAGAGCAAATGGCGTACCAGTCTCAATCCTGTCTTACCTTATGTAACTCAACCTTATGCTCTGACAGGGTTTCAATATGATACCGACGCTCATCGAATGATAAAATGGATTACCTTCACGAAGATCGCTAATGTTTTGAAGATAAACTTTCTTGTAAAATACAATAATATTTGTATATGCTATCGTAATGAAGCATAACGTCTTATTTGCCTGGATTGGTAAAAACGACCTGGATGCCTGCGGAAGAGAGCACGGACAAAACCTGGGGCCAATCGGAGAGGCCATAACAAACCGGAACTTTACTCATATCGTTCTTCTGTCCGTATTCTCCCAAGAAGAGGAACAACGCTATATCGATTGGCTCACGTCGGTGACGCGTATCAAGGTCATGAAATACCATGTCGATCTGTCCACTTATAATCAGTTCAAGGAAACCTATGATGCTGCTGTCTCAGCTATAAGGGATGTAAAACGAAGGCTTGGGGAAAAAACCCTTCGCAAGACCTTTCATCTGAGCTCTGGGTCACTTGCAATGGTGGCAGCGTGGATACTTTTGTCGAAAACTGTTCACCCTGCTGAAATCATCCAGACCTCACGAAAATACGGGGTGCAGACTGTATCATTGCCCTTCGATATTGCCGCTTCAACTACCGATGACGAATATCGGTATGGAGATGAGGAAATCCTGAAGATGACCCGTGGGCTGCCGCCTGAGTCGCCTGAATTTGCTTCCATAATCCATCGATGCAAGCCCATGGAAAGAGTTATAGCACAGGCACGCAGACTTGCCGTGCATGATGTGCCGGTTCTTATCCAGGGAGAATCTGGGACAGGCAAAGAACTCTTTGCCCGTGCAATACACACATCGAGTCCGAGGTATGATAAGCCCTTTGTTGCGGTCAACTGCGGGTCCATACCTCCTGAACTGGTCGAATCGGAGTTCTTCGGGCATACCAAGGGCGCTTTCACGGGGGCGTCAGCTGTGCGCGAAGGTCATTTTAGCGCAGCCGATGGAGGTACGCTATTTCTCGATGAAATCGGGGAGCTTCCACTGCTAGCCCAAGTTAAGCTCCTGCGAGCCATACAGGAGGGCGCCATCACTAAGGTGGGATCCAGCAAATGCCAGGACGTAAACGTAAGGATCATAGCGGCAACCAACCGCAACCTGATAGAGGAGGTCTTTTCGAGTCGCTTCCGGGAGGACCTGTTCCATCGCATAGCGGTTGGGGTGCTACAGCTGCCTCCGCTGCGCGAGCGGCGAGGTGACATCAGTCCTCTAATCGACGACATCCTTGTAAAAATAAACGAGCAATTCGAGGGCAAACCGGGCTGGAGAAAAAAGACCTTTTCCTCTGGAGCGAGACATATTCTGCAGCAGCATCCCTGGCCAGGTAACATCCGCGAGCTTTTCAACACCATTTCAAGGGCGGCGATATGGACGCCAGGCAGGACAATTGAGGCCGATGATATACGTGCGGCACTGTTTCCCCTGAGCAGTTCTGAAAAGGGCAAAGGCAGGATTCTCAACCGCAGCATTGGAAGTGGCTTCAGCCTGCCGGATCTGCTTTCGGATGTGGCGCGTCATTATCTGAAGCGAGCCGCTGAAGAGGCAGACAAGAACAAGACTGAAATGGCCAAACTCTTGGGTCTCCCGAATTACCAGACGCTTTCAAACTGGATGAAAAGGTACGATATCGAGTAATTACCCAGCGCCTTAGACTACGATTCCTTTCGACACTCTCATCCTTACAATATTTCTTTTTAATGTCTGAAATGGCTTAGCGGCTGTTTATCACTATTGGGAAGTCGATGCCTCAAAATGTGGTGATTATTCTTGGCTATCATCAAATTCCGGGTGTTTGGAAAATCGATAGTTATTAAGCACTATTATTCTCAGGCGACGAACAGTGGTCGCGCTTTCCGGAAGAAGGACTAAACCGCTGCGCGGTGGATCCCGATTAGTTACCTTTTCCTGAGCTGCATCGCCCTTCCTGCATTGCTTTTGTTTGCTAGCCATTACCCCCTTTGCTGAATGATCGTCATCTTTTTACAATCTCCTTTTACTGTTGGCATTTGCCGACGGATAGCAAATATTCGCTCAAAAAAAGCGAAGGCGTGTTAATAAGTTACACAACTCATCCTTATTCATGCTATTGCTAAAAAAACAAGGTGTTATGTATGTAAGCAGCCGGAGATAGGCGGCACCCGATAACTAAGGTTAATAGGCGCGCGAAGTATAAGACTTTGTCGGCGAGCACAAGCATCCGAACCGAGCTGCTCTAGGTCAATGCTATCTTCAGATGTGTAAAGAAGGCAGCCGCAGCAATCGGGACCAGAATCATTCCACAAAATTTATGGAAGTAGTAATAAACAAGGACACCAGTAGGGATCGCAGATCTTCGCCAGTGGTCCAACAACCCCGGGTGATGAGTGGGGACAAAGACGTCCAAACTTAAACCGATTCTGACGGCAAGAGACAATAGCATTCGTCGTAACTCAGGGAGGATCCTTAATGCTGGGGTGTCCCATTCATGATCAGGCAAGCCCCATTTAGACTTGAATTCATCGTCTAAGTATTTTGGGTTGAATACAGTGGCGCCGAGCAGCAAGATAATGATGGAAACGTAGATTATCCGAAAAGGCCTACGGCCAAAGCCGGCAAGTTTGTCCCAGAAAACATAGGTCAGAAGATCTCCCAACTCCACGGGTTTCCGGTTTTGCAATTCCAACTCTCTACCCTTAATGTATACTTCGTCGGCCCAGTTTTCGTGTCCACTTCTCTTAAAAAAAGATTCAAGCTCAATATAATTCTGGATATTAAAACGACTCTCTTCTAATAACTCAACTTCGGGACGTTCCGGGCGTACCTTGCTTTTTGATCGTGAGATAACACTTAACCCACGATAGGTAAGGCCGTCTATTGACAGTCCTCTCCTCGGGCTTTCAAGCGGATAAGCCAATTCTATCAGCAACCTGTTGAGCCGTTTTACTGCCATTTCGTCATTATTGTCATATTTATTGGACGGGCGCTTATGATTTTGATCTACCTGCTTTTTAAGGTTCATTATCTCAGCAGTTAAAGTGAGATGGGGGTGCTTAACAACCACCTCATCATATAAATCGGGGCTTTTTAGAATCTCATTGAGCCAATCAATAGTGTTGTCATGGGCTTCCATTGTGTCGCTTTTAATATTGTCATCTATTAAAGTCTCGCACAGGTTTTTGATAGCTTTTACACTTTCAAACTCGTCGCTAGAAAACTCTGCAGATTTCCCTATCATCCCATCATCAGGCCAATGCACTTTATCGAACGTCAGTGATTGAAAATTACTGTTTTGAAAAGTCGCCGCAGTCTTAATTGTTACATTACTTAAAGTAGCCGGACCCTTGACTGTCATGTTTCTGGCATACAGGCTGTTAAATGATGCTCCTTCAATCTTAAGATCTGCACCAATAGTGGTGCCATAAAAACTTACCGGAGCTGAAAATTGCGCATATCCTGTAATAATCAAATCCCCCGCTATGTCAGCCTCATCAAGATAAAAGGGTCCTTGAAAATTGGCCGCTATCAATGTGGTTTTTATCCCACGGTCTTTCAACCCTGAAAAGTTGGCAATATCCGAAAAAGATGCATAGTCGGCATATAAAGCACGTCCAATGATTGCCGAGCGAAAATCAACTGGGCCATGAAAAGATGCCCCATCAAGGTGAACATTGTGACCAGTCTCCAGTGCGGTGAAGAAAACGGCGATCCTCTTCGGGGTCTCCTCTGGGTGAGCAAGTTCCAGTGTAAATCTGTTCAGTTGTTTGATTGATCTATTGTCAGTTCGCTGCTTCAATATCTTCATTTCCTCTGTCACGGTGAGATGCTTCTTAGCGCTGATCTTCTCATACAAATCATGCCGTCCGAGTAATTTATTAAGCCATTTGATATTATCTTTTAAAGTTCTTCCGCAAGGTTCAGTCTCAACTCCATACCTTTCACGCTCAATTGCCTCACACAGCATCCTAGCATCCTTTTTACAAACATCAAACTCACTCTGATCAAAATCTGACGAACCGATATGGATATTATTAAAAGATGCTCCGTTGGCTAAAAAAAGTCTTCCAATCTTGGCGCCGGAAAAATCTGTCTGACCGTTAAAACTTGTCTGACTAAAGCTTGCGTCGCGTTCCACCTGACTTGAACTAAAATCTGCATCTTTTAGAAACTGAGAGTCATCGAAAATCAAGTCTTGCTTGAAAATATTATCGGTAAGAGACACGTCATCTCGCAAGATGCTATGGGTTATGCTAACTAAATATGACACTACTGCGCCCTTCAAGTTCAATTTGCCGGTAATGATAGCATTCTTGATCTGGATACCGTTATGGCTAATTTGAAATCTCTTGTCGCCACTTAACAACGCCTGCAAAAACCAACTACTGATAATATTGGATCCCTTGTACTTGCTGAAATCAACTGGCTTTCCCTCGGCCAATTGATTACTAACCCATTGTTCGGACTGTGAAAGCTCAGTAGACGTGACTGGGTCTGCACAGGCCACACTGATCCAATCAAGAGAGACAATTAGCAAAGCAATAACAATTAAAGCCGTTTGGCCCGGGATGTAGTACTTTTTTATTAATGCCAGGACGGTAATTGAGGTCGTTGTATCTGACATCTCCGATGTCCTACCCCTCTATATGGATGAATGAAAATACGTTCCTTTTTATTAAGAATATCAACTAATAGTATTTATTCAATTTTCGTATATTGTATTGTCTCTTCAGTGGTCCCTCGATACTTTGTATGCTACGGGGCGGCAGGATTGATGGAGCGATATTTCATTTGCCCAAAAAGTTAGCCTATCTTGCGGTTAGTCACCACACTGTCAACCCTCATCCTACTAACAGTTTCTTGCGGAATTATCATATTTCTGAGGTTGGCGGCACCGATGATGAGGATGTGGCACCACCATATCCGCAGATGAGCGCTGGCATCTATTTCTGGATGTAAAATTAATTTCCATATTTCTTGAAGTATAAGGATTGCGAGCTGTACCCTCCCCCGTTGCCAGAAGTTTGACGATCGTATAGCATGTCGAAGTCATCGCGAGAGCCACATCAGGTATGCTGTCTTGATTCCTGAAGTCATTCCTGTCAGTTTTCTGCCGTGAGTGAAAGATTTTCCCAGAAACAATTGGCAATGAGCGGACGATTCTTCAAAGCCTTCGTACACAAGAACACCAGCTCAAGATTCAAAGCGAGCCTTAGCATAAGCGATCGCGATAATTCACGCAGTCGGCGAGGGCTTATGCCTAACTGCGACAAACACGCCGCTTTTGTCAGACTGCAAGGCATTGTTAGGCCTCTCAGCACCCGAAAGCTTTTGCTAAAACTAATCTTGTTTTTTCTCCCTTATCTTCTGCTCTCGATCTCTTTGTCAAAAAAGCTTTCCCTTCTTTTTCCTGAAAGTCTTTGAAGAGCGAGCATCGCGGGCTCATCCGCACCTGGCAATCCGCACGCCGCTCGGTAATGCCTCCGCTTGTTTCCGTGTTGTCCATGCCCGTTACTGCTCCTTTCTTTTTTATATTAGCAGGGTATTACTGGGGCGTGTCCGGCAGCTCACATTGTTACTCACTGCTGGACTATCCGCATCATAAAAACGTAACATCCTATCTTTCCATTCTTTTGCGTACTCAATGCCGATACGTTTACTTCTTTTTATCCGCAGTCGTATTCGGGGATCGGAGAGAAGATACAGCCTGTCGCCGCATAGATCCATGCTATTGTAAGATCGGGTGATTTTGAGAGCGCGCGTGAGTTTGCCAGGGCCGGAAAGATCAGCTTGCCACTCATCGAGAGGTTCGGCCGCGCGGATGAGCACGGCCTGTGCTTTGCCAGTTTTACCCGCGACAATATTGAACATGTTGTACATCCCGTAGATGAGGTAGACGTACGCATGACCAGCAGGTCCGAACATGACCTCGGTCCTTTTTGTCCTGCCTTTGGCGGAGTGGGAAGCAAGGTCATTCGGGCCGAGATATGCTTCCGTCTCTACGATGCGCGCCCGGTACTCCTTGCCCCGAACACGATGCACGAGAATTGTTCCGATCAAAGCGCGCGCAAGCTTGATCGCGTCTTGATGAAAAAATGACCG
>Ga0181523_10004667_pt1 | contig 11699 bp, 10 predicted proteins | sample PEATcosm2014_Bin_43_FD_119752 | JGI IMG/M metagenome (GOLD analysis project Ga0181523, IMG submission 119752) | Peatland microbial communities from MTU Mesocosm Facility, Houghton, MI, USA - PEATcosm2014_Bin05_30_metaG | ecosystem: Environmental > Terrestrial > Soil > Wetlands > Peat | place... | reverse complement strand
GATTGGCCCCTCGGGGCCACGATCGCCGTGGGTATTCTCCTTCTCACCATTGCTCTGCTCTTTCTGACCGAACGCCTGGAAAAACGGTGGGCCTTCCGATGAGCAGCCCAAGCGCAAACGACAGTTCCACCCGCGCTCCGATCCTCGCCGCGTTTTCCTTGCTGGTGTTTGCTTTCCTCTATCTGCCCATCGTTGTGCTCATCCTCTATTCCTTCAATCACGACGGTGTCGGCGGGTTTCCCCCAAAACACTTCACGCTTCTTTGGTACCGCCAACTCTTCGCCGACGGCCCCCTATGGGACTCCGTCCTCGGCAGCCTCCTCGTCGCCCTCGGAGCCGTCGCCCTCTCGCTCATTCTCGGCTTACTCGCAGCCCTCGCTCTCGATCGCGCCAATTTCCCCGGCAAATCTCTCTTTCGCCGTCTAGTCCTTCTGCCTCTCGTTCTTCCTGGCATCATCACCGGCCTCTCGCTACTCATGTTCGTCGATCGCGCCGGCATTCAGCTCAGCCTCCTCACCGTCTTTCTCGGCCACGGCACCGCCCTCATTTCCGTCGCCACGACCGAACTTTTCGCCGGCCTGCAAAAAATGGATCGCGCTCAGGAAGAAGCCTCTCTCGATCTCGGTGCCACCCCGTGGCAGACCTTCTGGCGCATCACGCTTCCCAATCTCAAGCTTTCTCTCGTCGCCTCCGCCCTGCTCATCTTCACCCTCTCCATGGACGAAATTGCCGTTACCTTCTTCCTTCTCGGCCGCGACAACACTCTCCCTCTCGAAATTTGGGCTCGCCTCCGCCGTGGCATCACTCCCGAAATCAACGCCATTTCCACTTTAATCTTCGTCGTTTCTGTCATCCTGATTTTGATCTGGTACCACATTCGCGCCCGCACCATCGGCAAAGAAGCTCGCGAACTCCTGGAGCGCCCGTGACGGAAACCCGATGCAGACCTGTCATCCCGCGCGGAGCTCGCCTGCTCTTTAGGAGCTCGGAGCTTCAGCTCCGACACTTTAACTTGGCAACATTCGGGCTTCAGCCCTTGAGGAATCTCTTTCGGAGGACTCATTTCCATGTCTCATTCCCGTCGTGACTTCATCAAATTCGTCGTCGCTGGTTCCATCGCTTCCGGCTGTCCCGTCGATAAAGCTCTTCTCGCCGACCCGCAAGTCAAACCTCCCTCCGCCGGCGTCGAAGGCGAACACTTCGCCATCTGCCACCAAGTTCGCGATGGCCATTCCTTCCCCAAACCCGACGCCACTCGTAAAGTCGACATCGCCATCGTCGGTGGTGGTATGGCCGGCCTTTCCGCCGCGTATTTTCTCCGCGGCAAAGACTGGCTCCTCCTCGAAAAGGAAGATCACTTCGGCGGTAACGCCTACCAGGAAGAATTCGCCGGTCAGCCCTATTCCACCGCTGCCGCGTACGATTTCCGCGACAGTTTCAGCGATCATCTCGCCAAGGATATCGGCCTGAATCTCCTTCCCATCGACATGCCCGATCCCACCATCGACAACGGCGTCTACACGCCCGACACCTGGCGCAGCGGCCTCTCGCAACTTCCTTATTCCAAGGACACCATCGCCAGTTTCAAGAAATTCTCCGAAGACATCCTCAAACTCGATCCGCGCAAAGATATGCTCGGGCTGGACTCCAAGCCCTTCACCGAAATCACCAAAGCTTACGCGCCGGAAATCACCAAGTGGTGGGATGCTTACGGTCCCTCAAATTGGGGCGCACTCACCGAAGACACCACCGCCTTCATCGGTGTTTCCGATGCGCAATACCTCATCAAGGGAGAAGACAGCTCTCGCGTCATTCTTCCCGGCGGTTTAGGCTGCATCACCCACAAGCTGGTGGAAGTGATGAAGCCAAAATATGGCGAGCGCATGCTCGGCGGCGCCACCGTTGTATCCGTCGTTCCCGATGCCAACGAAGTGCGCGTCACCTACATGAACGAAGACAAGCTCACCACCGTCGCCGCAAAAGTTGTCCTCATGTGCTGCCCAAAATTTATCGCCTCCCGCATCGTTGCCGGTCTGCCTAACGACCAGAAGCAGGCCATGCGTCGTATCCGCTACGCGCCCGTGCCCATGATCAACATGATTTTTGATAGACAGGTCTATCGCAAAGGCTACGACAACTGGTGCCCCGGCAATTCCTTCACCGATTTCATCGTCGCGGACTGGACCATTCGCAATCAGCCCAGCTACAAACCGAAATACGAAATTCTCACCTTCTATTCCACTCTCCGCGAATCAGAGCGCTCCCTGCTGCTGGAAGAAGCCGATTGCAAGGAGTTCGCTGCAAAAGTTCTGAAGGATTTCCAGAAGCTTCTCCCCGAATTTAATGTCGACCCCATCGAAATCCATCTCTACCGCCGCGGTCACGCCATGATGATGGCTGTGCCGGGCCAATACACGAAAAACCGCATGATCGCTTCCCGTCCGATGGATCGCATCTTCTTCGGCAATTCCGACTCCGGCGGTCCCGAATCTCTCTCCACGGAAGCAGTCCGCATTTCCCACGCCGCCTCCGAATGGGCCAACCTCGTCCTGGCCGGCAAGCCCGGTGCCGCCGACCTGGCTCACAAGGCCCTGACCGAGGTTACCTTCTAGTTCCGTCGGACACCTTGCGGCCGCTTCATACTTTCAAACTCACCCAACCCTTGCGATAGAATCAAATACACATCCGTACAATGAGGCCTCCCATGTCACGGTTAGCCATCCTTGCCTTTGCATCTCTCCTACTCGCCGGATCTGTCTCCGCCGAAACTCCCCCGCGTCCTAAAATCACGGGCATCTCTTTCGTTCGCGTCAAAGCCACTGACTTCCAGAAATCTTCGGAAACCTACGCTAAAATCCTCGGCCTGCGCACGGGCACGAATGGCTGCATCAACGTCAAAAATCCCTGCTTCGTCGTCAACGCTTCTCAGCACATCGAACTCACCCAAGCTCAACCGGGTGACGGCGGTTCCTGGCTCGACGAAGTCGCCTTCCAAACCACCAGCGTCCGCCAAATGCGCGATTACCTGCTTTCTCAGCACGTAGCCGTCTCCGAAATTAAAATCACCCCCCATGGCATACCCTTCATCGAAACTCATGATCCGGAAGGCAATCGCATTTCCTTCGTTCAGCCAATTTCGGAAATCTCCGTCGCACGCGTCCCTCCGAAGCAGGTCAGTTCGCGCATCTTCCACGCCGGTTTCGTCGTCAAAAACTTTAATCTCATGAAGAATTTTTATATGGAAACCCTCGGCTTCCACCTCTACTGGAAAGGCGGCTTCAAGGATCTTCCACCCGGCACTCCAGAAAAGGATTCGGATATCGACTGGTATGAAATCCAGGTTCCCGATGGCTCGGACTGGGTCGAGTTCATGCTCAACATCCCCGCTAACGCCGACCATCAGGAGCTCGGCGTGCAAAACCACTTTTGCCTCGGCGTCCCCAGCCTGCAAAAAGCTATCGACCTGCTTCACGAAAACGGTTTGGCTCCCGATTCCAAGTTTGCCGACGACAAATCCGAAATTGGCCGGGATGGCAAATGGCAATTCGATATTTTCGATCCCGATCTCACCCGTATTGAATTGATGGAGCCCTCGCCCACAAAAGATCCATGCTGCAATCCCTACACCGCTCCGCACGCAAAGCTGTGAAGCGCTGTTCCATTGTTGACAGGAGGCCTGCAAGCGAGCATTCGCCATTCCGAATGGAGTCGGCGAAGTGAGAAATCCCTCTCTTGCTCTGTGCGTGGCGCAATTCTCGAAAAGGTTTCAACTACACTGGAAGGGACAAACCGCATGATTCGCCACAAACTCGCCACCATTTTCCTGTTGTGCGTTGTTTCCCTCGCCGCGCTCTTGCCACTGTTTTCCGAGCAAAAGCCTGTTTCGTTTCTCATCGTGAACGCTCAGCTCGCCGATGGCACCGGCGCGCCGCTGCGCCAGGCGAACGTCCGCATCGCTTACAGTCGCATCCTCGGAATTGGCGATCTCAAGCCGGAAAAAGAGGAGCCCGTGATCGACGCCAAGGGCCTTGTCTTGGCTCCCGGCTTCATCGATATTCACAACCATTCCAGTGAAGGCATCATCGCTGACCCTCTCGCTGAAACCCAAATCGCACAAGGCATCACTTCCCTCATCCTCGGTCCCGATGGCGAATCCCCCTGGCCCATCATCACCTGGATCCGCTCTGTCGAACAGCTTCACACGGCCCCCAACCTCGGCATCTTTGCCGGACATGCCACCATCCGCGAGCAGGTTATGGGCAAAGATTACAAGCGCATCGCCACGCCCCAGGAGATTCAATTCATGGAGCAACTCGTTCGCCAGGCTATGAATCAGCAAGCTCTCGGACTTTCCTCGGGCCTCGAATACGAAGTCGGCAGCTACTCCAACACGGACGAACTTGTTGCCCTCGCCAAGGTCGCCGCCGAGCATGGCGGAATCTACATGACTCACATTCGCGACGAGGCTGACAAATCTTTCGAAGCACTCAACGAAGAAATTGCAATTGGGGAACGCGCGCACATCCCCGTGGAACATTCGCACATCAAGCTCGGCACCGTTGGAGTTCAAGGCAAAGCCGCCGCCTACATCAAGGTGATCGACGACGCTCGCAAACGGGGCGTCGATTTCATGGCCGATTGTTATCCCTACGACGCTTGGCACGCCAATCTTAAAGTCCTCGTCCCAGACAAGCAGTACGAGAATCCAAGGAGCGTCGCCAAAGCTCTCGCGGATGTCGGCGGCGCTTCCCGTATCACCATCACGCAGTTCAAACCCAATCCCGCCGATGCCGGGCATACCCTGGCCGATTTAGCAAAGACCGCTCACGTTTCGGATGTGGATATGTTTGTTCGCCTGATCCGCGAAGGCGACTCCGCCAACACCGAAGCCATCATCATCTGCCAATCGATGATCGAATCGGACATTAAGGCTTTCTATCAGCAGCCCTGGGTTATGGTCGCCAGCGATGGCGGCATCAGCAACAGCCATCCGCGCGGTGCAGGCACTTTCCCACGCGTCCTCGGCCTGTACGTCCGCGAAAAACACTGGCTCACGTTGTCCGAAGCCGTTCGCAAAATGACTTCTCTCCCTGCCCAGCGTCTCGGTTGGAAAGATCGCGGGGTCATCCGCGAGGGCGCCTTCGCCGATCTCGTCCTCTTCAATCCCGATACCGTTATTGATCGCTCCACTTTCACGAATCCCACCGCTCTCCCTGCGGGCATCGAGAAAGTATTCGTAAATGGTGTCCTCGTCTGGGACAATGGCAAGCCCACCTCCGCCCGCCCCGGCCACTTCCTCGGCCCCGGCGGCGCCCCCATCGGAATCCTCAACTGAACTCCGCCAGCGTTCTGTTACATCGTTACCTATTTGCTTCCTCACTTCTCTTCTTCAATACTTCGGCACCGCCGCGTCCACCTCATCCGACCATGCCAAAATTCCACCCTTCAAATTATGGATCTTCCGGAATCCCGCCTTCCGCAGAAAATCGATCGCTTCCGCCGAACGCTTCCCGCTCCGGCAATGCGCCACAATCTCCCGTGATGAATCGAGTTCATGCACGCGCCGCGGCAATTCCCCCAACGGGATCAAATGTCCCCGAAGATTGCATATCTGGTATTCGTGTGGCTCGCGCACATCCAAAATGAACAGGTCGTCGCCCTTGTCCAACCTTGCCTTCAACTCTCGCGGCGTAATCTCCGGCACCTTCAAATCCGGCGCGGGCGCTTCTTCCCCACGCACTCCGCAAAATTCGTAATAATCAATGAGTTTGTGAATCGTGCGATGCTCCCCGCACATCGGACATTTCGGATTCTTCCGCAGCTTGAACTCGCGGAAGCTCATCTCCAGCGCGTCAAACACCAGCAGCCGCCCTTTAAGGCTTCTGCCGCTGCCCAGTATCAACTTAATTGTCTCCATCGCCTGGATCGATCCAACGATCCCCGGCAACACTCCCAGTACTCCGCCTTCCGCGCAAGAGGGCACCAGTCCCGGGGGAGGCGGTTCCGGGTACAAGCACCGGTAGCACGGTCCATCCGGCATTCCGAAAACCGTCGCCTGCCCCTCGAATCGAAAAATTGATCCGTACACATTAGGCTTGCCGAGCAAGATGCACGCGTCGTTCACCAGATAGCGCGTCGGAAAATTATCCGTCCCGTCCACGATGATGTCGTAATCCTGGAATAGCTCCAGCGCGTTCTCGCTCGTCAGCTTCGTCTCGAACGCCTTCACTTCAATATCCGGATTCAGATTCGACAGCCGCGCCCGCGCCGCTTCGCTCTTCGCCTTGCCCACATCGCTTGTGCCAAATGTCACCTGCCGCTGCAGATTCGTGAAATCCACCACATCGAAATCCACCAGGCCCAACTTCCCCACTCCCGCCGCGGCCAGATACAACCCCAGCGGCGCGCCAAGTCCTCCGGTCCCGATCAGCAGCACCTTCGCCTTCTTCAATTTCAGCTGCCCCTCCATACCCACCTCGGGCATGATCAGGTGCCGGCTGTACCGCAGAATTTCTTCATTACTCAACTTCGCAGTAGGCCCCCCGGCAATCGTCCCCGTGGGCGCCCCTCCCGCAATGGACGGAATAATATTGATCGTGTCTCCGTCCTTCGTTGGGGTGTTCTCCTGCGCCAGGTAGCGGATATCCTCCCCGTTCAAATACACATTCACAAAGCTCCGTAGCTTTCCCTCTTCCGTAAACAGATGTCGCCTCAACTCGCTGAATTCCGCCGTCAAATGGCCCAACGCCTCCGACACCGTCTCCGCCGGAAACTCTGCCGCCGCTCTACCCGCCGCATGCGCCCGCAACGGCGTCGGAATCATCACTTTCACTGCCATTTTTCTCCTCCTATTTGCCGTAGCGCTTCACTTCTTTCGTTCCTTCACTTCCTTTACTTCCACCACTTCCTCAATTTCCTGTTCAACGTACCGTCCTCGAGTGTCCTCCAGCCTCCACGACCTCATCTCCCTCGCCACTCGCTCCCTCACACTGACAATAATGTAGCTGTACCACGGCCACGCATGTTCCCGGTCGTACTCGCTCGGTCTCGCCGGATGATCCGGGTGCGAGTGATACCATCCGATCAGGTCCAGTCCGCGCATCCCGGCGGCCTTCTCTGCCTCGATCACATCCTGTGTACTCACCGAAAAGCGGTTCCGCGGCGAATCCTCCCGCCGGTTCACCAGCGGATACACTCCCACAATCTCCCGCGCCCTTCCTTCTTCCGCAGACGCATCGCGCCCCAATAGAGCGCCGCAGCACTCATCGGGATACGTCTCCGCTCCGTGCGCCCGAATTTTGCCCGCGCACTCCGCACGAATCCAAAGCTTCTCCGCATTCGGCATCGCAGTCACTCTTCGTCCCAAAAGCGTTCGCTCAGATATTTCGCCGCCGAATCAGGAAAGATCGTCACCATCAGCGCTCGCTCTCCCGCTGGAATCTGCCGCGCCACAGCAAAGCATCCCAACAGCGCCGCCGCCGAACTCGGGCTTACCAGCAATCCTTCCTCGCGCGCCAACCGTTTGACCATGCGGTACGCCTCTTCCGTACCCACCGCCACGTTTTCATCCGCCAGCGTCTCGTCGTAAATCGCAGGTCTCAGCGCCGTCGCCATATGCTTCCAGCCCTCCAGCCCGTGGAAAGATGAGTCCGGCTGCAGGCTGACGCACCGAATCTTCGGATTCAACTTCCGCAGCCGCCGCGTGGTCCCCACAAACGTCCCGCTCGTCCCCAGGCCTGCCACAAAATGCGTCAACTCCCCGCCCGTCTGCTCCCAAATTTCCCCCGCCGTCGTCCGGTAGTGCGCCTGCCAATTGGCGGGATTGCTGTATTGGTCCGGGTAGTAATACGCGCCCGGTTCGGCCTCCACGATCTCCCGAACGCGCCGGATCGCCCCGTCGGTCCCCTCGTCTCCCGGCGTCATCACCAGTTGCGCGCCATACGCCGTCAAAATGCGCTTCCGCTCGGCCGACGCGCTCTCCGGCAAGCACAGTTTCACCGCGTATCCCATCGCCGCGCCGATCATCGCGTACGCGATCCCGGTATTTCCGCTGGTCGCATCAATAATCGTTTCCCCGCGCTCCAGCAGCCCGCTCGAGAGTCCCGCTTGAATCATGCTCAGCGCCGGACGGTCCTTCACCGATCCACCGGGATTAAACCACTCGGCTTTCGCGCAAAACTTTATGTTTGGAAATTCACGTCCAACGTTGGCGAGATGAATTAGCGGTGTATTACCGATCTGCTCCAGCAGTGCGTGGCCGCCAAGCATACTCCGGCTTCCATCCCCCGAACGGGACGACGCAGCCACCGTTTCGATCTGCTTGCTCGATGCCACCTTGTTTCTCTCCAGCAATTCTCAAGGACCGCTCTGCGCTTGCTTCTCTTCGAACGACACAACAGCCCATCATCCGGTTAGATGCACCGGTACATCGGCTCGCTATCTCGCTGTATTTCCAACCGGCTAGAGCTGTATTGCGCAATTCGTCCTCACGCACTCATCGCTGAAGTTCAAATTGTGACACATCTTTCCCGCTCGCGGTATGCCTTCCTCTCCGACCTTGCTCAACTGCTCGGCGGCAGCACCCACGCTCAACTCCACGGTAAGAATTACAACAAACCCCATTCCAATAGCGCGAACTTTCGTACTAGGCCGGCTACCTTCTCACCCCTCTTTCCCAACTCAACCTCATCCTCTCCCACGACTTAGCGGATTGGCGTTCCACTTGCTTCCACAACCGCGGGGGAGGGATCCATGAAAGAGGAGCATTTCTTCAAAACTGCGATCTGCACCGACTACGAAAATCTTCTCTTCGCCTGCCAAAAAGCTCTCGAGCTCTGGCGCACTCGCCGCGAAGAAGTTGCCTCAACCGGTTTCGCCAGCAAAAAAACTTCGGATGAACTTCTCCGCTTGCAAGCTGATTACGCCCGCTCCTACTCCCGCCTCGAGCGCCATGAAGATCATTGCGAACTTTGCCGCTTCGTCTCCAAAATCGGTGGCCGAAATTATTCCGCCATTTCTACTGCTGCATTGGAGAAGAAACCTATTGCCTGAGTGCCCCACTCTTCCCGTGGCTTCCGAGAAGGCCGTACCTCAACCGGTCATTCGGCCTTCCCGGCGATGGAAAAGTTCTCCAGGCAAGCAACTAAGTCTCAGCCCAAATCATCAATTCAATTATTGGAGGAAAGTTTGAAGTCACCTTTGGAAATTATCAGCTTGCTTGCATTTCTCCTCGGCTCGCCCCTCTACTTCCCCCGCCCCGCAGAGCCGCCTTCGCCGTCCCATGCGTCCGCCGCCGCTCAAACCAATCCTTCGCCCAATCAAAAAAGTCTTCCGCCCGTCGCCCACTAATCCCGCCGCGCTTCGCGTGCCTCCGCGACATTCCCCTGCATCTACCGACAAGGGGGGATTTCGCCGAGGTCCACCGAGAAGCAGCAAAGGGTGCAACCGCTTCCCCCGCGTGAGGGGAAGCGCCTTCGGATCCTCGCCGAAACCGCCTTCCTCAAGCTTCGCCGTCATTTTTCCAATGAATCTCGGGAACCTTCTTCGGATTCTGGGGAATGTATAGATTAGGCAAGCGATTCGCATCCTACCATCACGCGAATCGCGTTTCCCTCAAAGGGAAAGGAAGGGAGCTGCTCTCCGTCAGTGCTCTGGCAGATGGCAGCTCCCCGTACACACCCTCCTACCAGCTTCGTGGAGCCAGCAGAAGGATCTCTGTATCGTATCATTGCTGAACTGCTTTCAAAAAACGTCAACAAATGTTTCTTTCCGCTACAGTTGAGTCCGCTTCTGCCTTCTCTCTTGATTCTTCGCCCTCTGACTCGATCTCCACGGGGCGCAGGCCAGTCCTCTTTCAATTTCCCCTTTTCCATCTTCTCGGGCCGCTGCGCCTGCCGCAATTCCCAAGCACTTGAACTTCAACCATCGGCTCACTGCCACCGGAGATCCGCTCCCCCCTCATTCCCACCACTCCACCTCTCATTCGGATAGGACCAACAGTCCAACGATGATAAACACAGTGCTATTCTTTCGCTCTGTGTGCGGAACGTTACACTTGTGCCATCTCACTCTCCCCTGCCTCCTTGCCCGTTCCTCCTTCCCTGTTCGACTTCTGCCGCTTCCTCATTCGTGCCATTCCCCGTACGGTGCGGTTTTTTCGTTATCCCCTTTCGCCTCTATCCCTTGCATCCCGTACTGTAAAAACAAGGGGGGTACCCCCCTTCACCCGTCCACGCCATTCCATTCCGGGACTCCCTCGCGCCACCATTCCGCCGCACCATCTTCCCTCTCTGCGCTCGACCGCCCTCTGCAACCGCGCGTTATACCCTGTCCGATTTTCCTTTTTCCGTTTTCTCGCCCCCCTTCCCGGGCCGTGCTACCCTTTATTCCCGTTTTCAGGAGGAACCATGCCGGACCGGCTGGATCAGTTTCAGAACTTTCGCGCCGAATTGAACGAAGAAATCCTGAACTGCGGACACTTGGGTATAAAACGATCTTTCGCGCTAGATCATCAGACGTATGAACCCGGCGCGCTGGACACTAAGACCAAGGAGCTATTGGGCTTAGTGGCTTCAATGGTGCTTCGTTGCGACGACTGCATTACCTACCACCTGGTGCGTGCCGGCGAGCTCGGCTGGACCCGCGACGAGGTCATTGACGCCCTCAATGTCGCTCTCGTGGTCGGCGGTTCCATTACCATTCCGCACGTCCGCCGCGCTTTTGCCCGAATGAGGGACGTTCCGGGCCTGCAACCTGAGGTAAGATAAGGGGCTGGAAAACCGAAAACCCATGAGCACGACTCCCACTGTCATCACCGTCGAGAATGAGAACCTTTTTCAACGCATCAAGGGTGCTTGCGGCGCCGCATTGTTTGTTCTCATTCAGAGTTCGCCAAAATTCCTGAATCTCTATCGCAACGAAAAATCCTGGGCGCTGTTCCGCGTCGCGCTCGGCTGTTTTGGCGCCGCGCTGGTGATCCTGCCCCTCAGCCTGTGGCACGGCTATTTCACCGCCGTCTTCGGCTTGTTCTTCTTCGTGCTTTCCATCTTGCTTCCGCCCGCCGAACTGGAATCGGCCACCGACCGCAAAGCGCAGGAACTCGGCGCGCAAACGGTGGTGAGCGGCGGAGAATATCGCTCGGGAAACGCTCCCGCGAGCCCGGTGCAATTGTTTATTTCGTCGGCGCAGACCTGGGCGATGGACAAGAATTACGAACCCTTGGTGACCATAACCACCGCGGAAATCGCCAAGGTCGATGTGCTGCCGCGCGAAAACCACTGGCTGCTGGTTGTTCGTTGGGGCGATCACAAAACCGAATTTCTATATAAGGGCATCTTCGCCGAGCGCTTTGCCCGCCTCGCCGAAGAATCCTTGCGTCACGCCAGCCTCGCCGCGCAACCCCAGCCGCCCAAGCGCCGCGCCGCTCGCGTCTGACCGCGGGCCCTTCACGCGCGAACCGAAAATTTCTTCCCTCCCCTTGCCGGCCTCTCTTTGTGCGAAAATAGAGCCATGGCACGAGGATGGGAAAGCAAAGACGTCGAATCCCAAGTGGAAGATAGGAAAAATGTGGCTGATAACTCAGGCAGGGCAAAGAGCGCAGAGGATTTACGCCGGGAATCGGAGAAGCGCGATTTGTCTCTCTCGCGCACGCGCATTCTGAACGATCTGGGAACTGCAACACATCCGAATCACCGCAAGTC
>Ga0181523_10004665_pt1 | contig 11701 bp, 8 predicted proteins | sample PEATcosm2014_Bin_43_FD_119752 | JGI IMG/M metagenome (GOLD analysis project Ga0181523, IMG submission 119752) | Peatland microbial communities from MTU Mesocosm Facility, Houghton, MI, USA - PEATcosm2014_Bin05_30_metaG | ecosystem: Environmental > Terrestrial > Soil > Wetlands > Peat | place... | reverse complement strand
TGGCAATCACGCTCTTGAACCGCGGATCGATCGGCATGACGCCGCCGTAGATCGCGGCATCGAGCTCGCCCTCGAGCAGCATCTTGGTCATGTCCTTGCCGGCAGCGCGCTCGACGCCCGGCGGATCGCTGTATTCGGCCAAATGGGCGTCCTCGAATGTCACCCATTGCACCTTGCCGAGATCGAGGCCGTAGTCCTTCGAGAGAATGCCGCGCAGCCATACGCCCGTGGTCTGCGTGAAGGCGCGCACGCCGACCCTCCGGCCGGGCAGGTCTTCCGGCCGCACCATGCCACGTTCGGAATTGTACAGCATGGCGCCATGCTGAAAGCGCCCCAGCATCGTGGCCGGCATCAACGTCAGCGGCTTGCCGTAGGCCTTGGCCTGCAGATAGCTGACGATCGCCATCTCGCTCATGTCGAACTTCTGCTCGCGCACCATCATGCGGAACGCCTTGTTGATCGGATCGATCTCGGTGAAGTTCAGCATCACCCGCTCGGATTTCACGTCGCCTTTTTTCAGCGCCCAGGTGTGCGGGTAAGTCCCCAGACAGACGCTCAAAGTCTCGACCTTTGCGGCAGCGATAGGTTTCATTCCGGCTCCTCGCGGGTTCGCGTGATTCTACGATCAGGCGGGCGGCGAAACCAGTCCTGCCTTGTTCCGAGGACTCAGTGACGGAGGCGATTCACTCCGGCTAGGCTATTGAAAGATTTTGATAAATCACGACAGGAAAGCGGAAAATCCGGCAATGAATCGAGTCAGCTTAGATTTCCGGTTCCGCTTGGCCGCGGCGCCAGCAGGCGGCCACCAGCGTATTGCGCAAGAGGCAGGCGATGGTCATGGGACCGACGCCGCCCGGCACCGGCGTGATCGCGCCGGCGATGCCCTGCGCCTCGGCGAAAGCAACATCGCCGACCAGCCTCGGTTTCCCCCCCGGCACGGCGATTCTGTTGATGCCGACATCGATGACGACGGCGCTCGGTTTGATCCAGTCCCCGCGCACGAACTCCGGCTGCCCCACCGCCGCGACCAGAATATCGGCCCGGCGCAGGATTGCCGGAATGTCGCGGCTCTTGGAATGACCCAGCGTCACCGTGCAATTCTCTGACAAAAGCAGCGCCGCCATCGGCTTGCCGACGATGTTAGAGCGCCCGAGCACGACCGCTGCGGCGCCGCTCAGATTGGCGACAACGTCCCGCAGCAGCAGCAGGCAACCGTAAGGCGTACAGGGAACCAGCGCCCTGCCCTGACCGCCGCTCCACAACTGTCCGACGTTCTGCGGGTGCAATCCGTCGACGTCCTTGGCGGGGTCGATCGCGTCGACGACGCGTTGCGGATCGATGTGCTTCGGCAACGGCAATTGCACCAGTATGCCATCGACTCGATCGTCGGCATTGAGCTTGGCGATCAGCGCCAGGAGCTCGGCTTCGCTGGTGGTCTCCGGGAGGTTCTGCTGAAAGCTCGCAATGCCGGCAGCGGTCGCGGCTTTTCCCTTGATGCGGACATAGATTTGGCTTGCCTGATCGTCGCCCACGAGCACCGCGCAAAGTCCGGGCACGACGCCTGACGCAGCCCTCAGTTTCGCCGCGGCTGCCGCGATATCGGCGACCAAACGGTCCGCACGCGCCTTGCCGTCGATCCGTTTCGTAACCAGCATGGCCACGCTGTTAGCCGAAACCGGCGCGCCAAGCTAGCGAGCGTCACTTTTTCTCCGGCCCACAGATAAGATCGATCGCGGCGTCCGCGAGCGTCGTGAGTTGCTTGCGCGGCACCCCGACGCGAGAGCGCACGGCAATCGTGTGCAACGTCGCCGTCGCCAGCTGAGCCAGCGCCGCGGGGTTGGCGTTCGATGGGATTTCGCCGCGGACGCGCGCTTTGTCGATAACAGCGGACAGGAAAGCGTCGGTACCGTCAATGCTCGACGCCAAGAATTCACGAACAGCGGGATCAGTAACGGCCTGCGCTGGAGCGGTCGAGATTGAATAGCAGCCACGCGCTTCGTCGCCGCCGGCCCGATAAATATCGAGCGCAGCTTCATAGAAACGCTTGAAGAAGACCCGCAAGGTCGGGCTGTCGGCGAGGATTTCGAGGGATTTGGCACGCGATTGCCGCAGATAACGCCGCAGCGTCTTGAGATAGAGATCGCTCTTGTCGCCGAACGCGGCATAAAGGCTTGGCCGATTCATGCCGGTCGCGGCAACCAAATCGTCGAGAGACGTGGCGGCGTAGCCACGCTTCCAAAACGATTCCGCTGCCCTCTCAAGGGCCTGATCCGGGTCGTATTGGCGCGGTCGACCGCGGGGCCGGCGTACTTCCGAGGGGTCAGATTTTTTTTGTACCATTTCGCAAGAAATCCTTGACGCATTCAAATTTATGCGAGACAGTATAAAAATAAAAGGGAGAACTGTCATGGACCTGTATTTTTCGCCGATGGCGTGTTCGCTGGCGAGCCGCATTGCGCTTTATGAGGCCGGTGGGGAGGCCCGTTTCATTGAGGTCGATCCCGCCACCAAACGCACGCTCGACGGCGCGGACTACCGCGCCATCTATGCGCTCGGTCTGGTGCCGCTGCTGCGGCTCGACGACGGCTCGCTGCTGAGCGAGAACGCCGCGATTCTGCAATATATCGCCGGTCGATATCCGAGCGCCAAGCTTGCGCCGAGCGACGACATCGGGCGGGCGCGCTTGCAGCAATGGCTGTGCTTCATCGGCACGGAGTTGCACAAAGGGTTCTTTATCCCGCTGTTCGATCAAAAGGCGCCGGAGGGTACGCGGCACCATACCTTGAAGAAATATGAGTCGCGCCTGAAGTATCTCAATGACCACCTCACCAGCCGCGAGTTCTTGCTTGATCATTTCAGTGTCGCCGACGCATATCTTTGCACAGTACTGAACTGGACGACGCCGACGCGCATCGATCTCGCGGCTTGGCCGGCGATCAAAAGCTACTACGAATACTTGCAAACCAGGCCGAGCATCGCGAAAGCGTTCCTCGAAGAACTTGCGCTCTACAAGGCCGAGGTTGCGCGTCATAAAGCGGCGTGAGCGCCGCAGGCGCGTAATTTGACCAGCCAACACCGCAGCACGGCTTGGGCTACCGGCGCACGCTGAAAATCGTTCTCTGATATTCATACGCGCAACATCGTACGGAGTGCGCCGGCTTACGCCACGCCTCGCGCCGCGGCGCCGCCGGCCGCGCGTCCCGAAAAGATGCAACCGCCGAGGAACGTGCCTTCAAGCGCCGCGTAGCCGTGAACGCCGCCGCCGCCGAACCCGGCCGCCTCGCCGGCGGCGTAAAGCCCCGGCACGGGCTGGCCGTCGGCGGCGAGTACGCGGCTGTCGAGGTCGGTTTGCAGGCCGCCCAGAGTTTTGCGGGTGAGAATGTTGAGGCGAACCGCGATCAATGGGCCGGCGGCCGGATCGAGCAGCCGATGCAACCTCGCTGTTCGAACCAGCCTATCGCCAAGGTAGCGCCGCGCCGCCCGAACGGCCGTGATCTGCATGTCCTTGCAAAATGGATTGTCGAGTTGGCGATCGCGGGCGGTCATTTCATGCGCGATGCCCGCGAGGGTCAGCAAAGGCTCGCCGCCGACGAGCGCATTCATGCGCTCGACGAGCCTCGCTAGATCGCGCTCGACAACAAAATCCTCGCCCTTATCCATGAACGCTTTGACCGGTGCGGGAATGCCCTTGGTCGCCCGGCCTAAAACCTGGCGCCAGCTTTTCGCGGTAAAATCGGGGTTTTGCTCCGAACCGGACAGCGAGAACTCCTTCTCGATAATCTTCCGGGTCAGAATGAGCCAGGAATAATCGTAACCGGTCGCCATGATGTGCCTGAGCGTTCCCAGCGTATCGAAGCCCGGGTAAAGCGGGGCCGGAAGCCGTTTACCCCGCGCGTCGAGCCACAGCGAGGAAGGACCGGGGATGACGCGAATGGCGTGCGCGGTCCAGATCGGGTTCCAGTTCTTGACCCCTTCGGGGTAATGCCACATGCGATCGCGATTGATGATGGTGCCGCCGGCGGCTTCCGTGATCGCCAACATGCGGCCGTCGACATGGTCGGGGACGCCGGTAATCATCCGTTGGGGCGGCGGCCCTAGACGCTGGGGCCAGTACTGGCGCACCAGCTCATGATTGGCGCCGATGCCGCCGGACGTGATGATGACCGCCTGCGCCTTCAGCGCGAAGGAGCCCACGACCTGGCGCGAACTTTTTTGGCCGCGCGCAACACTCGACGGCTCGAGGATATCGCCAACCACCCCGTCGACCGCCGCGTCCGACTTGGTCAGTTCGTTGACCCGATGCCGAAACCTGAAGGTCAGGAGTCCCCGGTTTGCGGCCTCGCGCACGCGCTGGACAAAAGGCGCGATGATGCCCGGGCCGGTTCCCCAGGTGATATGAAATCGCGGCACCGAATTGCCGTGGCCAGTCGCGTTACCGCCGCCGCGCTCGGCCCAGCCGACCACCGGAAAGAAGCGGACGCCGCGGTCGTGCAGCCATGATCGCTTTTCGCCGGCAGCGAACGCGACATAAGCCTCGGCCCATTTTCGCGGCCAGAAATCCTCGGCACGATCGAACGCGGCCGTGCCCTTCCAATCTTCGAGCGCAAGCGCATGGGAATCATGGATACGCATGCGCCGCTGCTCGGGCGAATCGACCAGAAAAATACCGCCAAACGACCAAAATGCCTGACCGCCCAGCGATTGCTCGGGCTCCTGATCGAGCACGATGATCTTCCTGCCGGCTTCGGCAAGCTCCGCCGCGGCGACCAGGCCGGAAAGTCCGGCTCCGACGATAATCGCGTCGGCATCATAGGCCATCTGGCTAATCCCCCGTGCCCATCTTACCTGGAGGCGCTCGAAATAGTAATCGGTTTCGAGGAAGCGGAAACTTCAAAACAAGCCGAAGCGACGTCGAATCTCGCCGGCGGAGCCCGGGCGGTTGAACGCGTCGCTTTGCTCCCTCGCCCTCCAGAGAGGGCGCCGCTGTTGGCATCCGCGCCACTTGGCTTTTTTTGGAACCACACCGGGCCATGAAGACTTAGTTCGTCTGCACCGCCATTGAGAGCAACTGCTCCATGCGGCCGTGATGAGCCTTCCGGTCCCGCCCGCGCAGTCACGCCAGACGCGGCTGCGCCAACCCCGCAACAGTAAGGGGCGCATGAATGAGCCGTTTCCCGATCTCGCTCGTTCATTACTTTGGCGCCGCACTATGCGGCGGACTCTTGGTTGTTAGTTCGAGCGTTGCTTTCAGCGGTAAAAACTGTCAACGCCTGGAGTCCCTCGCCCAACAATATGCGGGCGTTCAACTAACCAGCAAGCAGAAGCAAATCAAGCGGCAAATGGTTGCCTGGTATTCGACGAATTGCGTTCGTCAGGCGCGCCGCTAATCAGTGTATTCCGTTGAGCGCCTCCCACACGCGACGCGGCGTCGCGGGCATATCGATGTGGCGCAATCCAACGCGGTCATGGAGGGCGTCGACGATAGCGTTGATGACCGCTGGCGGCGCGCCGACGGCGCCGGCCTCACCCGCACCCTTGACGCCCAGTGGATTGGCCGTCGACGGCACGTTGTACGTCGAGAAAGCGAAGCTTGGAATATCGCTGGCGCGCGGCATGGCGTAGTCCATGAACGAGCCCGAAAGCAGTTGCCCGCTGTCTGGATCATAAACGGCATGCTCAAGCAACGCCTGGCCGATACCCTGTGCGATCCCGCCATGGACCTGGCCCTCGAGCAGGAGCGGGTTGATGGTGAGGCCGAAATCGTCGACGACAGTGTAACGTTCGATGGTGACGACACCGGTATCGGGATCGATCTCGACCTCGACGATGTGACAGCCGTTGGGAAACGTCTGTGCCGGCGGCACACGGTGATGCGTCGTGTCGAGCCCGGGCTCCATACCCGGCGACAGTTGCGTGGGATCGCGCGCCGCCTTGGCCACTTCCATAAGATCGATCCGGAGATCGGTGCCGGGCACGAAAAATACCCCGTCAGCGAAAGTGACGTCCTGCGCCGAGACTTCCATAAGGTCGGCCGCCAGCCGTGAGCCCCTGCCGATGATCGCTCGCCCCGCCTCGTAGAGCGCGACGCCGGCGACGGCGATCGCCCGCGAACCTCCAGTCAGCCCGGCCGGTGTGCGGTCGGTGTCGCCCATGATGACGTCGATGCGATCAGGATCGATGCCCAGCTGGTCCGAGACAAGCTGCTTGTATGAGGTGACGAGACCGGTACCATATTCTTGGTTGCCCATCACCAGTTCAACGCGCTCGTCTTTGAATTCGATCGAAGCAGTCTCGGGAAAGCCGCCGCCGCAGCGCTCGGTATAGGTCGCCATGCCGATGCCGCGCAGCTTGTCATTGCGTTCGCTTCGCAAGCGCCGCTGCGGGAACGTCGACCATTCCGCAGCCGCCATGCAGCGGTTCATCACCTCCTCGAATTCACCGGAATCGAGCAAGAGCGTGGTCGCCGATGTGTAGGGCATCGCCGACGGCGGCACGAAATTGACGCGGCGGATTGCGTCCGGGCTGATGCCGAGTTCGCGTGCCGCGGCGTCGACGAGGCGCTCGAGCAGGTATGCGGCCTCGGGTCGTCCCGCGCCGCGATAGGCGCAGACCGGCACGGTGTTGGTACAGACGCCTTTGACGTTCACGTGAATCGCCCCAATCGAATAGAGACCGGAGACGAGATCTGTCGAACGTGTCGGCACGAAGCAGCCAAACGGCGACAGATAGGCGCCAAGATTCGCAAGGATCGAAACCCGCAAGCCGAAAGCGGCCGGTCTCATCGAGCGCAAGCTCGGCGCGCGTTCTGTGATCGCGGCCCTGATTATCGGAGACGAATCCCTCGGAGCGGTCTTCCTGCCACTTCACCGGCCGCTCAAGCTTGCGGCTTGCCCAGACGACGAGTGCGTGCTCGGGATAGACGAAGGCCTTCATGCCGAATGCGCCACCGACATTGGGTGTGATCACGCGAAGCCTGTCTTTAGGGATCTTGAGCACTGCTTCAGCGAGCGGGTCGCGCACGAAATGCACACCTTGCGTCGCTGTGTAGAGCGTTGAGCGGCCGCCTTCCCGATCGTAATCGGCAATGGCATTGCGCGGTTCCATCGAGTTGACCACGAGACGGTTGTTGATGAGTTCGAGCGTGACGACGCGCGATGCCTTGGCGAAGGCGGCCTCGGTGGCCTTGGCGTCGCCCATGTCATTGTCCCAATCGAAGACGATGTTGCCGGGAATGTGGTCGAACAGCTGCGCCACGCCCGCGGCGATCGCATCCTTGGCGCCGGTAACCGCCGGCAGCTGGTCATATTCGATCACGATAGCTTCAGCGGCATCGCGTGCGGCGTTGAAAGTCTCGGCGACGACCAACGCCACCGGCTGGCCGACGTGTCGAACCTTGCCGAGCGCAAGCACCGGCCGAGGGGTGTCGCGCCGCGGCGTGCCGTCGCGATTGACCAGTGGCACCATGCAGGGCACGTCGCCGAGTCCGTTCGCCCGAACGTCCTCGCCGGTGGCCACAAACAGCACGCCGGGCATGCGCCGCGCCGCGGTTGCGTCGATGCGCTTGATATGCGCGTGCGCCACCGGCGCGCGCAGGACGAAAGCATGCGCCATCCCCGGCAGGGTGATGTCGTCCGTGTAGCGGCCCCGCCCGGTGACAAGACGCAGATCCTCATGACGCCGCATAGGCTGACCGATGCCGAACTTCATGCCGTGTCCTCTATTCCTGCTTTGTTAGATATGGTGTCGTGCGTAGGGCAAAACTCACACGGCCAGACCCGGAATCTTTTGACTGTGCTGCATTAAGGCATTGAGCATAATGGGATATTATGGTGGGCGCACAAGGACTCGAACCTTGGACCCGCTGATTAAGAGTCAGCAGATAGCTCTTATTTATCAAGCCCATTTCGACATTTCCTCCGTTCGTTCCGGGATTGAACCGGAAGGGAAACTGGAAAATGTCGAAACGAGAACCGAGTGGCACGCCACTAGCGGTCGCCCCCCTGCCCCGTTCGCCTTCACTTGCCGCAGAACGCATGCGCCGATATCGACGACGGCGACGCAACGGCCTTCGTAGCTTGACCGTCGAGTTACGCGAAACAGAAATTGAGACGCTCATCCGAAAGGGCTTACTGAAAGCGGATGCGCGTAACGATCCGCACGCGATCCGAGAAGCGCTACATGCGCACTTCGACCACACACTGAGTGTAATCCCGTGACGCGAAACAGAAAGGAAGGTCCTGACTTTCTACGGTCCCTAAAAAGGCAGGCGGTACGAAAGTTCGCATGCCCAACACGCGCGCGCAACAGTGAGTAAAAGCCATGAGCGGCCTCTCCTCACACGTCATCATTTGCCAAATGATTTCGATAGGTTAGCAAATGGGTCGCCCAACCTGTGAGAGCTGCAGGTCGGTAGACGTGCGCGAATGGAAACGCCGAGGATTCCTGAGTGCTGGTCAATCGTTTCCATGGTTTTGGAATTTCCAAGGCGTGCCATGCGGTAGCATTTTTGTCCGCACTGAGCCTGACGCAGTAATCTTGACGTTGTGGTCGCAAAACCCCCGCGACAAAAAGGGGACGCTAGTTGAACAGCCCGTCCCGCTGACTTGGACGACGTGCCACGTTGGAGGTGAACGTCCTTGGTTCGTCTGTACCCTCTATTCCGGCGGCAGATACTGTTGGCGACGGGTCGCGGTGCTGTAAGGCGCGGGCAGTTTTTTGCGTGCAGAAATTGTTGCGGGTTAGCCTATGCGAGCCAGTCAAAGAGCCCGAAGTTTCGTGACATACGCCGGTCACGGAAGATCAGGGCGCGGCTTGGCGGTAGCCCGAACCTGTGCGAACCCCTCCCAGAAAAGCCAGGCCGAATGCACTGGCGTACGTACTTTCGCCTTCGGGCACGCGGCGAGGCGGCAGACGCGACAGCATTTGGGCGCTTGCGATAAGGAACGTCAGTGCGACGACCAGCCCAGCCGCCAGCAGCAGGGTCATAGCGCCCCGCGTCGCTTTCCGCCGCCCTGGATGATCGATGAGGCGAACGGCACACTGTCCGCATAGGGTGCGTTTCGAGGGAGACGGCTCGGTCGCGAATGACCCAAGGGCTACGCCTGTGCCAGCCAATTACCGCATTGCGAAAGCTTTATTCGCCCCCGCTGTTGGCCACCTCACGCGAGCGACATTTACCTAACGAGAGCTATGGACACGTCGGCGGAACCGGCAAGGAAGGCGGACATGTTCGCATTTCTTGCCCTAACAGGCGTTTTGCTCACTAAAACCGCAGTCTCAGGAGAAACAAAATCGCGCCTATTACAACCAACGCAATCCACATGTTTCGCCAACCATCCGCTGCCGCTTCCCGCTCCGCTTGGGGCTCAGGGCCGGATTCACGAATTGCTCGTTGCGCGGCCTTTCGTGCTTCCTGAATAAGCTCTTCTCTTTGTCTGGTCTCAACGGGGTGTTTGAGAAGATGATCGTACTCTTGCTTTTGGCGAGCGAGTAATTCTGCAACCTTCCATTCTTGTTCTTCGGTCAGCAGCTCCATACGCTGAGTTGGTGTGACAGTCCCCTCACCATTTTCACAAAGCTTATTTGGAGCATCCTTAAAATCGGAATCGTTCATACATGCCCCCGCATGGCCATGAGAATGCGCGACATTGGCGGTCAGCGTTCTGCCGCGACAATGTCGCGGGGGTCGACGAAGCGAAGGAGTACGTCGTGGGTGTCGGGCGGCGGCGAGGCGAGCTCAGTGCGGAAGGAGACCGCCTCGCCTGGGGGCAGCAACGTGCGCGATGGTACAGCGGTCCAAGAATAGATTTCCTGCCGGCTGGCGGTGCGCACAATGAACTTGAGCCGCGGGACGTCAGCCACCGTACGAGCGCTGTTAACAATCTTTCCCTCGACCACGAGGACAGGTACACCCTCGTGCTGTTCCGTAGTCGTGGCGACATCATGGAAGGCAAGGCCACGAAGGTTCACCGAGAGGCCTACCAACTTGTAAAAAGAACTAGTTTGCGGCAATGCCCGTACGATTTCGGGCCGCCACCCAACGAGAATGCAATCGACAACGAACAGCACTAGAATCGCGGTCTGCAGACGCGACATCGGCCAACGCGCCGGCGCCCAGTGCCCGGCGCGGCCCAGATGGCGCCGCCAGGTAATGGGCTGGATTGCCTCGCGCGGACCGTCTGCATAGTCAGCAGGATCGTCGGCGTGGATTTCGATCGGCAGCCGGCTTTCATTAAGATCTACCGGTCCGATGGGCGGTTCATCCACGTCGAGATCGACTGGCTCAAAGTGCTGTTTTGCGATCTCAGCGAATTCGTTTAGCTCACTAGCCGGGGTCTCATCCAGGGCCGCAATCGGTGCGGTGTCAGGTTCGCCCGCCGACGACGTGACCCATCTGCCCCCCTGCGCCTTGTCGACCGCCGCTGCGCTGGATCCACCATCTGCCGGCTGCTCATCGTCGACCACCACCTCGACCCATCCCGCCTCATAGGCAGCACGCGGTTGCGCATCGTCGGGTAGCTCGTCGGCGCATTCATTGGCCCACGCTATTTCGTGCGTCGCTTTGGTGAAGGCTTCCGCAAAAGCCCTTGAAATTTTTATCCGTGTATTGGAATCCCAGCCGACGTCGGGAAGGCGAGGCTGGAGGGGAAGCTTCGCAGCCTCGGCCAAGGGTTTGTCGGCGTACGGCGGCGGTATTGCATTGGGCCCGCCTAGGCGGTGTAGGATGCGAGTGTGATCCTCTCGGCAGCGTGAGCGGATGGCATTCAGCGCTTCATGGGCTTGCTCTCGGATAAGCTCAAAAGCATCCAGGCTGGCGATGCGCTCGCGTCCTGCCGCGCGATTAACGTGTTCGGGATGACCAGCGGCGGCGGCGCTAGTGGTTGGTATGGCATTGCGCCGCGCGCTGTCGCTTTCAACATTTGTGTGACGCGCCATCTCAGCGTGCCAAGCCGTACGGCAGCGCAGGCAGCGTACGGTACGCTCTCCGGGGAGCAGGCTTGCCGGCTCCACATCGTAGGATTTAGCGCAGGACGGGCAAACGATCAGCATGGCGAATCAACGGCAGCTTACCCCTCTGCAAGCCTAGGTTCCAATAGTAAAACCATAAATACCGTCCCTCACACAGAAGAAGGCCGCAACCACCCGCGAGCTACACCGGATGGACGAGTCACGGGGAGGACTGGATCGATGATCAATGCTTCGCCGCCCAGCCGGTTGGCGAGCAGGTAGGAGTAAATTCCGGACGCCTGATCAAAGAGTTGACGGAAGATCATGGCGCTCCCCGTCCGATGTCTAACCAGCCGATTATGGAAAAGGTTTCCCCGATTAATTTGCAGTGCAAAACTGCTGCTACGCCTAGAATACGCTCATCGATCAGCCATGGAAAATCATGTCCGTCGCCCACCGTGATTGGGCGACCGTGGGTTACTCAATGTGAGGATTGGTATTAGATTGGAGTTCTGCAACCGACTTCACGGTGATCGGACGGCGAAAACCCTCGTTGTTTTTCCGCAATGCGAAGTGACGCGATTGATGTGGTGGACGGTGCCCGCTCCCAGCAACGAGATGCCCTAGGGTAATCGTTGCGATCGAATCACATCAGGGAGCCATCGACATGCAAGTCACCACGATCGGTTTGGATATCGCCAAGCACGTGTTTCAAGTTCACGGGATCGACGCGGCCGAGAAGGTCGTCGTTCGG
>Ga0181523_10004664_pt1 | contig 11703 bp, 8 predicted proteins | sample PEATcosm2014_Bin_43_FD_119752 | JGI IMG/M metagenome (GOLD analysis project Ga0181523, IMG submission 119752) | Peatland microbial communities from MTU Mesocosm Facility, Houghton, MI, USA - PEATcosm2014_Bin05_30_metaG | ecosystem: Environmental > Terrestrial > Soil > Wetlands > Peat | place... | reverse complement strand
GCAACGATCAACTCGATCAGCGTAAAACCGCATTGCCGGCGCGTGGCCATTTGCTCGAATTCCCGCATGTGGATCAACTGCTGCATGAACTCCTACTGAATCGTAATCGCCGCCTGCGCTCCGCTCATGGCAATCGGTTGCATTGCCGGATCGCGTGCTCCGCCGCGAGTGATGGTCAGAGCGGACTGGCCCGGCTGCTTCGCCATGAAGGTGAGAGTCACCACCGCGCCCTGCCCGGAGACTCCCCCGGAGCCCGGAGGCCGCGTGGCCGTAACCTGCAGCGTCCCGGTCGTAGGATCATCGCGATGCACCAACGCCACCGCCTGCCCATCCTGCGACAGGAAGCCGCCGTTCGAAACGTTGACCACTTGCACCTGATTCGGATCGTAGTTGAGTTGCACCGGCACGGAGTACACGTTCTGCCCACCCGTTAGCATCACATTGACTGTAAACGTCGAGCCCTTCGCCTGGCTCACGCTGGGCGGATCAAACTGGAACGTTCCCGTCCCGGCTGCCGCCTGACCTTGTGACTGGCCTGGAGTAGTCGAGGGCATCGCTGACTGCGTCTGCGGGTTGGCGACGGGCGGGTTCGGTGTGCCTTGGGAACCAGGCGCGGCTGTATTCGGCACGGCCGGCTTGCTGTTGGCTAATCGCAACGAGATGCCGCTGGCCGTTCCCACGTCAAGCATGTCCGCACCGATGTGCGAAGTGTCAAGCCCGCGAATAATGTGTGGAATCAGGACGAATACAATTTCGTTCGTCGAGTGGTCCGTGTTGGTCTGCGCAAAAAGATAATGCAGGATCGGAATCTGGGCCAAGCCCGGAATTCCGGTCAGCGACTTCGTCCTCGAATCCTCCATCATGCCGCCCAGCAGGCTGACTTCGCCGTCTTTCAGGCGGATATCATGTTCAATCTTGCGCTGGCCGATCACCGGCTGGCTGATGCCGCCAATGCTTACGTAGGAGTCCACGTCGGAAACATCCAGCGTCATCTTCAGCGAAATCTCCCGTCCGGCATGCACCCGTGGCGTGATTTCGATGTTCACGCCGACGTCGAGGTACTGAAATTGCGTGTTCACCAGCGGATTGATACCCACGCCGCCGATACCCGGCTGGAACGATCCGGTGGCTACCGGCACTCGATCGCCGATCTTCAGCGAAGCTTTCTGACCGTCCAAGGCCCGGATTTGCGGATTCTGGATGATCTTTGTGTCGGTATCGCTCAACAAGGCGGTCGCCGTGGCCGACGGAATCGTCACCTGGAAGTCGGTCGCGTTCAGGTTAGCGATCTGATTCAGGCTGATGCCGCTCGACCCCGATGACGAGGAAGTCGTAGTGGTGGTGCCTGAAGTAGAGGTCGGAGTGGTAGTGATATTGTTCTGTAGCGTTACCGTGAGGCTGGTGGGAGGGTTGATTCCAAGCATGCGCGACTTGTCGCGGCTCACCTGCATAACGGCTACGTCGATCAGCACTTCAGGCCGCGCCTTGTCCAGGTCGTCCACCAGTTTCTGCGCCAGGGCCATTTGATCCGGCGTGCCGCGCACCACAATCGCTCCCTGCGAGGGCAATTGCTGGATGCGGCTGACCTCGAGTATGGTGCGCATCGCGTTCACTACGTCCTGCAATTCGGTGGGCTGGGAAAGATTCGAAAGATAAAAAGTTTTGATGACGTTTTGTTCCAGCTCTTTCCGCTTCGCAGGTGTGTCGGCCGCGACAAAAATCGTGTTCGGCGTCACCGGACGCCAAAAGGTTTTGGTCTCAAATGAAACGATCTCCAGCGCGTCTTCCAGGGTCACGCCGTTCAGCTCAATGCGCACCTGTTTCGGCACGTAATCGGGGTCGAAAAGCACGTTGATACCCGCCAGCTTACCCACTGTCTCGTAGATTACGTTGGATTTCTCCGTGACCTTAAGGGTGATGGGCACGTTCGAAATCGGAGCCAGTTCCACCGGGCCCTGGGCTGCTTCCAGCCGCCTGCGCAACGCGCTCGGTGGCGCCGCAGCCTGCGGTTGCGGGTTCTGCGCCTCCTTGATCATCTGCTCGGTCCGCTTCAGTTCCTGCTGGGCAATGAACGAGGAAGGGTCAATCTCCAATGCCTTCTGGAATTCCACCTGCGCCTCATCCAGCTTGCCGGCATCGCGCATAATTTGCCCGCGATGCACGTGCGACGAAGCCGCATAGAACCGGGTGCGCTCGAACGCAGTACGATAGCTCAGGTCTTTCGGCTTCAGATTGTAGGCTTGCTTATAGTAGTCGAAAGCCTGCTCGTAGTTCTGACGCGCCTCGGCGTCAGCGCCCTTCTCGTAAAGCGCCTTGGCAGAATCATGACTTTTTCCGACAACCGGAAGCCCCAAACAGAGCAGGATAAGAACGAACAGAACCGGACGGAACAGGCGTCTCATCAAACAATCCTCATGAAAATCTTTCTTGCCGCAGCGGCAGCGGGAAACTCGCGGAACAAACGTCATTTCGCCCAGGATTCATCCAGCCCAGACCGATTCAAATACTAAAAAAACCAAACCGGCCGGATGTTGCGGGGCCGTTGCATGTAAAAGTATCGGGGATTCTGATTATAGCATCGCGTTAATTCGCACCCCAAGTGATTGGTAGGGCGATGGTTACACTCGTTGGTACCTGTACCAAAGGTGTCCAGTCTCGGGTATGAGATATCAGGAAAAGCATCCCCATTTTGCCTCTCCTGGGACCTGAAACCCGCCACCTGCGCCCTTCCACGCGCCCTGTGTTACTTTCTTTTCAGCTTCGTTTCAGCCATGGCCAAGCAGACTACGCACCAGACCCAGCCCAATCGGGAGAAAAATCCTCGCCGCCAGCCGACCGCTTCGGGGGAGAAGGATGCTGCCGTAAATAGGAACGCGAGCCACAACTACTTCTTGCTCGAAAAATTCGAAGCCGGAGTCGTTCTCACCGGAACCGAGGTCAAATCCGTCCGCACCGGCAAGACCAACCTCAAAGACGCCTACGGCCTGATCAAGGACGGCGAACTCTGGCTCCTGAACTGCCACATCAGCCCCTACGACCACGGCAACTACGCCAATCATGCCGCGCTCCGCACCCGCAAACTTCTGATTCACAAAGAGGAAATTCGCAAGCTCATCGGCAAGACGCAGCAAAAAGGGCTAACCCTGATCCCCACCCGCATGTATTTCAAGAACGGAAAAATCAAAGTCGAACTGGCTCTGGCGAAGGGCAAACAGCTGTGGGATAAACGAGAAACCGAGCGCCGTCGCACCGCCGATAAGGAATCCCGCGAGGCCATCAGGGCAAGAAAAACGTAGGGACAGCGGCCCTCGGCTGTCCAGCGGGCGCCATTTACGGTGTCGTGTGCGCCGTGTCCAGCGCTTTCTTCACCGCCTGTAATTCCTTCAGCAAGCCGCGCAGGTTGCGCGTGTCCAGCGCGTTCGCTCCGTCGCTTTTCGCTTCTTTCGGATTGTCGTGGACTTCCATGAACACTCCATCCACCCCCGCCGCTACTGCCGCCCGCGACAGCACTGGGATAAATTCCGGCTGGCCCCCGCTGACCGCGGGTTGATCTTCATCGCCGTGCGAAGCCGACGGCAACTGCACCGAATGCGTCGCGTCAAATACCACCGGCACAAACTTGCGCATGATGGCCAGCGAGCGCATGTCTACAACCAGATTGTGATAGCCAAAACTCGACCCGCGCTCGGTCACAAACACTTGACTATTGCCGGCATCGCGGCACTTTTCGATGGCGTGTTTCATGTCCCAGGGCGAGACAAACTGCCCTTTCTTAATGTTCACCGGACGTCCGCTCAGCGCGGCCGCTACCACCAGATCGGTCTGCCGGCAAAGAAATGCGGGAATCTGCAGCACGTCCACAACTTCGGCGACCGCAGCCACGTCGACAACCTGATGCACATCGGTCAACACCGGAACATGCACTTCGTCTTTCACCTTCCTCAGAATTCGCAGGCCTTCCTTCATCCCCGGCCCGCGAAAGCTGCGGATCGATGTGCGGTTCGCCTTGTCGTAAGACGCTTTGAAGATAAACGGGAAATTCAGCGAACGCGCAACGCCCTTGATGATCTCCGCCATGCGCAGAGCGTGCTCTTCGCTCTCGATTACACACGGCCCGGCAATAAGGAAAAGATCCCCGGCGCCGACGCGAACGTTATCGATTTGAAAAGATAAGGTCAAAGAGAAATTTGCAACTTGGAAAATTGTGATTGGTAATTTGACCAGTCCGCAATCCCACAATCGTGGTTTTGACATTACAAATTACAAATTACCAATTACAAATTGATTATCTCCGCGCGACCTTTTCCGGCCGCAGAAACATCTCCACCTCCGCCGCGTCCTTGTGCTCTTTCTTTTTCCGTCCGTGCGCGTACGAGGCTCCAATGAACGCCTTGAACAGAGGATGTGGCTCCAGCGGCTTCGATTTGAATTCCGGATGAAACTGGCATCCGATAAAAAACGGATGCCCGGGAATTTCCACTATCTCGACGTAAGTGCCGTCAGGAGTAGAACCCGAAATGCGCAGCCCGCCCGCCACCATGGGCTCTTCATACTCGCGGTTGAATTCGTAACGATGCCGGTGCCGTTCGCTGATCTCCATCTGGCCATAAACTTTGTAAGCCAGCGTTCCCGCCTCGATCTTGCACGGCCATGCGCCCAGCCGCATCGTGCCGCCCAGTTCTTCCACGCCGCGCAACTCGCGCAGTTTGTAGATCACGCGATGCGGAGTCGCCGGGTCGAATTCGCTCGAATTAGCATCCGCCAATCCGCAGACATTGCGCGCAAATTCAATGCACGCCGTCTGCATCCCCAGACAAATCCCAAAGTAAGGCACATGCTTCTCGCGCGCGTACTGGATCGCCCGCAACATGCCCTCGATCCCGCGCTTGCCAAATCCGCCCGGCACGAGCAGTCCGTCGTACTCTTCCAGTTGCGCTTCATAGCTCTTGTCGGAACCCTTGTCGTCTTTGTCGCTCGACTCCAAGCCCTCCGCCTCGATCCAATTCAGCTCCAGCTTCAGGTTGTGCGCCAGCGCCCCATGCACCAGCGCTTCTTTCAGCGACTTATAACTGTCCTCATACTCCACATACTTCCCGACAATGCCGATCCGGACCACGTCTTTCGGGTTGTAGACGCGGTGCACCAGATCGTTCCACTTCGAAAGATCGCGATCTTTCGCTTCCAGCTTCAAACGCCGCAACACCAGCGTGTCCACTTCTTCATGCGCAAAAACCACCGGCACTTCATAAATGGAAGCCACGTCCTTGGCCGTGATCACCGCCTCTTCTTCGACGTTGCAGAACAGGGCGATCTTCGACTTGATTTCTTTCGAAAGAAAGCGGTCGGTGCGGCACAGCAGAATGTCCGGCTGAATTCCGACGCTAAGCAATTCCTTGACCGAGTGCTGCGTCGGCTTGGTCTTCAATTCCTGGGCCGCGGCAATAAACGGCACCAGCGTGACGTGCACGAATAAAGTGTTGTCGCGCCCCAGTTCCTGCCGCATCTGGCGGATCGCTTCGATGAACGGCAGCGATTCGATGTCGCCCACAGTGCCGCCGATTTCGACCAGCGCCACGTCCACGTCCTGCGCCACTTTTTTTGCCGCCGCCTTGATTTCGTTGGTGACGTGCGGAATCACCTGCACCGTCTTGCCCAGGTAATCGCCGCGACGCTCCTTGGCAATAATCTGCTCGTAGAGACGCCCGGTAGTCCAATTGTTGTCGCGAGAGAGCTTGGCGTGGGTAAACCGTTCGTAGTGGCCAAGGTCAAGATCGGTCTCAGCGCCATCGTCAGTGACGAACACTTCGCCATGCTGAAACGGCGACATTGTTCCCGGATCGACGTTCAAGTACGGATCGAACTTCATCAGGTTGACCTTAAGGCCGCGGCTCTCCAGCAGGCATCCGATGGAAGCCGCCGCCAATCCCTTGCCCAATGAAGACACCACACCGCCGGTTACAAAGATGTACTTGGCCGACATCGTTTCCTCGCTTTAATTTTGTTGGGAAAATTGTGCGGGTTGGGGTGCACAATCAATTATGCCAGAAGTTTTTGGGGAAGGGAATGTGGAAAATTCAGCTCTCAGATGTCAGCTCTCAGATGTCGGTTCGGCCTTTTGTCGGCGGTGGAAACAAGCAAAAATCGCCATCACTTCGCCCGTGGATGCGTCTGGTCGTAGACGTTCATCACGTGCTTGACCGAGAGCTGCGTATAGCGTTGCGTGGTGGCGAGGCGCTCGTGGCCCAGCAGTTCCTGGATGGCTCGCAGGTCCGCTCCCTCTTCGAGCATGTGCGTGCCGAAGGCGTGCCGCAGCGTGTGGGGATGAACGTCGGGCGATAATCCTTTGGCGACCGCAATGCGCTTGACGATCCGGCCCACGCTGCGAGTGGTGAGACGTCCGCCGCGCTGGTTGATGAGGAGCGCGGATGTCGTTTTTGCGGACGTGCTTTTTGAAGCATTTCTCAGTCTGAGGAGCAGTTGTTGCCGCCACGGCAGATAGACGGATAGCGCCGCCAGCGCGGAGCCTCCGAAGGGGACGTAGCGTTCTTTCTTGCCTTTGCCGCGAATCAGGATGGCTTCGTTGCTTAGGCTGATGTCGTCTAGATTGATGCCTACCAGCTCCGAGTTGCGGATGCCGCAGCCGTAGAGCAGTTCGAACATAAGACGATCGCGTTCGGGAAACGATGCGGCCTCGGGCATCTGGCCGTCGAGGACGGCGTTCATTTCTTCGATAGTCGGAACGCGCGGCAGTTTTTTGGGCAGTCGCGGCGTGGAAACCAGCTTCGCGGGATTCTGCTCGACTACGCCTTCCTGCGCCAGCCAGCGGTAGAGCGAGCGCACAGCGGCCAGGGCGCGGGCTACGGAAGTCTTGCTCAATCCTTTGTCGTAGAGATGCGAAAGGAAGCCGCGGATCGCGATGTGGTCGATCGTCTTCCACGCGCGCGCGCCGATATAGGCGGCGAAAGCGTCGAGGTCTCCGGTGTAGGCCTTGATGGTGTGCGGCGAGGCGTTGCGCTCGCGCAGGTGGCGGAGGAAGTCGTCGGTGGCGCGCTCGATGGTAGTGCGCGAGTTAGCGGCAGCTACGCTCATGAGAAATTTGGTAATTTTGCAATTTAGTAATTTTGTAGATTGAAACCACGCTCAAGATCGCGACTCCGAATGTGACATGCTTTGGAATTTACCAAATTACAAATTACCAATTACAAATTCTCTCTCGCTTTCGCTCTCGGGTGATGTTTCGCGTAGACGCTTTTCAGGCGGTCGAGCGCTACGTGCGTATAAATTTGCGTGGTCGATATGTCGGAGTGGCCGAGGATGGTCTGCACGGTTCGCAGATCGGCGCCGTTCTCCACCATGTGCGTGGCGCAGGAGTGGCGCAGCATGTGCGGGCTGGCGTGGCGTCCTGAAGCGAGGCTTGCTTTGCCGACCAACTGCCAGACCCGTTGACGGCTCAGGCGGCGCCCTGCGGCCCCCAGGAAAAGCAGCGGCGAATTTTTCTCGCGGGCAATGACTTCCCTGCTCCTTTTCAAATATTGCTGTAACGCTTGCTGGGCAGGCACTCCGAGGGGGACTATGCGTTCTTTGTCGCCCTTGCCGCGCACCAGGATGTATCCCATATCGAGTTTCAGGTCCTCGAGACGCGCGTCGGCCACTTCGGAAACGCGTACGCCCCCGGCGTAGAGAAGTTCGAGCATGGCGCGATCGCGGAGGGCGAGCGCATGGCGGCGCGGAGTATCTTTTTGGGGCGGCGAATCGGCCAGCGTTGTTCCGGCCAGCTCTGTTCCCGCAAGCTTCGTTCCGGCCAGCATCGCGCCGACTTCGTCGCGGCTCAGCGCTTTGGGCAGAACCTTCCACTGCTTCGGCAAATCGATGTTCAGCGTCGGATCTTTATCGATCTTTCCGTCAAGCAGCAAGTGGCGATAGAGATGCCGGATGGCGGAAAGTTTTCTTCCTACCGAGCGGCCGTCGAGTTGGTTGGAAAATAATTCCTGGATGTATTCGCGGACGTCTTCGCGCCGGGCTCCTCCCAGAATTTGGTGCCGTTTCTCCAGGAACTCGGCGAACTGCGCCAGATCGCTGGTGTATGCAGCGATCGTCAACTTCGCCGAACCGCGCTCCACTCGAAGATAGTCGAGAAAGGCGGAGACCGTGCGAGCGTTGGCGTCTGAGGCCATGGGATGAGTATGGGATACGGGGAAGAACCCGGAAAGTAACGAGCGGGATGCGGGAAAACTGCCAGGTCAAAGGTTAGAGGTTAGATGGCAGAGCTGCAACCCGCAGTCTTTTGTTCGTTCCTTCTGCAGTTCTTTACTTCTGCAATCTGACTTCTAACCTCTGCCCTATTCCTTTTCGGCTGCTTGCAGCAGATCGACTGCGTAGAGCGCGCCCTCGGGCGTCTCTTCGTGCTTGAAGTAGGTAAAGACGTCGCGGCCGGCGGCTAAATGCTCTCGAATGCGGGCGACCATCGCCTGGCGCTCTTCGGCGGTGTAGCTGGGCTTCCGATAGCGATAGTAGGCGTAGTTGGCGGTGACTACGTCGGGAGTGTTGCGGTCTTCGGTTTCGGCCACGCAGAGCGCGATGTTGCGCTCGCGCAGCGTGTCCCAGGTGGCGTCGGTGAGCCAGGATTCGTGGCGGAACTCGAATGCTGCGCGGACGCTTCGCGGAAGGCTTTTCAGGAACTCGGAGAGCACGGCCTGATCGGCTTTGAAATTCGGCGGCAGTTGGAAGAGTAGCGGGCCGAGGCGTCCGGCGCGCTCTAAGGCTTCGAGCGTGCCTAGAAAGCGCTGTAGGAATTCCTCCGCGCTCTTCAGGCGCTTGATGTGCGTGAGCACCTGGTGGGCCTTGATGGTAAAGCGAAAGTGCGCGGGCGTTTGCGCGATCCAGTTCTGGACGGTCGTCTCTTTTACCAGTTGGCGGAAGGTGTAGTTGACTTCGACGGCGTTTAGCTTGGAAGCGTAGAAATTCAGAAAATTCTTCTGCGCAAGTTTCTCCGAATAGAAAGCGGGCTTCCAGGTTGGATACGCCCATCCGGAGGTGCCTACGTAGAGGTGCGCCATATGAGCCGCGATTATAGCTTGCGACGCTTACTGACAGCGGACTTCCCTTTCGGCTTCTTCTCCTCTTTCGGGCGCGGGCGCGCTTCGGTCTGGGCGGGGATGCCGATCGGTTGCTCCTTGATTTTCTTCGTTTCCGATTCGCTTTCCGATCCGGTGGCCAGCCCGGCCAACTGCGGCAGCTTCTGCTTCAGTTTCTGCACCGGCTCGAACAGGTCGCCCATTTTCTCTACACGAGCTAGCACGTCCTTCGCCTCGAACACCAGCCGCGCCGCATCTTTTTTCTTGAGTGCCTGCTCGACCTCGTCCCAGGTGATCGGCGTTGACACGGTTGGCTGCTCGCGCGCGCGCAGCGAGTACACGGAGATCGTCGTCTTGTGCTGGTCGTTCTGGCTCCAGTCAACGAAAATTTTATTCGTGCGCACTGCCTTTTTCATGTCCGAGACAACCAGTTCGGGGTGCTCCTGTTCGAGCAGACGCGCCACCGCGTGAGCAAATGACTTCGTCTGCTCGTAGCTGGTTTTCGTATTTAGCGGGACGTAAATCTGCATCCCCTTTGAGCCGGAGGTCTTCGGAAAACTCTGCAGGCCGAAATGGTCGAAAATCCCTCGCACCCAGAGGCCGACTTGCGCGCACTGCACGATGTTCGCCGGAGGTCCGGGATCGAGATCGAAAACAATCATGGTCGGCGTGGCAATGTCCGCTGCCAGCGAAAGTGACGGGTGCAGTTCAATCGACGCGAGGTTCGCGATCCACACCAGCGTAGGCAAATCGCTGGCGAGAATGAAGTGGATGGTGCGGTGGTTGCTCTCGCTCCAGATAGGCGCAGTCTTCACCCAGTCCGGGCGGTGCATCGGAGCATTCTTCTCGAAGAAGAATTCATGATCCACACCTTCGGGATAGCGCTTCATGGTGAGCGGCCGTCCGGCTAGATGCGGCACCAGCACGGGTGCGATGCGGACATAGAAATCCACAACCTGCCCCTTGGTGAAACCGGCGGCGGGGTAGAGGACCTTGTCCAGATTCGTGAGCTTGAGCTTGCGGTTTTCGACTTCGACGATAGTGGGCGTGGACATGAGTTGGTTGGTCGTTAGTCGTTAGTCGTAGTCGTTGGTCGTTCCTACATGTTGTAAGCCCCAACCTGCGACTTCGAAACGGCTTCCAGTATAGTTGGCCCGCAACAATGCGCGCAGTCCGTTGTTCGTTTGACAATCTTCCCTGCCTGCACGTAACTTCGATTTTTGGTGTTCCGTCGTTGTTCGCTTTTGGAGGCAGGATGAAATTCCGCTCAATTTCTGTATGCGTTTCTATTAAGACAATTGTTGTCTGTTTTGTGCTGTGCTCGCTGGCTCTCGGCCAGGACGTGGCTTCTTTCGAGAAGCGGACCACAGTGAAGAAGCTTGCCAATGGTCTCACCGTCATCATCTGCGAACGCCCCGAGGCTCCGGTGTTTTCTTTTTTCACGCACGTGGATGCGGGCTCGGTGCAGGATCCCATGGACAAGACGGGCCTTGCACACATGTTTGAACACATGGCGTTCAAGGGAACGGACACGATTGGCACGCGCGACTATGCGGACGAAAAAGTTGCGCTGGCGAAAGTTGAAGTGGCCTATGCCGCTTACATCGCCGAGCGCGACAAGCCGGTAGACCGCGACGACCAAAAGCTCAAACAACTGGAGCAAGCGTGGAAGGACGCGATCGCAGCTGCCGACAAGTTCTCCGCGCGTTACAACAACGAGTTCGGCAAGATCGTCGAAAGCGAAGGCGGCGAGGACATGAACGCTTTCACCGACTACGATGAGACGGCCTACCACTACTCGTTCCCTGTCAACCGGTTGGAATTGTGGGCTTATCTGGAATCGGAGCGCTTTATACATCCGGTACTGCGGCAATTTTATAAAGAGCGCAATGTGGTGATCGAAGAGCGCCGCATGCGGGTCGACAGCAACCCGATCGGGCGATTGCTTGAGCAATTCACGCAGGAGGCGTTCGCGGCCCATCCTTACCACCGGCCGACGATCGGATGGATCTCGGATCTGAATTCTTTCTCGGCGACCGACGCGCAAAATTTCTTCGATAAGTATTATGTGCCGTCGAACATGGTTGTAACCGTCGTGGGGGACTTAAAAGCTTCGGAAGCGATGCCAATCGTGGAGAGATATTTTTCGCGTATTCCAGCGCGTCCCAAGCCCGACACGGCTACTACGGTTGAGCCTCCGCAGAATTCCGAGCGGACCGTGGTGCTGCACGAGCAGTCGCAGCCGCTCTATCTCGAAGGTTATCACCGGCCCGATTACCGCAGCCCGGACGATCAGGTGTACGACGCGATCGCGGACCTGATGTCGAATGGGCGCACTTCGCGGCTCTACCGGGCGCTGGTCCGCGACAAGCAGATCGCGTCCGACTCGGCCGGATTTACCGGGCTGCCGGGAACCAAGTATCCGCAATTGTTCGCGTTTTACGCCTTCCCGATTCCTGGGCACACGCCGCAGGAAGTGGCCAATGCGATTCATGCGGAGATCGAGCGGCTGAAGAAAGAAGACATTTCGGATGAAGAACTGAAAATGATCAAGACGCGCGCGAAGGCAAACCTGATTCGATCGCTTGGATCGAATGAGGGTCTGGCTTCCGAGCTCGGGCTGTATCAG
>Ga0181523_10004661_pt1 | contig 11705 bp, 10 predicted proteins | sample PEATcosm2014_Bin_43_FD_119752 | JGI IMG/M metagenome (GOLD analysis project Ga0181523, IMG submission 119752) | Peatland microbial communities from MTU Mesocosm Facility, Houghton, MI, USA - PEATcosm2014_Bin05_30_metaG | ecosystem: Environmental > Terrestrial > Soil > Wetlands > Peat | place... | reverse complement strand
TTCACCGCAACGAATTATATAAATCCACTCTGCTCGAAATTCCCCTCGTCCTCGGCCGCGACCGCCTCGGCCAGCCCTTCGCGCTGCGCGACGCCTGTCCCCATCGCGGCATGCCGCTGAACTGCGGCCGCTTCGACGGCGAGAACCTCGAGTGCGGATATCACGGCTGGCAGTTCGATGTCCACGATGGCCAGTGCCAGCTGATTCCTTCCCTGACTTCCGATCAGAATCTCAAAGTCGATCGCATCTACGCTGGCAGTTATCCCTGCGAAGAACAAGACAGTTTCATCTGGGTCTTCATCCCCGATCCGCCTCCGCCCGGCGCCGGTTTCGCCCCACCCGCCGAGCCCCCCGATGCCGCGCCGCAAATCGAAAAATTCTCCGGCAAATACAGGTCGGCGTACCTGCAGGCCGAAATGCCCGTCAGCATCGACCACGGCATCATCGGCCTCATGGACCCCGCTCACGGACCGTTCGTGCACCAGGCCTGGTGGTGGCGCACTCAGCACAGCATTCACGAAAAGAAAAAGAATTTCGAACCCATCCCCAACGGCTTTCGCATGAGCGCGCACACCCCCAGCTCCAACTCCGCGCCCTACAAGCTTCTTCGCCTCTACGCTGACGCCGATTCCATCACCACTACCATCGATTTCGTTTTGCCCAACCTACGCACCGAAACCATTCGCGCCGGAAAATACTGGTTCTCCAGCCTGACCACGGTCACGCCCATCACCCGCAATCATTGCCGCATCGATGTGGTCGCCGCATGGAATCTATTTCGCTGGGTTCCCTTCGTTCCGGACTTGCTGAAGTTCGTCTTCGCTAAATTCGTCGAGCAAGACCGCCGCACCATGGAACTACAAGCCGAAGGCCTAAGCCACAACCCGCACCTGATGCTGATCGACGACGCCGACCGCCCCGCCAAATGGTACTTCCAGCTCAAGGCCGCCCATCTCGAAGCCAAGCGCACCGGCGTCGAGATGAAGCACCCGATGCTGGGTCCAGTCGCATTGAAATGGAGAAGTTGATGCGGAGAATTTGAAATGAAGAGGTTGATGTGAAGTAGCCGATTGCGAAATACCGATCACCGGCGCTTCGGCAGGTCCCCCAGAGTGCGATCCGCCAAGCGCAGCTCTTCTTCGCTCACTAGCCAGTCCATCGCTTCCTCGCGCGTCTTGAAGGAGGGCAGATCGCGCTGCGAAAAACTCTTGATGTGTTCGTAAAACACCTTAGGCAATGCCTCGATTCCGACCCACGCCGAACGCTTGAGGTGCGGCCGGTCGAACACCGCGCTCTCTTTCAGGCGGTCGATCGCGACCCGGTCAAACTCCGCGCCGGTGAAGTCGGCGAGCAACAATACCGTCCCGCGCGGTTCGCTGGTCACATAACTTGGCACCAGCAGCGCGAGCGTCTCCACTTCTCTCGGCTTGCAGTGAGAAAGATCCGCCAGCAGGACTTGCTTTCCTTTATAGGCAACGATGCGGATACGGTCTTCCATGGGCACCTGCTCACGCTTGAGACGTTAGGAAAGCTTTGATTGAACCGCCGTGTCCTCTGCGTCCTCTGTGGTTTACGCTTTCTGTCGGGACCTTAATCAGACCTTACCTTAGGTCCCTAATAGCGAGTCCACCACGCCATAAGCCCCGTCCAGCGCGGCATCCAGCGCGGCAGCATCCTTGCCCCCAGCCTCGGCCAGATCCGGACGCCCTCCGCCTTTGCCCCCAACCTTCTGCGCCACCGGACCAATCACCTTCCCCGCCTGCACCCGCCCGGTCAGATCTTTAGTGACGCCCACGATCAGCGCCACATTTCCATTCGACGCCGACCCCAGCACCACCACTCCCGAACCAATCTTGTCGCGCAACTGATCCACCAGCGTCCGCAACTGCGCCCGCTCCAGATTATCCACGCGATGCGCCAGCACTTTCACGCCCTTCACTTCTTTGATCTTGTCGGAAATATTCGCCGTACTCGACGAAGCCGATTTCATCCGCGCCTGGTCAAGCTCCCGCGTCAGCCGCTTAATCTCGTTGTCCTTCTTCTCCAACTCCGCCTTCAAAGCCTCAGCCGGAGAGAATGACGCTTCGCCGTCGGTACCTAATTCAGATGTGGGTGCCCCATCCTTTCGCGCTTTTTGCGAAAGGGTGGGAGAGACAAACGTAGATACCACGTGCTCGAGTTCGTGATCCTTGCGGAAATGTTTCAACGATCCCTCACCCGTGATGGCCTCCACCCTCCGCACGCCCGACGACACGCTGCCTTCCTTCAGAATCTTAATCAGCCCAATCTCCCCCGTAGCGGCCGTGTGCGTGCCCCCACAAAGCTCGGTAGAAAAATCGCCGATGCGCACCACGCGCACCTCGTCCCCATACTTTTCCCCAAACAGCGCCATCGCATGATACGTGTTGATTGCCTCATCAATGGGTACGTCGGTGAGAGTCTCAACTTTCACGTTGCGCAACAATTCCTTATTGATGAGATCTTCAATGTCCTGCAACTCTTCATCTTCCACGGCCGTGAAATGCGAAAAATCAAACCGCAGATGATCCGGCGCCACCAGCGACCCCGCCTGTTTCACATGCTTCCCGAGAACTTCACGCAACCCAGCATGAAGCAAATGAGTAGCCGTATGATTCCGCATCGTCGCCACTCGCCGTTCGGTATCCACCACGGCATCAACCCGGTCACCAACGCGAAGGGTGCCCCACCCTTCTTTCGCGTTCTGTGCGAAAGAGGGTGGGGTTTTTGAACCAGCACCTCTCACCACAACCTGATGAGCCCGCACACCCTGGATCGGCGAATAACACCCCTTCACGTCAGCAATGACAGTGTTGTGATCGCCGGAATAAAACCATCCCCGATCCCCCACCTGCCCACCTGACTCCGCATAAAACGGAGTGTGATCGAGAATGACTTCGCCCTCTTCGCCAGCCGAAAGCTCCTGCACTCCCCGCCCATCGTGAATGATGGCCAGCACCTCACACCCATCCGATCGCGTCTGCCGGTACCCTTCAAACACAGATTTCGGCAACTGCTGATAAGCGGGATTAGCCGTCTGCTTGGCCGCACCTTTCCATGAAGCGCGAGCGCGGGTTCTTTCCGCTTCCAATGCTTCTTTGTACCCATGATGATTGAGCTCAACGTCATTGTCCCTTAAGAAATCCTCGATGAAATCGAGAGGGATTCCGTAGGTCGATGTAAAGTCGAAAGCAGTCCAGCCGTCGAAGGCTCTGCTGCGTCCAGCCAGCCGTTCCTGCCACTGGGCATCAGTTAGGCCTGGGTTTTCCCGAGCGATTCTATCGAACTCGCTTTTTGAGATTATGTTTTGCGCGCGCAGAGCTTCTGCTAGGCCGTCTAGACCCACCTGCAGGGTATGGGCAAACCGCGTCTCTTCAGAAAGTATGATTTTCGACACACGCTGCTTCGTATCGTTCAGTTCGGGATAGGCATCCTGCATCAAATCGCAAACGGCAAACACCATCTCGTAAAGAAACGGCTTCGTCTGTCCCAGCAACCGCCCATGTGTGATCGCACGCCGAATAATTTTCCGTAGCACATACCCGCGCCCGTCGTTGGCGGGTAAGACGCCATCCGAAATCAGAAACGTAGCCGCCCGCGAGTGATCCGCAATCACGCGTAAAGAAGCCGCCGATTTCGTGTGCGCTTCTTTGGTCAACTCTTTCGTCAGCGACGTCCCCGTCAACTCCGCCGCCCGCTTGATCAGCGGGGTAAACAAGTCCGTGTCGTAATTCGAAATTACGCCCTGCAGAACCGACGCTACCCGCTCCAGCCCCATCCCCGTATCAATCGACGGCTTGGGCAGCGGATTCAGCTTCCCGCTGGCATCGCGGTCAAACTGCATGAACACCAGATTCCAAATCTCCACATACCGCCCGCAATCGCACGGAAACTTGCAATCCGTATGTCCCTGGTCCGACGCGGCCGCGCCCATGTCGTAGTGAATCTCGCTGCACGGCCCGCAGGGCCCGGTGTCGCCCATCTGCCAGAAGTTGTCTTTCGCGTTGCCCTCAAAGATTCTCTCTTTCGCGACACCCTGCTTGAGCCACGCCTCCTCGGCTTCGCCATCGCGCGGAACAAGTCCAAGCTCAGGCCCCGCACCCTCGAAGACCGTCACGTACAACTTGTCCTTCGCAATCCCAAACCATTCCGGCGAAGTAATCAGCTCCCACGCATAAGCAATCGCATCTTTCTTGAAGTAGTCGCCAAACGAAAAATTCCCCAGCATCTCGAAAAACGTGTGATGCCGGTTGGTGAACCCGACATTCTCCAGATCGTTGTGCTTGCCGCCGGCGCGCACGCACTTCTGCGACGTCGTGGCCCGCGAATAATCGCGCTTCTCCAGGCCAAGAAACACATCCTTAAACTGGTTCATCCCCGCGTTGGTAAACAGCAGTGTCGGATCATTGGCCGGGACGAGCGACGACGAATGCACTTCCTTGTGCCCCTTCTGCACAAAAAAGTCCAGGAATTGTCTGCGAATTTCCGATCCGGTCGGCATGGAAATGTAATTCTAACTGATAACAGCGGCGAACCAGCAGCGCTAGGGCGAGGTGGTTCAGTTTGGACTACGGTGGAATATCATCCGACGTCATCCCGAGAGGAGCCGTTCTCCAGTCGAAGCGAGGGATCTCGCGCGGATCGCCACTTGGTGTCAATACCAAATGCCACCAACCAATCGTGTGACGTCAAGAGCACAGCGCAACCTTCGCGCCCGCATTTTATTTCAGCGTTGACTACTTCGGAGTGTCGGCGGGTTTTGCATCGGCCGCCTTCTCGTCGCCGCCCCGGATCTTGTGCCCGATATCCTTCACACCCTGCTTGATGGCGCTGCCCGTTCTCTTGGCGACGTCCTTGGTATCTTTCCCGGCGGTCTTGGCGGCCTCCTTCGTGTCTTTGGCCACCGTCTTCGTATCCTTCGCAGTATCTTTGGCCAGCGTCTTGCTATCGTTTCCGGTCGTTTTCGCCGCACCCTCGGTGGCCTTGGTTGTGCCCTTCGCGCCCGCTGCCGTGTCTCTTGCGCCGGTCTTCGTGTCCTTCGCGGTTTCCTTGGCCGCCGTCTTGGTGGCATGCCCGGTTGTTTTCACCGCGTTCTTCGTATCTTGTGCTGTGGTTTTGGCGGCCGTCTTCGTCGCCGGGCCGGCGCCGGTGGATTTGTCTGCGCTCCCCGTATCTTGACCCCAGACGATGGGCGCCGCGATCGCCACGCTAACGAGAATTACTGCCAGCTTCGTTTTCATCCAGTCATCCTCCTCATTCCGTGTTTTCGCCTTCCAGCGCCGTGAGCGTCTCCTCATCCACGTCCCACTTTTTCAGGATGGTGAAAATTGTCTTCGTCCCGAATCCCGCCCGCGCCAGCTGACGAAAAATGCGCGCCGTCTGCTTCTGATCCTTCGGTTTTTCCATCCGCTTCTTGCGCAGAAATTCCCGCGCCTGCTTCTCGTCGCTCACGCCCTCATACGCGGCTTCCACCGCAGTCTCAATCACCGCCCCGTGCACGCCCCGCGTCTTCAACTCGGTGATCACGCGCATCCGCCCCAGCTTCTGGTTGTCGCGCCGCAGCGAAGAGTAATACGCGGCATACTGCGAGTCGTTCAGATATCCCCGATCTTTCAGCCGCCGGATTACCAACTCCACCAGCGTCTGCCCGTACTCCGAATCCGCCTCTTCAACCCGCGCCCGCATCAGCCGCTTCAACTCGGCCACCGTCCGCATCCGCCGCGCCAGCGCACCCACGGCATATTCGTACAACTCATCTTCGGAATAACTTCTTCTCTTGGGACGCGCGAACGCCATGCGCTAACGATAGCGCAACTGGCAGAAACCACCAAACAAATGAAACCACAGAGGACGCGGAGGGCACAGAGGAAGCCGATCAAAGACCTCTGTGTCCTCCGTGTCCTCTGTGGTTTATTTTCTCTCCACAAGAAAAAGGGCGCGTTCTCACGCGCCCTTCTGTGGAACCTAACACCCAAGACCCGATTCTTTACCGTCCCCCAAACCCCGCCGACTGCATCGACTGCCGCGAAATATCCGCCGTCGACGCAATGCCCGCCATGCGCAGCTTGAAGTCGTCGGCATTGGAGGCGTTCTCCACCGCCGTCTCGTAATTCACCAGCCCCGCCTGGAACAGATCCCACAGCGACTGGTCAAAGGTCTGCATGCCGTACTGCGACGTGCCCGCCGAGATCGCGTCGCGAATCGACCGCGTCTTTTCCGGCACCAGCATGCACTCCCGAATGTAAGCCGTATTGATCATCACTTCCACTGCCGGCACGCGCCCCTCGGAATCGCAGCGCCGCACCAGTCTTTGGCTGACGATCGCCCGCAGCACCGCCGCCAGCTGCATGCGAATCTGCTTCTGTTCCGGCGGCGGAAAAATCGAGATCACGCGGTTAATGGTTTCCACCGCATCCAGCGTGTGCAGCGTCGAGAACACCATGTGGCCCGTCTCGGCCGCATGCAGCGCGGTCGAAATCGTTTCCAGGTCGCGCATTTCGCCCACCAGAATCACGTCCGGATCCTGACGCAGAGAAGCTCGCAGCGCCGCCCCAAACGACGGCGTGTCCACGCCCACTTCGCGCTGGTTCACGTATCCCTTTTTATCCCGATGCAGAAATTCGATCGGGTCCTCAATCGTAACAATGTGTTCCGCGCGCGATGAGTTCACCCGATCCACCATCGCCGCCAGCGTCGTCGATTTACCTGAACCTGTAACTCCCGTCACCAATATCAGCCCGCGCGGCATGTCGCAAATCTGCTCTACCACCTTGGGCAGAAACAATTCGTCGAGCGCGCGAATCTTCGTCGGAATGACGCGCAGTACCAGTCCCACGTTGCCGCGCTGCTGGAAAATATTCACACGGAACCGCCCCAGGCCGGCCACGCCGTACGCCATATCGATTTCCGTGGTCTCTTTGAATTTCTGCTTCTGCCGCGCCGACATCATGCTGAACGCCATGTTCAGCATGTCCTCGGCGCTGATGCGCGGCTGGTCCGTCAACGGCACCAGCTCGCCGTCAATGCGCAGGTGAGGATAGTTTCCCACCTTCAAATGCAAGTCGCTGGCTCGCCGTTCCGTCGCTATCCGAAGCAGATCATCAATATTCATGCGGTTGTTGTCCCCTGGGGAAACGTCGCCCTCGCGCTCTCCACATCATCGCCCGAATCGTGACCTTACCCAAGATGACCTAAGTAACGTCTTCCCACGGCGACCGGACACCGCTCTTAGTGCGCGGACAGATTAGAGCGTGCTTCATAAATCGGTTTTGGGTAGGGCCCGGCTTGAGCCGTGCCGTCCAGGGCCTCGAAAGAACCCGGGCTTTCGTTCCTGTGGGATTTACTTCCCGGGCTGAAGACATTTGGGAAACACGCTCTAGTTCGCCGCCGCCAGAGCGCTTCCCGAGCCATCCCACCCCGCCAGCGCTTCTTCCACGCTGGGAACCTTCCATCCCTGCAGCTTCTTGCTCAAACTCGCGGCGTCGTCCGCCGCGCCCGTCTTGCGATACGCGGTGACCAGCAGCTTCATCGATAGTGGATTCGCCGGGTCTTCTTCCAACTGCGCAATCGCCTCCGCATATTTCAACTGCGCCACCAGCAGTGTTCCCGCCGCTCCGTGATACGTCCTCTTCGTGTTGACGCTCGAGGCCGGCGACGCCATCTTCTCCAGTTCCGCCACGAACTTTCCGGCCTTGCTCAGGTCGCCCGCAGCCAGCGCGCGCTGCACTCGTACTCGCAGGACTTGTGCCTTCTCTTCATTCAGATCAAGCTGAGCGACTTTCCCACTCACCGCTGCGAGCAACGTCTCCGCCTGATCCAGATTGTTGATCGCCGCCGCTTGATCCGGCTCATACATGGCCATCACCCGGTGCGCCCGCGCTTCCCAAATCCACTGCTCCATAGCATGAGCCTTGGCCGCCGCATTCAGATACGCGACGTCCGCTTCCGCATACTTCCTTTCGCGTACATACGTCAGCGCCCGCTTCTGCAGGTATTCCGCTTTGGCCCCATTGCTGGGAGCATCGTGAATCGCCTTTTCATATTCCTTGCGCGCCTGCGCTTCTTCGCCCATTAGCGAATAAGTCTCTCCCAGTTCCTTTTGCGAAATATAAAATGTGGGATCAATCTTCAACGCGATCCGGTATTGCTCCAGCGCGTCCTGATATCGCCCGGCGAAGCGCAGCATTTCTCCATAGGAATCGTGCGGGTTCGGCTCGTTGGGAAGAAACTCAATGTATTTTGCCGTGTACTCCAGCGCCTTATCGAAATCCCCCAGCCGCGAATATAAGTAACCCAGCTGGTTGTAACAGGTGGCGTAATTCGGATCCTCGGCCAGCGCCCGCTGCGTCAGTTTCATCGAGAGCTCATATTCATCCTGCCATCGGAACAACCAATATCCGACCAGGAAGTTCAGGCGCTTGTCGTGAGGAAACATGGCCAGCATATCGTTCATAGCCATAATCCCTTCGACGTAGTGATTCTCGCGCACGCCCACCATCCACCGGATCAATGACTGCTCGCCCGGCGTCACAGCTTGCAGCAGCGCTTTGGCTCGTGCTCGGTCCCGCGCCTCTTCCGCGGGATCGTTGGTCGTAAAACAAATCCACACGTACGCCTGCGCGAACCTCGGATCGAGCTTGATAGCCTCGTTCCAATCCCTCAGCGCAAAATTCCACCGGTGATTCTCATAATTGACCATGCCGCTCTCGAACTCGCGCGCCGCCGCCTGCGAAGCGGTTGTTACCGGCAACTTCGCCGCGCCGGCCTGGTCCGCCGCGCTACCCAAATTCGCTGACGCGCTCATCGCTGCTATGCCCAGCAGCAGCGCAACTGAAAACCGCAGCAGCTTCATCTCATCCCTTCCCATTCCATCGCCAGAGACCAGGAAATCCCCGCAAAGTCCACCGTTTCCCCGACGGGATCACCAGACGGAGAGACGTGGATAAGAATTCCAAAGTCTCATTCACCGCGAATCGTGCAGATTGAATTTCAGTTCAACACTCTCATGGCTTTCATGAGTGGCAGGCTGCCACTTCCACTGGTGGAGCGCGCCCTGGGCCGCTAGCGCCAGTAAGGGATGGCCGCCCTTTACGTCGACCGACTTCACCGTGCCATTGGGTGCAACCAACACGTCCGCCTTTACACTCCCTTCGAGCCCTATGTTGCGGGCCGTGTTGGGATATTGCGGAGCGACCTTGAACACAATCTTGCGAGCGCCATCAGCAGAGTCCTGCGCACGAACTTGACGGGGAGCGAAGGCCAGTATTGCCAGAAGACAAAATAACGCAAACGTATGCCGCTTATTCATGGGGGTTGTGTGTCTCTCCCCAGAATAGAGGAGACTCAACCCTAATCTAAGATTACGTCGGTAATGGAAGCACTCGATTTCCCCGAGGACGTGCGGGGCTGCTTCAGACGGACGTTCACCTACCTGAAATAATTTAAAGCGGCACGGCCAAGAAGGTGACCTCTGCTGGATAGGATGGTGCTGCTCCGATCCGAAGCCCGGCGCCCAGTCCGAGGTCGCCAAAGCAGCCGCGATCCCACAGATCCCAGCAGTTGGCAGGGAAGGGCGCCGCTTCCAGCCGTGCCGCCAAGCTTCGCGTGAAGTGCGGCTTTAGCCGCTGCGGGCCCTGGAGCCTCGACGCCGCAAGAAATAAAAGCCGCCCACGCATGGGCGGCTTTCTGTTTCCAAAGGATCACGACCACCGACTACGCGGCCGTTTCTTCCGACACGGGCATCCGGAACGGCTCATCGTAGCTGCCGCCATAAATCGATGGCACCTTCGATCCCATGGGCCGCAGATACGTCGCCAGCTCGCCGCGGTGATGGATGCTGTGGTTGTTGAGAAATCCCAGATAGAAAACCGAAGGCATATTGAACACGCCGAAGAAGTTGACGGGGGTGAGCAACTGGTCGGCCGACATCGCCTCCACGCGCGCGACGCCGCGCTTCACATGCTCGTCATACCAGGCCACCACTTCAGCCGTAGTCTGCGGCTTATGCTCCGGTGTGTCCATGTTGAACTTCAGGTAGGCAATGCCATCCAGAAACTGGATGTCGGTGTTGGCCAGATGCCACGCCAGTTCCTTCGCCGTCCGCGCGTTCGGATCGGGCTTGTAATCCGACTTCGCGTCGGGGATAGCGGCAATTACTTTCTTGGTGATTTCCGCTTCATTCTTGAAGCCGTCGAGCATGACCGCTCGAAAGCCGAGGACGAATTCAGGAGTGATTTGGGACATTGTGTTCTCCTTGAGGGTGTTATGTTTTGCCGGGCTAGAACGGTTAAAAGGGGCGCTGGTCGCGCCCCCCCGCATAGATGTATATGCCAATCCGAACGCTGCAAATTATACGCCGACTGGTTGCTTGCTGCCCGCTTTGCTGGTGACTGGGACTGCGGTGAGCCAGCCGTGCCGGTCGCTCTTTTCGCCGCGCACGATGGCGTAAAACTCTTTCTGTAGCGCCTTGGTGATGGGGCCGACGACACCCTTGCCCACCTTGATTTTGTCGACCGAGCGAATCGAGGTGACTTCCGCGGCCGTGCCGGTGAAGAACGCCTCGTCGGCGATGTAGAGCATCTCGCGCGGAATCATCTGCTCGACGATGGGGATGCCCAGGTCGCGGGCGATCTGCAGCACCGAGTCGCGCGTGATGCCGGGCAGCACCGAGTTGCCCAGAGGCGCGGTGATCAGCTTGTCGCGATGCACCAGGAACAGGTTCTCGCCCGAGCCCTCGCTGACGAAGCCCGAGGCGTCGAGCGCAATGCCTTCCACGTAGCCGTTGACGATCGCTTCCATCTTGATGAGCTGCGAGTTCATGTAGTTGGCGCCAGCCTTGGCCATGGCGGGCAGCGTGTTGGGCGCAAGGCGCGTCCACGAAGACACGCACACGTCGCAGCCTTCGCTCTCTGCGCTGCTCAAATATTTTCCCCATGGATAGTTGATGATGTAAACCTCAGTCGGCGAGTTGAAGGGGTTCACGCCGGCCTCGCCGTATCCGCGAAGAATGATGGGACGCACGTAGCAGGGCCACGCGCCGTTATGGCTGACGGTGTCGAGCATGCCCTTGATCAGTTGCTCGCGCGTAAAGGCCACGTCAATGCGGTAGACCTTGGCGGAATCAAGCAACCGCTGCATGTGCTCGGTGGCGCGGAAGATGGCGGGGCCAGTGGGCAGGTCGTAGCAGCGCACGCCTTCGAAGACCGAAGAGCCGTAGTGGATGACGTGCGACATCACGTGGATGGTCGCGTCGTCCCAGTTAATGAGCTTGCCATTGTGCCAGATCTTGTCGGTCTTCTGAATTGCCATGCGAACTCCTTCGAAGTGACTGCGTTACTCAACAATTATATCCGAGGCGTGTGGGGGCGCAGGGCGTGTGGGGACAAGGGGGGATTGTGTGGGGACGGGCGACCCGCCCGTCCATGCGGCCCAGGGGTATCGGGCCGCGGAGGGGCGGAAATGGGGTGGGCAATGTTCCTGCAGGAACATAACTGCGATTTGACACAATGTTCTTTCAGGAACATATTTATGTACGTAAATGTACATACAAATAAATACGCACATCAGTAACTAGTTTGAATTGTTGAAGTTGCGGGCTGTCGATATATCGGCAGCCTGCCGAGAGGGCGGCAGGAGGGGCAAAAAGGGGCGCTCGAGGTGCATCGTTTTGAGACGGAGCAGGCATGAAG
>Ga0181523_10004660_pt1 | contig 11705 bp, 10 predicted proteins | sample PEATcosm2014_Bin_43_FD_119752 | JGI IMG/M metagenome (GOLD analysis project Ga0181523, IMG submission 119752) | Peatland microbial communities from MTU Mesocosm Facility, Houghton, MI, USA - PEATcosm2014_Bin05_30_metaG | ecosystem: Environmental > Terrestrial > Soil > Wetlands > Peat | place... | reverse complement strand
GTGATCCTTCGCGACGAGTCGCTGCCAACTTCCTCGTCAGAAACGAGAAGCACGTTGACCGGGCGCGGCAACTCGCCACGGCTTTCTTTGCCGTGCCACTCTTGCAAAGCGGCTAGCGCGTGGAGCATCAAGGCGATGCCCGACTTCATATCCAGCACGCCCGGCCCAGTCAGCTTATTGCCCACAACGCTGCATGGCATGTTGGCAAGCGTTCCCAGCGGATAGACAGTGTCGTAGTGGCCGAGCAGCAGCACCGGCTTGGCCGATTTGCCACCGAAATTCACTTGCAAGTGATTGCCGAAGTGTTTCGCGTTGTGAAAACGAACTTCGCCGCCGAGCTGGGAGAACTTATCGGCGATGACCTCGGCCAGGCGATCAACGGCGGCTTTGTTGTCGCTGGGAGATTCGATTTCGACCAGCTCGCGGATGGTCGAGACGATCTGGTCGCGACGGTCTTTGAAATATGAAAGGCGGAAATAGGCTAGACGGCGCTCGGCTTCGGCGTTCGGGTGGGTGGGCGCTTTTCCGGAAACCGAATTCACGAGGACTGTCCCTTGATGGCTATCAAGCGATCGCCTGCCGCTTAGGCTCGCGCGAACCAGCGACGACCTCGGCGTCCCAAATGCCTTCGAAGTCGACGAAGTAGCCTTGTATCTCAAGGCCGGGTATGGCGTTGGATAAATTCGCAGCCGCTCGCTGCAGTTCCTGCTGGTGATGGAGGGCTTCCGACTTCGCATCACCGTGAAAGCCGTTGGCGAGGCCTCCGTAGGCTCCGCAATCGGAGTGCACCATCAGGATCACCCTTTTCGTTCCATGCAGGCGCATCGACTTCCGGATCTGTTCCAGGACGAATTCACGATCGCTCTCGTGGTCGGGAGAAGCCAGGCACTTGGCTCCGCCAGCAATCTTGATGGGGTCGGAATGGATCACGCCAATCTTCTTGAGGAACTTGTGAAAGCCAAGATCGAAGCGGTTGTCGAAACACCAGAGAATGGCCGCATCGCACTGATATTTTCCACGGGGAGCGTCGAAGTGGAAGACTTTCTTCATGGGGAACTCTCAGCGAAATCGACTGTTCTTTAGGGTCGATTTCTTTTGGGTCGTCCGTGGTCTTACGGCTATTTACTGGTTGGTACTGTAGGGGTACCCCCCCTCCCCCCGGTCTAGTGGAATCATGGAGTTAGGTGCTGCTCGCGGTCCAAAGTCTTGATTCCAAATGGCTTATAAGTAGAGTCTTGACAACGTTAGGGTTAGAGTCCATTCCTCGGGACGCGATTGCGCTGGTCCTTAAAACAAAGGCGTTACGACTTAATACGTCGCGCAAAGTATAGATTCCAAACAACTTGTTGTGAGATTGCGGGCTAGCCAAGCTGGGCTTGCCTTAATATTGATTATAACTCTTGGTGTCAACCATTTCGGATCACACGAGCTTTTGGGCGATGCTCTCGTCGAGGATCTCGCGCACCTTGAACAGGGTGATCGTGCGATGCTCGCGCTTAAAGAAGGCTAGGACTTCGTGCTCGGCGTCGCTGGTGAAGTCGAAGGCGACGATGAAGCCCTTGGTCCGGTTCTCTCGCATCATCACGGCTTCGAACATGTCGATGTCGGGCCTGCCTGCTTTGTCCTTCTGCTTCACCTGCAGGGGATACCAGACGTCCATGAAGTCGAGCTCGCCGGCCGCTTTGCCGCTTTTCTGCGGGATCGAGGACAGCGGATAGATGCGGCCGTCGATGCCCATGTCGCCGACCTGGGCTTTGTTCGGGATCCCGCCGAGGGCGATGACGGCCCAGTTCTCGAATTCGAACGGCGGGATCTTGCGGAGCTTTTCTTCGGTCCACGGCAGATCGCGGACGACGAAGCCGCGTCCGACGCGCCAGAGCTTCTCGTCCTCGTGGAGCTTACAGATATCGCGCAGGCGTTTCGCCATGACGCGGCACGCCGTGGGGGACTGGTCGATTCCGATCCACTGGCGATCGAGTTTTTGCGCGCGGCGACTAGGGCGGTCCCGCATCCACAGAAGGCGTCCAGGACAATATCGTTGGGGCGCGATGAGATTTCGATGATGCGCTCCAGCAGCTTGAGCGGCTTCTGCGTCGGGTAGCCGAGGGACTCGTCGCCCATGCCCTGCACCGGGCCGATATCATCCCAGACCGTGCCGAGCGGCACGCCTTTGCCTTCGTCCAGGTAGCGCTTATAGGCTGGCACTTTGCCGGGTTTGGTCTGAACGATCCGGCCCTGCTTCAGGAGTTCGTGCATGTTCTCTTCGCTGTATCGCCAGTACCGGGTGACGCCCATGAATTCGTAGTGGGGGTTTCCCTTTGATGGTGCGCCGCCGCCTGGTGCGGTGAGATCGCCGAGGCGGTAGCGCCTGCCGGTCTCGGGCTCGACGTGGCGATAGAAGTCCTCGATATAGCTCTCGTCGTATGGTCGGTACTGGTGCTCGAAGAAGTAGTCCTTGCCTCCAGCGTAGAGCAGGATGGTGTCGTGCACGCGGCCTAGATGTTTCGAGCCTTGCTTCGCGTCGTTGTGTGAGGACTGGCGCTTCCAGATGATCTCGTTGACGAAGTTCTCCTCGCCTAAGAGTTGGTCGAGCATGACCTTCACGTAGTGGCTGGCGTGCCAGTCGCAGTGATAGTAGAAGCTGCCGGTGCCTTTGAGGACTCGGGCGAGTTGCTCGCAGCGCGGGCGCATGAAATCGATGTAGGCCTGGGTCGAGGTGTGGCGATCGTCGAAGGAGCGCTTTTCCTTGGTCTCTCCCCAGAACACTTCGTAGTTGCGGTTTGAATTGAAAGGCGGGTCGATGTAGATCAGGTCGATGCAGTTGTCGGGCAGCTTCGGGAGCTGGTCGAGATTGTCGCCGCAGTAGATGACTCTGGTGTCCAGCAGCGAGGACGGTTTGTGCGCGGGACTCATCGGTTGAAATCCTACTGGAAAGGGGTGGGGGAATGAATAGCTTTGCGGTGTCCAGCCCCTAAAGGGGCGGCGGATTTTGAGGAACTTACGGCATCGCTAAAGCGATGCCCTGATACGAATCCCGAGTCATCCGCAAACTTACGGGCCCCCGCTTGTTTGCAGACAGGCGGAAAAATCCCAAGCTCGACACGGTTGTGGAATCCCACCCTCGACAAACAACGTCGAGGATGGGGCACCCATCTCTATCTTAATCTATACATCTTTATCTAGTGTCATCTCGCGTCCGCCATCTTATCCAGCTGATTCATCGTCCGCGCCAGGATCTCGTCTGGCGATCCCTTAGCTACAATCGGCATCAGCAGGCCGAGATTCTTGTAGAACTGGATCAGGGGAGCGGTGCTTCGTTCGTAGGCTTCCAAGCGGACGGTGATGGACTCGGGGCGGTCGTCTTCGCGTTGGAAGAGGTGTCCGCCGCAGTGGTCGCAGACGGACTCGACCTTGGGCGGTCTTTCTTTCAGGTTGAAAACCGACTTGCACTTTTCGCAGGTGCGGCGGCCGCTCAGGCGCTGGACAATCTCGTCCAGCGGCAGTTCGTAGTTCACTACGGCGCTGAGCGTAATCTTTTCTTTCTCCATCAGATCCTTTAGCGATTCGGCTTGGCCTAGAGTGCGGGGAAATCCGTCGAGGATGAAGCCGCCGCAATTGACGATGCAGTTACTGCGCTCGCGCACCATCTCCCAGACCGTGGAATCGGGCACGAGTTCGCCGCGGCGCATGTAGTCCAGTGCTGCCTTCATTGCCGGGGATTGATCGCAGTCAGGGCGCTTGCCGGCGGCTCGAAATACGTCTCCGGTGGAGAGATGGCAAGCATCCAGACGCCTGGTCAGGAGTTCGGCTTGCGTGCCTTTGCCCACGCCCGGCGCTCCGAGGAGGATCAGACGCCAGGGGTGCTTGTGTACTCCTGGAACAGTTGAGCACTCCACTGAGCTATTTGTCGAAGGCCCCTGTAACCACTCTGCGCGGTCGCTTTTGACAGTTGTGTTCATGCTTGCGAGTTTACTTAGTCGCGCGCCACTTGCAGTGACGAGGGTCACATGCGAAGAGTGCGGTTATCTCACGTTCGTCTTGTAACGGCCCTGATACGGATTGTTGCCCCAGATCGCGCCCAGAGAGTGGAGTATGAGAGCGTCTCCAGGAGTTAATTTGCTGGGGTCGGCAACAATCTGATAGGCGTAATAGACGACTGGATCGCGCGTGATACACCAAGGCTCGTGCCGGATGACCCCGGAGCAGTGCTCACATGCCGCTAGCGCATGGTAGCGCGGGCCGTGAAACTTACTGGCTGGAACGCTGTCGGACATCGACATTCTCTCGGCTCTGTTCAACGGAGTTGCCGTACTTTCCTAGCAACTCTCCAGAGCTGTTCTCTGAGGGCATCCTAGCGCGGGCAGAAATGGCAGGCTGTGGGTGGTGTCACGGGAGTTTGTGATGGGCATCACGTCTGGCGCTAGGTTGTCCCCCAGATTTCGCCGATTACGCGCTGGAAGTTTGCGCCCAAGACTTTCTCGATCACCGACGCGGGCTGACCGCGTTTGGCTAATTCGCTGGCGATGGTTTCCATGTGATCGGGGCCGTTGAGGTCGGGGACGTAGGGATAGCGATCCTCGCCGGGGGCGCCGATGCCTAGTTTCTTGCGGCGCGCTATGTCTTGATCGAAGGCGGCTTTCTGTTCGGTGGTCAGGACTGTTTTCTGGATTGAGCCATCGGATCCGATGCCCACGTGATCGGCGCCGCATACGTTAATGGCATGCACGATGTGGTCGAGCACATGTTCGTGGGTGGGCACGGTCGGCGACGCGACTACGTAGGGCATGAGGTAGACGCCGAAATATCCGCCGCGATCGGCTAGCGACTTGAGAATTTCGTCGGGCTTGTTGCGGGGATGGGCGTAGACGGCGGCGCATCCGGAATGGGTGATCAGAACGGGCTTGGCGGATTCGGCGATGCCTTCGGAGGTGGTGCGGTATCCGCTGTGGCTTAGGTCGACTGCGACTCCGAGGTCGTTCATTTTCTTGACGGCGGCTATGCCCGCTTTGCTGAGGCCGGCATTGTCGGGCTCGAGGCATCCATCGCCGAAGATGCTGCGATTGTTGTAGGTGAGCTGCATGATGCGCACGCCGAACTCGCGGAACATTTCGATGCGCTCGGGCTTTTCTTCCAGAAACGCGGTGTACTGGAAGCCAGGCATGATGCCGATTTTGTTTTCGCGCTTGGCGCGGGCGATGTCGGAATGCCGGCGCACGATGAGGAAGGTTTCGGGATGCTGCTCGACGAGCGCTTCTACGGCGGCGATGCTGTTTACTGTGCTCTCGAAGGTTGGTTCCGAGATGGTGAAGTTGATGGCGGTGACGCCGGATTGGCGGACTGCGGCGAGGGTGTCGGCGGTCAAGGGCGTGTCCATGTCTACGAATGGGGCGCAGAGGGAATCGATGACGATGGCGCTCTTGTAGAGCGTGGCGATGGACGGGGGTGCGGCGTCGGCTGAGCTGCCGGTGGAGCGATCGACAGGTCGAGCCAGCAGGCGCGGGGAGAGCAGCGCTACCGCAGATATTTTGAGAATGCCGAGACTAAAGTCGCGACGATGCACGGGCGTAGCTCCTGCGGGATTCTAACGCATGGAAGGGATGCGATGCCCAGCCCCAAAAGGGGCATCTGCATTCGTAAGCGTAATGGCATCGCTAGCGTGATGCCCTGATACGAACCATTGTCTCTTCCGCGGCATTTCTGTCGGCATCCCTCAGACGGGGCGAGCCCCGTTTCTACGGAGGGTCATTTTTCGACTGTGGTTACTCTCGTGGTATTACCAAAGGGCCTTTGCGAAAGTCCGGGCTGGCGCGCGTGAAATTTCACGGGTGGGCGCTGGAGATGAAAGAGGCGTCTGGCTGAGATGTCTGGTGACGGATAGGGTGCAACAGGCTCACCTGGCACCCGGGATTTCGGGAATGCAAGCAATCCATGGGTCCTTCCCCTTCGACTGGCTCAGGGTCAGGATGACAAGGGGGATGATGACAAAGGGCACAGCTGAGGCCGTGCCCTATCCAAAGCCGCCTATGAAATCTGTCCTACATTTTCTCGAAGAAGTGGGCGGTTTTCTTGCCAGCTTCTTCGGTGTAGTAAACCGTCACGTGGGCGGACTTCTCGGTTCCCTTTGCGATGTCCTTGCCGGCGTCGGCGGCGGCGTGGCCAGAGAGCTTAAATGTTTCCTCTGTACCGTCCGCGGTTTTGACCGCTACGGTTTTGCCGGCGCGATCGATATGGGTGATGGCCCCGTCTACCGATTTGAGACCATCTTTGCCGACGTCATCGACCTCAATCGCTGTCTTGTCGGTACCCTTCTCGGTGTAGTGCGCCACTACTTCCGAGCCTTCCTTGAGTCCGTGAAAGGCGTCTTCGGCGCCAATGGCGGTTTCATGGACACCTGCTTTGACACCATGGACAGTGGTCTTGTCGACAAACTTGACCGTATGCTCGGTGCCATCCTTGGTCTTGACGACCATCGTTTTGGTAGCAGAATCGAGTTTGGTGATGGTTCCATGGACGGCACTGACGACGTCCTGTGCGGCCCAGCCAAACGCGCCCAAAATCAGAAGCGCGAGTGACGCCCGGACAATGTTTTTCATTCCCAGCCTCCTTTAAGATTTGATTGGAATTCGACTTTTTGCCCGAGAACAGGCTAACTCATGCTGCGGTTTCGCGCTAGATCTTCTGCAATCTCTGCACGTCGTGGACGCCGGGGATCTGGCGCACTCCGTCCATGATTTTCTGGAGGTGTTTGAGGTCGGCGATTTCGAGGACTACGTCTACGCTGGCTTGGCCGTTCTGGCTGCGGGCTTCGATGTTGCGGATATTGGTGTTGGTGTCGCTGATAACAGCGGTGATTTGTTTCAACATGCCGAAGCGGTCGTCACAGAGAAGTGTGAGTTTGACGGGATACGAGACGGGCTGGCCGTCTTTGTCTCCGGCCCACAGCACGTCGATGCGGCGGTCGGGTTCGTAGAGAAGATTGGTGACGTTCGGACAGCTGACGGAGTGGACGGCAACGCCCTTGCCGCGGGTAACATAGCCGACGATGGCTTCGCCGCGAATGGGGTTGCAACAGCGGGCGCGATAGACGAGCAAGTCGCCGGACCCTCGGACTACGATGGCGTTCGTGTCTCCCCCGAAGACGCGGCGGACCACGCTCGAAATGCCGCTCGAGATGCCGCTGGTGAGGCCGTGGGCTGCGGCTTGTTCTTCGGTTTCGGACATCGGCTGCGTGCCGGCAGGCGCGAATTTCGCCAACACCTGGCGAGCGGAATATTTGCCGTAGCCGATGCCGGCCATCAGGTCGTCGGGACGGCCGAGTCCGTATTCGCTGGCCGCTCTTTGCAGATCGGCTTCCTTGATTTCCTTCAGCGAGATGCGGTATTTGCGGGCTTCTTTTTCGATCAGCTTGCGTCCGATTTCTATGGCGCGCTCGCGCTGGTGGACGTTGAGCCAGTGCTTGATTTTGTTGCGCGCGCGCGAGGACTTGACGACGGCGAGCCAGTCTCGGCTGGGCTTGTGTCCGGGCTGGGTGATGACTTCGACGATATCGCCGGAATGGAGTTTGTGACGGAGCGGAACCATGCGTCCGTTGACCTTGGCACCGGTGCAACTGTGACCAACCTCGGTGTGAATGGAGTAGGCGAAGTCGATGGGCGTAGACTCGCGCGGCAGTACGAGAACCTTGCCCTTGGGCGTAAAGGTGTAAACCTCCTCGGGATAGAGATCGACTTTCAGAGTGGAGAGAAATTCGTTGGGATCGGAGACATCGCGCTGCCACTCTACGACCTGGCGGAGCCAAGCGAGGCGCTGTTCGTCTTCGGCGGACACTGGGCCGTCCTTGTATTTCCAGTGGGCGGCGATGCCTTCCTCGCACATCTTGTGCATTTCTTCGGTGCGGATCTGGATTTCGAAAGTCTCGCCGGTCTCAGTTATTACAGAGGTGTGCAGCGACTGGTAGAGGTTGGGCCGCGGCATGGCGATGAAGTCCTTGATACGGCCGGGCACGGGACGCCAGAGGTTGTGGATGATGCCGAGAACGGCGTAGCAGTCTTGTACAGAGTTGGTGATGACGCGCATGGCGTAGAGGTCGTAAACCTGGTCGACGCTGATGCGCTGGCGCAGTAATTTCTTGTGGATGCTGAAGAGGCGTTTGACGCGGCTCTCGACGCGGCCGGTGATGCCGGCTTCTTTGAGGCCGTCGCGCAGCACACCTTCGACACGCGCCATGAAGGCTTCGCCGGCTTTGCGGCGCGACTCGACGGCGACGCGAACCTGCTCGTGGGCGATAGGATCGACGTACTTGAAACCAAGGTCTTCCAGTTCGCCGCGAATCTTGCCCATGCCAAGACGGTGCGCGATAGGGGCATAGATATCGAGCGTCTCGCGGGCGATTTTCTGCTGGCGTTCGGGGTCGAGATGCTCGAGGGTACGCATGTTGTGCAAGCGGTCGGCGAGCTTGATGAGGACGACGCGGATGTCGTCGACCATGGCGAGCATCATTTTGCGGAGGTTCTCGGCTTGCGCTTCTTCCCGGGAGGAGAAATCGATTTTGCTGATCTTGGTGACGCCTTCGACGATGTGGGCAACCTGTTCGCCGAATTCCTGGCGGATCTCAACGGTGGTGACCGAGGTGTCTTCGACGGAGTCGTGGAGGAGGCCGGCGGCGATGGAAACGGAATCCATTTTCATGTCGGCAAGAACGTTGCCGACTTCGAGCGGATGCACGAGGTAAGGCTCGCCGGAGGCACGGTGTTGTCCGGCGTGGTGTTTCTGCGAAAATTCGTAGGCTTTTTTGACGAGGTTAAGATCGTCGTTGGGACGGTTCTCGCGCAGCTTTTTCATCAGCTCGCGGAAGCGGGTCACCGTAAGCACGTTGGTCGCGATCTGTTCACGCAACGTCGCCATGATCGATTTTAACGCAGCGGAATGCTATTTCACCGCCTAGACGCCGAGTTTGCCGAGAAACACCCTTTGGCTGGTAGAGTACGTGGGACGGAGCTTCTTCACCCATTATTTGTTTGTCCAGCGAAGGGCACGCGGGCAAAGTGCCCATGCAACACGGGCTTTGGGAGGCAATGGCTTGGAAAGGGTATTAGTTAGTGGGGTTTCGGGGCCGATTGGCGCGGCGCTTTTGGCTTCTTTCGAGCCCCAGAGCACGCAGATTGTACGGCTGGTTCGGGGACGGGCGCAAAACGTGGTCCAGATTTCTTGGGATCCTCTTGCTCCCGTGTCTCCGGCGGCAGTGTCGGGGTTTGATGCGGTGGTCCACTTGGCCGGAGAGAGCGTGGTGGGACGCTGGACCAACGAAAAAAAGAGTGCGATTCGCGACAGTCGCGTGCTGGGGACACGCCACCTGACTGCGGCGTTGGCCCAGACTGAGGTGAAGCCGCGCGTGTTGGTGTGTGCGTCGGCGATTGGGTTTTACGGGGATCGAGGCGACGAAATTCTGGGAGAAAAGAGTCCGAGTGGGCGAGGATTTCTGCCCGAGGTTTGTAGCGAGTGGGAAGAAGCCACCCAGGCTGCGGCCGAGTCTGGCATACGGGTGGTGAACATCCGCATTGGGCTGGTGCTGAGCGCGAAAGGCGGGGCGCTGGCAAAGATGCTGACCCCATTCAAACTGGGGCTGGGCGGGCGCATTGGATCGGGGCAGCAGTGGTGGAGTTGGATTCATGTGGACGACATCGTGGGGGGAATTCATCATGCGATGCGCACCGAATCGCTCGCTGGTCCAGTGAACCTTGTGGCGCCCAATGCGATGCGCAATGCGGAGTTCACAAAGGTGCTGGCTTCGGTGCTGCGACGCCCGGCATTCTTTCCGGTCCCGGAGTTTGCGCTGCGGCTGGCTTTCGGCGCGGAGGCCGCGCGCGAAATGCTGCTCGCCAGCCAGCGGGTTCAGCCTGGGAAGCTGGGATCCAGTGGATATGCTTTTCGTTTTCGCGAGCTGCGGGCGGCGCTGGAAAATCTTGTGGGATAGCCTTCTTGTCTTCTCGTTTGCTGGAATCAAAGCCAAGTGTGATCGTCGTCACATCATGGCTGCTCTTGATCTGCCAGACTAAAGCGGCATGGTGAAGAAATCAATTGCGGCGGCGCTGTTGGTGGTCATGATGGCCTGGTCAGAGATGGCCCTGGCGCCGATGTTCGTCATGCACGCATGGGTCATGCATCCTGCACGTGAGATGGCCGAGCACAAGGCCGCTCATCATCACGTTATGCCCGCCGGCCATCCGTGCTGTCCGGGGATTAGCAAGGCCGAGAATGCGGCGCCGATCGAGTTCGCGGCCAGCAATCTGCCATGCCAGGATGAGCACCGCTGCTGCTTTCTGCAAGGGCCGCAGAACGTACCCGCACCCGTAAGTGCCGGACACAGACTTTCTCGTGACGTTGCCCGCGCAGAGATTGCCGAACTTAACCCGGGTCATGCAGGATTCTACGTTTCAACCGCGACAGCGGTCGCGCCTGGTCCTCCACCTGGCCTGCTTGGAATGGTTCTCCGCGTTTAGGCTACTTTCCCTCTGATATCTTTATCCGCGGCCGTCAAGCTGGCCGCACGTCTCAACTGTTCTTATAACTCTTATATTCAAGGAGCTTTTATGAAATTCAGACTGTTTGTTTTGGTTTTGGCCCTGTCATTGGTTGGATGGACGCAGGGGACGCCGGCAACTCCGGCGGCACCGAACTCGACGCCAGCCCCGCAAGCCCAGGGGTGTTGTCATCACACTATGGCCGACACGAAAGACGGCAAAGGTTGCTGCCATCACGCCGCAGCCGATGCCAAGGACGCCACAGCGTGTTGCGGCAAAGACAAGTGTGAAATGAAAAATGGCAAGTCTTGTTGCGAAGGCAAGGACATGAAAGCCGCCATGAAGGAATGCAAGAAGAGCGGCTGTTGCACCGACGGCAAGTGCTGCACCGAAGGCAAAAGCTGCGGCGAGGCTAAGGGCGACAAAACCGCCATGGGCTGCTGCGGCAGTACGTGCGAACGCCATCCGCAAACACCAGCGGCGAGCTAGTTCGACCCGGATACGCTTGTGCCCCGGCCGCTCGAGGGCCGGGGCTTTTCCATTGCTCGGAGGCTCAACCTTGCGCGGGTCCTCTCGGTCTACTTGGCCGGGTTCACCCTGATTTTTGCCATCATGCCGCCGTCTTCGTGATCCAGAATATGGCAGTGATAGACGAAAGTGCCAGCGATCTCCGGATCGCGGAAATCCAAACGAATTTTTACGCTGGGGAAAGCCCCCCGTCCGTTCCAGTACGGCACGGTGATCGTGTCGTGCAGTTCGGGATCGAGTACCGGCTTGCCATTGAGTTCCATAACCAGGAAATGAAGTTGATGGATATGGAAGGCATGCGTTTCACCGGAACGATTCTCGATCGTCCAATCTTCGACTGCACCTACCTGAGTTTCGATCGCAGGCGGATCGTTGACGTTGAATACTTTCGGCTGCTGACCTTCCACCGCAATAAAATATTCGGTCGGACCATTCGATCCCTGCGTGGCTTCCGCGAAGTAGAGTTTTCTTCGGGCGGTTGCCGCCTGCGTAAGCAGCCCGCCAAAGCGCTGAGCTGGCATGGATTGGGCAACAGTTGCAGCCTGGGGAATGGCTGGCGGTTCCACCGCATTTGCCACGGGCACGATGTTCGCAAGAATTATCTGGGGATTGGGATTTCCCACTGGACCGGTATCGTAGCCCGCTGTCTGGAAAACT
>Ga0181523_10004657_pt1 | contig 11710 bp, 11 predicted proteins | sample PEATcosm2014_Bin_43_FD_119752 | JGI IMG/M metagenome (GOLD analysis project Ga0181523, IMG submission 119752) | Peatland microbial communities from MTU Mesocosm Facility, Houghton, MI, USA - PEATcosm2014_Bin05_30_metaG | ecosystem: Environmental > Terrestrial > Soil > Wetlands > Peat | place... | reverse complement strand
GAAGCTGCCACGGGATCCCTGGGACAGGGTTTGTCGATAGGCGTAGGTGAGGCATTAAACGCAAAACATATCGACAATCTGCCTTACAGGACGTACGTGCTCCTCGGAGACAGCGAGATGGCCGAAGGCTCTCAGTGGGAGGCGATGGAGATTGCAGCCTATTACAAACTGGACAACCTGACAGGAATCATCGATGTGAACCGCCTGGGTCAACGGGGAGAAACAATGCACGGTTGCGATCTTGCTGCGTATGAGAGGAAGGTTTCCGCCTTCGGATGGGATACGATTGTTATCGATGGGCATAATTTCGAAGAGGTGCTTGGTGCATATAACAAAGCGTTGCAGGTCAAGGACAAGTCGGTCATGATCATTGCCGGCACGGTTAAAGGCAAAGGAATCTCTTTTATCGAAGACAAAGACGGATGGCATGGGAAGGCGCTTAGCCGGGAAGAGTTCCAGAAGGCCCTTGGAGAATTGGGGTCTGTAGACATGTCGGTAATCGGAGAGATCAGCAGGCCTGAGGATCGGGTTTTCTCAAAGAAAGATGCCGCAAAGGCCGAAGCGGTTTCCTATGATAAGAATAAACCTTTCGCGACTCGCGAGGCATACGGTCAAGCACTAAAACGGATATTCCCTCAATACCCCGACATGGTTGTCCTGGACGGTGAGGTCAGCAACTCAACCTATGCAGAAATCTTCAAAGAGGCGTATCCCGAAAGATTTTTCGAGATGTACATAGCTGAACAGAACATGGCAGGGGCGGCCCTCGGACTTTCGCGCAGAGGGAAAATTCCATTTGTCTCGACCTTTGCTGCATTTTGGACGAGGGCGTTCGACCAGATTAGGATGAGCCAGTATTCTAGGGCTAATATCAAATTCTGCGGCTCTCACGCAGGAGTTTCCATAGGCGAGGACGGGCCTTCCCAGATGGGGCTTGAAGATATTGCGATGTTCAGAACCGTGAAGGATTGTGCGGTGCTCTATCCGTCGGATGCCATCTCTGCCGACAAACTGGTAGAAGCGGCAGCGACGCATAAGGGGATGGTCTATATCAGGACAACCAGGATGAAGACGCCCATCCTTTACGATAATGATGAACCCTTCTCCATCGGGGGCAGTAAAGTGGTGAAGCGCAGCGATACTGACAAGGTGACGATAATTGCTGCAGGAGTTACGCTCTATGAAGCACTCAAAGCATATGAAGAGCTGATGAAGGAGAATATCTCATTGCGGGTGATAGATCTTTACAGTATCAAACCAATAGACGCAGCTGCCCTTAAAGATGCAGCGCGGACTACGATGGCCATCATTACAGTTGAGGACCATGCATCTGAAGGCGGCATCGGGGAGGCGGTGCGAAGCGCACTTCCCGGGATAATTGTTCATTCTCTTGCTGTGCGGAAACTTCCGAAGAGCGGCAAGCCCGAAGAGCTTCTTCTCTACGAGGAAATCTCCAAAGAAGCGATCATCAGGAAGGTAAAGGAGTTAATATGAGACCTCAGGGGCTTAATACCCTAATTTTTCTGGACGGAGGAGACCCGGCTGACACGCGGGAAATAATAGGGTTGCTGGGCTTTCTAGACGGGCAGACGACGAACCCGACACTGATATCTAAAAACCCCGAGGCGAAGGAGCGCCTGAAGAGTGGTGAGAAATTCTCTGAAAAAGAGATTTACCGTTTTTACCGCGACGTCGTGACCGAACTGTCCGGACTTATTCCGGGCGGTTCCATATCAGTCGAGGTATATGCTGATCTTTCCACGAGGGCCGAAGGGATGCTGGAGCAGGGCAAGGAGATGTTTTCGTGGATACCTAACGCTCATATCAAATTCCCGTCGTCGGCAGAAGGGCTCAGGGCTGCTGAGATGGCTGTGAAGAGTGGGCTTAGGGTAAACATGACTCTCTGTTTTACGCAGGAGCAGGCGGCAGCGGTCTATGCGGCGACGCGCGGCGCAAAAAAAGGCGACGTCTTTGTCTCGCCTTTTGTAGGACGGTTGGACGATCGGAAAGAAAACGGAATGGACCTTATCTCCGACATCGTCCGGATGTATGGAAAAAGCGATCACCATGTCGAGGTGCTTTCGGCAAGCGTGAGGAATATGGACCACTTCTATTACTCGATCGCTCTGGGCTGCGATATCGTAACCGCGCCTTATGAAATACTGAAAGAGTGGGCGGCGAAAGGTCTTGCACTACCAGTTAAAAATTACAAATACGACCCCAAGGGGCTTTCACCCATAGCCTACAAAGATCTAGACCTTTCTAAAAGCTGGAGGGACATTGACATCTCGCATGAATTGACGGTCAAGGGTATGGAGAGGTTTTCCGCTGACTGGAACCTCCTAATCGCGCGATGAGAATAGCAATAGGCTCCGACCATGGAGGTTTCAATCTCAAGGCAGTGGTGGCGCGGTTCCTCACTGAAAAGGGTCACGAGGTGTTGGACGCAGGGGCTGTAAGATTAGATCCTGATGATGACTATCCAGATTTCGCAAAGGCTGTTTCGGAGTTAATACTCAAGGGTGAAGCAGAGAGGGGTGTACTGATCTGCGGGAGCGGTGTCGGAGCATCTGTCGCCGCCAATAAATTCCCCGGGATAAGGGCGGCGCTTTGCCATGATTCCTTTTCCGCTCATCAGGGCGTCGAAGATGATAGCATGAATGTGCTCTGTCTCGGCGCGAGGGTTATCGGCGAAGAGCTTGCGAAGGAACTGGTTTCGTACTTCATTGGAGGATACTTTTCAGGGGCTGAAAGGCATTCGAGGAGACTCGCAAAGGTTGCGGCGATAGAAAAGGAGTTTCAGCGGGTATGATGCACGGCACCGAAAACGAAGTCATAGACAGCCGGTTCCTCCAGAAATGCGATATCCCTCTCGATGCATTGCGAGTTGAGCCTTTTACCCTTATGATCTTTGGGGGAAACGGCGATCTGAGCAGGAAGAAGCTGATGCCCGCGATATTCCGGCTGTGGCGGGATGGGGACCTTCCGGAGCATTTTTCCGTCCTCGGATTTGGAAGAAGGCATGTCACTGACGGCGAATTTCGCGCCGGCATGAAGGCAGCTCTTGCGCAGGCCCTGAATATAACCATTAAGCAATCCCAATGGCAGGAATTCGGCAGGCATCTTCATTTCCTCTCAGGCGATGTAGCTGAAGACAAGACGATGAAACTTCTGTCCACCAAGCTCGGCGGGCTTTCTGTCAAAACGGGCAAGGACAGCAAGGATGTTATTTATTATATGGCTGTGCCGCCGGAGGCGACCCCTGAAATCGTGAAGAGACTGGAGAAATTCAACCTCTGCAAAGGGGCCTTCAACACCAAGATAATTGTCGAAAAGCCGTTCGGCATGGACGGTGCATCATCGCACGGACTGAATGCGATATTGAGAGAGGCATTCTCTGAAACCCAGATTTACCGCATAGACCACTACCTTGGAAAAGAGACTGTGCAGAATATCATGTTTTTCAGATTTTCGAATGCCATATTCGAACAGATATGGAACGCTCGCTTTATAGACAATGTACAGATAACAGTTGCGGAAGATATCGGCATCGAGCATCGCGGAGAGTTTTATGAAAGTAATGGGATTGTGCGGGATATAGTACAGAACCATGTAATGCAGCTGATAGGCATGATTGCGATGGAGCCGCCCATAGGGGTTACCGCGGATTTTATAAGGGATGAAAAGATCAAGGTAGTGCAGTCCCTCAGGATTATGGATAGAGACTATATCGACCGGTATCTTATACCCGGTCAGTACGGACGCGGGACAATAAACGGGAAGCAGGTGGCAAGCTACCGCGAAGAAGAGAAAGTGTTTCCATCGTCGGTAACTCCAACTTTTTTTGCAGGCAGGTTTTATATAGACAACCTCAGATGGGCGACAGTGCCAATTTATGTGAGATGCGGCAAGAGGATGAAGCGGAATGTGACCGAAATCTGCCTCCAGTTCAAACAGCTCCCGCTCAGGCTTTTCGGTCGCACTTGTGATGTAATGGAGCCCAATGTTCTGACTATGACCATCAAACCTGAAGAAAAAATATCTCTGCGTTTTAGTGTCAAGTATCCATATTCTCAGAACCAGATACACACGGCAAATATGGATTTTTGCTATCGTGGCGCTTTCGAGAGGGAGCATCAGGGCGCTTATGAAAGATTGCTTGTCGACTGCATGAAAGGTGACCTGACACTGTTTGTCAGAGAGGACATGGTCGAAGCCATGTGGGAAGTGGTAGACCCGATTATCGATAGATGGAATAACATTCCGTCTACCGACTTTCCGAATTACGAAGCGGGTTCATGGGGGCCGGATACAGTACGTCGTATCTTCGAACGAGACGGTCAGCGCTGGTTGACGGCATAATATTGTTATGAGGAATAATTAGATGAATGTGGGTCCATGCATTCACATTTTCGATGACAGACGGGAAATGATCGAGTTCCTGTTGCGGAGATGGCGTCAAATTGCACTGGAGTGCATCGATCGCAAAGGCCTGTTTGTCACAGCGCTTTCCGGCGGGACGACTCCTGCTGATTTTTACCGTGCATTAGCATCGGCACGCGAGGCATTGCCGTGGGACAAGACGCACATATTTCTCGTCGATGAGCGCTGCGTTCCCTTCAGCAACGACGACAGCAACTACGGCATTATCAGGTCTCTTCTGATCGAAGGCTTGAAAATACCCGAAGGTAACATTCATGCCATAAAGGCAGATGGGCTGTCTCCTGCGAAGGCTGCGGAAGCATATGAAGCAGAACTGAAAGATTTTTTTAGTCTCAAAGGGAAGGAAGTTCCTGTCTTCGATTTTATCGGCCTCGGTATCGGCGCTGACGGTCACACAGCTTCTCTCTTCCCGGGGTCACCCGAAGCGGAGGAGCCTCTTGTTCCGGAGGAAAAAAGGCTTGCAGTTGCCGTAAGGCGGGACGACATCAAGCATACTAGAATCAGTCTTACACTGATGGTGATCAATAATGCTGCAAATGTTGTTTTCATAGTTACGGGCAAGAATAAGGCGGCAATTGTCAAAAGGGTTGCCGAAGAGAGGGACCAGGGATTTCCAGCCTCGAGAGTAGAACCTTTGCATGGGACCCTGACCTTTGTCCTCGATTCGGATGCGGCTTCGATGCTCAAATAGGATAAGGAGGATTTCATGCAGATAGGGATGGCAGGCCTGGGAAGAATGGGGATGAATATGGCTACACGCCTTCTCAGGGGTGGGCACGAAGTCGTCGCCTACAACAGGACCGCAGCTAAGGTGGATGAAATAGTGAAGGAGGGAGCAAAGGGAGCCCGTTCCCTGGAGGAGCTCGTAGCGAAGCTCACTCCTCCGAGGTTTATTTGGCTTATGCTGCCCGCCGGCAAGACAGTAGACAATCATATCGAATCGCTCCGGGGCCTGCTGCAGAAAGGAGACACCATCATTGACGGCGGCAACAGCATGTATAAGGACGATCTCAGAAGGAGCGAGGCCCTGAAGGCTGATGGAATCAATTACCTGGATGCGGGTGTGAGCGGAGGCATCTGGGGCCTGGAAATCGGATATTGCCAGATGATCGGCGGAGACCGCGAAGTCTTCAAGAGACTTGAACCGGCTATCTCAGCGCTCGCCCCGAAGGATGGTTACATGTATTGTGGCCCGTCAGGTGCAGGTCATTTCGTAAAGATGGTACACAATGGGATAGAGTACGGGATGCTCCAGGCATACGGCGAGGGCTTTGCAATCATGAAGGCTTCGCCCTATGCGGAGAGTCTGGAATTTTCGAAGGTTGCCCATTTGTGGAACCAGGGAAGTGTTGTGAGGTCGTGGCTTCTCGAACTTGCTGAAGATGCATTCGCAAAGGACCCCGACCTTACTAAGATCAAGGGCTATGTTGAAGATTCAGGTGAGGGCAGGTGGACTATCCTCCAGGCGATCGAATCATCAGTGTCTGCTCCCGTTCTCGCCCTGTCACTTTTCGAGCGGTTTCGTTCCAGGGAAGAGGACTCTTTTTCGGACAAGCTCATCGCCGCCCTCAGAAATGAGTTCGGCGGGCATGCGGTAAAGAAAGAAGAAGGAGGGAGCTAAAATGGAATGCAAAATAGACAGCAGGCTTGACAGCGGTTCAGCCATCACAACATTGTTTCTCGACGTGGGAGGGGTCCTGCTCACCAACGGATGGGACCGATCCATGCGGAGGCTGGCAGCCGAAATATACAACCTGGACCACGACGAAATGAACGAGCGCCACCACCTGACATTCGACACCTACGAGCAGGGTAAGCTTAGCCTGGATACCTATCTGGATAGGGTCGTATTCTATGAGAAACGATCATTCACGAGGGAGGAATTCAAGGAATTCATGTTCGCCCAATCCAGGCCTTTTCCGGAAATGCTGGATCTCATATGTGCAGTAAAGGGGCGCTATAAGATAAGAATGGCGGCTGTCAGCAATGAAGGCCGAGAACTTACCCAGCACCGGATAAAGAAGTTCGGGCTCAGGAACTTTTTAGATGTCTTCGTCGCCTCCTGCTTTGTGCATATAAGGAAGCCGGACGAAGATATCTTCCGGATCGCTCTCGACCTGTGCGATGCATCTCCGTCAGAGGTGCTTTATATCGATGACCGTGCTATGTTTGTAGACGTTGCCATGGGCCTTGGCTTCCACGGACTGCATCATAAGGGTTATGAGTCGACCCAAAAAGCCCTAGCCGGGTACGGGTTGGCACTGTGACCATGATAAAGATTTCGTCAGAATCGAGAGCTTTGATATATAATTAATACAAGACATATCTCAGGGGGGGGCGTTATGGAGACTATCCGGAAATTCTCAGCCAAAAATGGCATGGAGATCACTCTCCGTCCGGCTTCTCCGGATGATTCGACCGGGATCATAAAAACGCTCAAATCACCGGCGCCGGAGCGCAGCTACGTTTTGACCGAGCATGGAGGCAAGAGTGTGCAGTCGGAAAGAAATTATCTGAAATCGTTGAACACTGAGAAGAACCTTCTTCTGGTTGCAACCACAGACAGTGAAGTCATCGGTACCCTCGCAGCTCTGCAGGCCGACGAGGGCAGGAGGCCAGAGTCATCCAATGTCGCTCATATCGGGCTGCATATTATGGAAGGCTACCGTGGTTATGGAATCGGATCTCAAATGCTCGAATACTCCATCGAATGGGCACACGAACATGGTTTTAAGATAGTCGATGCTTGCATTTTTACGACGAACACGATCGCTCCGAATATCTTCAAAAAGGCGGGGTTCACCGAGGAAGGAAGTAAGACGAGGAAGGTCCGGTTCGGGAAAGAATGCATCGCCGAGGTCTCCGTCGTCAAATGCCTCGATTGACCGTCCTTCTTTCCCGTATTCTCTGTTTTGTTCTGTTATTTGCCTTTGTTTCATGCTCCACCAGCAACCGCCTTGACGATTATCTATATTGCCGACTGAATTCGAGCCCCACCACTCTCGATCCGGCGCTTATTACGGACGTTCAGGCATCCGTGATTGCAGCAAAGCTGTTTAACGGTCTGGTGAAGCTGGATGACCGTCTCAATGTCGTCTCTGATATCGCAGAGCGCTGGGAGGTATCAAAAGATGGCAGGACCTATCGCTTCTACCTGAAAAAAGGTTTTTTATTCTCTACCGGACGCGAGGTCACCGCGCAGGACTTCAAGTATTCCTTCGAGCGAATACTTAAGCATGCTACCAAATCTCCCAATGCCTGGATCTTTGACAACGTGGCAGGTGCAAAGTCCTTCAGGGAAGGCAGAACCGCTGGCGTAGAGGGCTTCGGGGTCATCGATCGTTACGAATTCGAGATAAATCTTACATCGGCTTTTTCGCCCTTTCTCAAGATGCTGACTATGACCCCTGCGTCTGTTGTCCCGAGGGAGATAGTAGAAGCCAGAGGCGCGGACTTTGCCTCTAATCCATCGGGGACCGGACCTTATGTCCTTGATAGCTGGATGCCTAATCAACAGGTCGTATTGAAGCGCAATGACAGCTACTCCGGCGGCGCTGCGCGGTTGAAAGGTATTGTTTTCAGGATCATACCCGAAGACCTGACGGCCCTTACCGAATTCGAGCTGGGGAATATCGATGTCCTGCAGATACCTTCGTCGGCTTACCCTAAACTAAACAATGATGCCAAATGGAAACCGTACATCGAGTCCATTCAGGGCCTGAACACATACTATCTCGGCCTCAATACTTCGAGGCCTCCACTGGATGCCCCGTTATTAAGGAAGGCGATAAGTCTTGCCGTCGACCGCAAGAAGATACTGGAGACATTCTATGAAGGAAGGGGAAGGCCTGCCGAAGGTCCGGTGCCTGATCTGCTCCGCACTTGGGGTTCAGACAAGAACACGAAGGTGATTGGTTACAATCCGGTTAGGGCAAAGCAGATCGTCAAAGAGCATGGCCTTACCGATACAAGGCTGACGTTATATGTTGCGGCGGACCAGGAGGCTGTCGATCTTGCGGAGATTATCCAGGGATACCTAGCCGATGCGGGCCTGACCGTAATTATCAGGCAGCTTGAATGGAGCGCCTATAAATCAGCCATTAACAGGGGCGAGCCGGATATGTTCTGGCTAAGCTGGTGGGCCGATTACCCGGATGCTGAAAACTTTCTGTTCCCGCTGTTCGATTCTGCAAATCTCGGGCCGGCGGGCAACCGCACTAGATATGTAAATAGGGATGTGGACCGCCTGATCGAGCAAGGGCAGCATTCGATGGACCAACGTCAACGCGATCGTATCTATCAGAAAGCGGAAGAGAAAATCATAAGCGATGCACCGTGGATTTTCTTCTGGCATAAAACGGACTATGTAATAAGACAGCCGTGGGTGAGCGGGTTCAAGGTTTACCCGATCTACAATATGGACAAGGGGATGGATGTACAAGTGAGTAGGCACAATAATTAAGATGTATATGTTAAAGCGCATCATGATCCTGTTGCCGCTGCTCCTGGGCGTTACTTTCACCGCTTTTTGCCTGTTGAGGGGGCTACCTGGAGACCCCGTCTACTCAATGGTTGGAGAGCGGGCAACCCCGGAGACTATCGAAAGCATAAGGACGGAGATCGGTGCGGACAAGGGCTTTGCTGCCCAATACCTAGGCTATCTCAAGCTTATCGTAAGCGGCAACTTCGGGAGGTCCTACTACTCCAATCGTGACGTTCTCAGCGACATAGCCGCAAAGCTGCCGAATACCATAAAACTGGCCTTTGCAGCAATGGCTATAGCCGTTCCATGCGGCATGACGGCAGGCATGGTCATGGCTTATCGAAAAGGCAGACTTTCCGAACGACTCGTCAGCATGATCTCGATCGGTGGGTTGAGTCTGCCGGTCTTCTGGGTCGGTCTTATGGCAATGCTCATTTTCAGTCTGCAACTTAAGCTGCTTCCTCCATCCGGAACAGGAGGCCTGAGATTCCTCATACTTCCGGCTTTTGTCCTTGCAGTGCCGGCCTTATCTTCCCTTGCCAGGGTCGCGGCTGCAACCATCGAGGAGACGATGGGTTTGCCGTATGTCAGGACGGCAAAGGCAAAAGGGCTTGTCCCGATGAAAATAGCGGCTGTCCATGTTATGAAAAATGCGCTTATCCCAATAGTAACAATTATAGGGCTCGACTTCGGCAGCTATCTGAGCGGGGCTGTGGTGACTGAGACCATATTCGGATGGGACGGGATAGGGCGGTTCACCATGGAGGGCATCATAATGCGAGACTATCCGGTGATCATGGGATGCATCATTACATGCACGGCGGTCTTCGTCATAGTAAACATGCTCACCGACATACTCTACCATTATCTCGATCCGAGGATACGGCTCCATGACCAGGGCAGGTAATGTATATTCCTTAATCGTAATTTTCATATTTGCGCTTTCCCTTGCGGCGCCGCTCCTGCCCCTGCATGCCCCGGAGAAGATAGATCTTGATTCCCTTCGGGAGCCTCCCGGCCTGAATCATCCTTTCGGCACCGACCATAAGGGCAGGGACATTTTATCACGGGTAATTTATGGCGCCAAGATATCGATCAGCGTTGCAATCGCTGCCGCGTCCACATCATGTCTCGTGGGTTCACTTGTGGGCCTGACGGCCGGATATTACGGCGGCAAAATAGATACCGTGCTCATGACCATCGTGGATTTTATTCTCTCATTTCCTGCGCTACTCCTGGCGATTGCAGTGTCAGTCGTGCTGCCGCCGGGCATATACACGGCAATGATCGCTTTGTCCGCAGCCGGCTGGACATCGTTCGCCAGACTCATACGGGGACAGGTGCTGACAATCAAAGGACTCTCTTTTATAGAGGCAGCGAAGGCCATCGGCTGCAGTGATGCGAGGGTTCTTTTTGTCCATATAGTGCCAAACTGCCTGCGAGTCGGTTTTGTCATGATAGGAATAAAAATGGGAGGATTTATAATCGCCGAAGCGACGCTCGGGTTTCTGGGCCTTGGCGTACAGCCTCCGGCCCCTTCGTGGGGAGCGATGATAAGTTCGAGCCGGGCCTATATCCTGACAGCACCATGGATGGTGTTTTTCCCCGGCCTGATGATAACGGCCACGGCCTTTTGCTTCAATCTCTGCGCCGAAAAGTTGAAGGCGAGATATGACCTGGGAGCGATAAAGAATTCTGTGTGACCATGCAGCATCCCGGCACATAAGCCAACAGGTAACTGATATGCCCCGCGCTACATACATCTGCATAAACTCACTAATCTTTGTTGATTTTCAATATCTGTATCAGGTTGCTGTAGTTGTCGGTCCATACACGGAGGTCTTTACGTGACCAGAGGTCGGCAGCGACTTCCTTAATTTCCAGGACGTCACAAAGGTTGCGAGTGGAAGTCATGAAGACCCAATCGGAGCCATATATCTTCTCATCGTCGTTGCCTTCATTGGTGATCAAAATGGCTTGCTTGTTCAATGCCGACTTCATCCGATCGATGACGGGCGCGAGGTCGAGATGAAGGGTCGAGATGTGAAGCGCAAGTATGCCGTTAGGTTTGAGGTGCCGGAAATAGAGCTGAAGCGCTTCTACGGTGATTAGATGAACTGGAATTGAGTAGCTCGAAAATGCATCTACGACCAGCAGATCATAGTGCTGATCGGTCTCCTGCTCCAGCAGGGGCCTTCCGTCGCCTATCAGTACTTCGACTTTCCCTCGGCAATCGGAGAGATACGAAAATTTCTGCGTTGCAACCTTTTCTACAAGTAGGTTGATGTCATTGAAGCGATAAATATCTCCAGGACGGACTTATGCAGACAGGGCCCCTACACAGAGTCCTATTATTCCAACGCGCCTCGGACACTGTGGAAGGTGTTTGATAGCCAGTCCGATGCCTGCCTCGGTGCGTAATATGAGACCGGCTTCACGCGCCTTTCAGTGTCCTGGAACTGTATTCCATTGATGATCGTTCCGTGGACAAGACTGCGGTATGAGTCTTCGGTGCCTTTTCCATATTCATGAAATCTCCTGGGCGCGGATACTGGGTTTTTCAAAGCCGAGAGGAGCGCCTGTTCTTGCTAGATACGAATACCCATCCGCCCTGTGTAGCACAGAACAGTGTTTGTGACTGATACCCTGCACGACGCCGTCAGTGGCCGACACGTTAAAACTCCCCTGCTACCTTGCCTATGTGAGTGCCAGCCTTTTTACCTGAAGGGACTACGGACTGAACCATGTCGCCAGTCCTAAAACCCTTAACCTAACGAGCTGGTT
>Ga0181523_10004655_pt1 | contig 11723 bp, 9 predicted proteins | sample PEATcosm2014_Bin_43_FD_119752 | JGI IMG/M metagenome (GOLD analysis project Ga0181523, IMG submission 119752) | Peatland microbial communities from MTU Mesocosm Facility, Houghton, MI, USA - PEATcosm2014_Bin05_30_metaG | ecosystem: Environmental > Terrestrial > Soil > Wetlands > Peat | place... | reverse complement strand
CGAGCAATCCCTCCCTCTCCGCCATGTCATGCGACCGATTTGCTTGATATGCGCCCGTAGCTCAGTTGGATAGAGCGCCTGGCTACGAACCAGGAGGCCGGGAGTTCGAATCTCTCCGGGCGCGCCAAATCAAGAGGTTACAGATCTCGGAGGCCCGAAGTTCGAATCAAAGTGACCACTCGCGGCCAAACGTTGAGTAATCGTCTCGTTGCTTTTCTATGGCGACCGATGGCATCAGTCGGTCGGTGAACTGGCGAGGGCTTTTTAAGTCGGGGCACTTTGGGACTGCTACCGGTCGAGTTCGAAGCCGAGCATCGCTGTAGCTCCGCCTCTTTACGAGGCACTGCTAATCCAGCCCTGTTTCTGAAATTGCTTCTTGAGTGCTGCGGCGATCTCTTGGGCGATCTGCTTGGCCCTGCCCTCAACCGTGCTGCTGCCGCTTTCCTCCCCGTACACCTTCATCCCGGAGGTGACGATGAGGCCCGCCGGGTTGTGAGTGGCGATGAGGGACGCAAGCCCCACCGCCGCCCCCGGGGTTTTATTGCCCGTGGCTTCCACGTCGCTCGATCCGAGCAGGTGCATTCCATTGGCCGTCTTCTGGTAGACCTCCACCGCCGCCTTCAGCTCGGATTCCCCGGCGGTCAAGCCGATGCTGACTCGCTCCGCGGCGCTGCCCTGTTGGATGGAGAGGAGAGAGCCCTCGATCACCAGATCGCTGGTCCGGGGTCGCGATGTTGGTGAAGCATTCGTGGCGGACAGGCCCATGGATTGGATCTGCTGGATGAGCTCTGTCGCGATTTCGGAGCCTAGCTTTCGCCCCTCGGCGATCTGCTCGGCGGTGAGCGGCGCAGCGCCTTGAGATGCCTGGCCGGCAAGGGCGGACTGGGCAGCCACTTCGGCAGGCATGGCAGCAAAATTGTAAACCCAGATTTGATTGGGCTGCAGGAGGTTTCCGGTCGCAAGATTCTCGCGCTCGGTCTCCTTGGTCGAGGCGCACCCGGCTGTCAAGACCACTGCGATCAGACATGTGGCCAACGCGCCGGCGGCGATCAGGTGAATCTTCTTGCTCATGATCGAATCCTTTCCTCAGGCTTCGGCACTCAAACCTCCGGTGTCCATCGCAAGACGTGTTACTTTCGCATCGTCAGAGGCAGGCTCGCCTATTTCCGACCATTCAGGCTGAACTCCGGCGCGCGCAGCGAGCTACACCAGATTGGCGACCGAGCGTACACCCATCTTCTTCATAACCCGTCCGTCATGGGGCACTCTCGACCAATGTTCCGCATCAGATCAATTTTCAGATCCGCACCTCGATCTGGCCGTTTGCTTCGCGAACCTCATAGGTCGCGAGTCGTGCAGTCGCCGGCCCACGCAACACGGCCCCGCTGGCCACGTCGAACTGTGAGCCGTCGCCCTGGCTCATAATCGTGGTGCCGGTCAACAGGCCCGCGGACAATGGACATTCCCTGAAGAGATCGTCGAACGCGAACAGCTTGCCTGCGATCCGTGCGACTGCGACACGGTGCTTCAGACCCTCCAGGTAGTACGGGTTGACGCAGTTGTCCGCCAGTTCCGTGGAAGGTCCGAGAATGCGATATGGGAGTGTCGGATTCGTTGCCATAGCGTCACGTCCAGCAGGATAGATATCAATCACGCGGTCAGGTCGCTGACATGCGTCGCATCGAGCCGATATTCGGCGGGTGCACCTTTCGGCACGATCGGCGAGCGCGGCAGGGTCGGCTTGATGCGAGTGTAGCCCGAGCCGAGCGGCGGGCGGGAATCGGACTCGCCGTTGTGCGGCCAAAACGACATCGCGCGTTCAGCCAGCGCCGCAATCGTGAGCGATGGATTCACGCCGGGATTGGCGGCGATCACGCTGCCGTCCATGATATGCAAGCCGGGGTGCCCGAATACGCGCTGGTAAGGATCGATCACCCCCTTATCCGCGCTGTCGGCAATCGTCATGCCACCGACGAAGTGCGACGAGGTGGCTTTGCTGGCGACGGCAAAGAACGTCTGCGCCATCCGCCCGCCGAGCTTGGCGGCGACCTGATTGCCGACCTTATTCGCGACTTCAAGGAAGGGCGGAGGCGCGCCTGCAGATCCAGGCTTGCTACGAAGCATCCCGTCCTTCCAATACAGATCGAGCCAGTCGTCGTGGTCGCGCATGCACAGCATGTTGAACCCGCGCTGTGCCCAGTGGCGCGTATCATCAATGCTGAGCGTCTCGAGGGGATTCTCGAGCAATTTCTTGAGCCAATTACCGAATGCGTGCTCATCGGATCCCGGCGCCACTGCGGTATAGAGCAGCGCCATCGCGTCGCTTCCGACGCCATAGTAGACAGGCCCCATCGTTGACTCCTCGTCGGCGATGAGGACGCTCGTGACGGCGGAGGTGCCGGGCACGATATGGTGGCGCTCGGGATCCTTCTTGAAGTCCTCTTCCGAGCGCTGTACCGAGATCAATGCCTCGGAGTTGGTACGTGCGCGCTTGCCGAGCTCGTCGGACAGATGTGCGAGCACGCCCTCGTGCTTCATTCGCCATAGGAGTTGTGCCGTCCCGAACGCATGGGCGGCAACGATCACTTGCTTGGCGGTGTAGCGGTCGCGACCGGCGTGGATCATCCTCTGCGCCCAACCTGGATGACGCGTGCGGACTTCATAGCCGCCCGTCGCGAGCGGGGTTAGTTCGAACACCTCGCGGAGTTCGTGCACCACTGCGCCGTGTTTCTCGGCGAGATACAGATAGTTCTCGGTGACCTTGTTCTTGGCGCCGCGACCGCAGCCGATCATGCAATTGCCGCAATTCACGCAGCCGGTGCGGCGAGGTCCGGCGCCTCCGAAGTACGGATCATCTGCCTCGACCCCGGGTGTACCGAAATAGATTCCGAGAGGAGCGCGGACGTATGGCCGCTGCATGTCCTTGGCCACGCTGCGCACGATGCGGTCACCATCGGTATCCATGTACGGCGAAGGCGCGACGCCGAACATCCGCTGTGCAACATCGAAGTACGGCGCTGTCTCCGCCTTCCAGTCGGTAATGGACGACCAACCGGGTGCAGCGAAAAACTTGTCCTTCGGATAATAGAGCGTGTTCCCGTAGACGATCGAGCCGCCGCCTACGCCCGCGCCCGCGAGCACGATCACATCGTCGAGGTATCGCACGCGTTGGATACCGAAGAGTTCCAGTTCGGGTTGCCAGACGAATTTTCGTACGTCCCAGCTCGATTTAGGGATGTCTTCATCCCGCCAGCGTTTCCCCGCCTCCAGGATTCCCACACGGTAGCCTTTTTCGACAGCGCGCATTGCCGCCACGCCGCCCCCGAATCCCGATCCGATGACGATGACGTCGTAGTCAAATCCGGTTGCGCTCATGGTCGTGTTCCTACATGCAGAACTTAGGTATCGCAGTTAGCAGGCGGACCCCCAGCCATGGGCCGAGCTGATTTTCCGGCATCAAGACATAAAGCATGAAGCGCTGCAATTGGCATAGGGTCCATAAGCCGCCGAGCGGCGCGACGAGCCGCTGTTCGGCAGTACGCGAGTATCTAAGGATGCGCCCATCTCGCAGCGCTCCCCGCCGTCCAAGAATTGGAACATTTCTCAGTTAGCCTTGACTACCGGTGGCACCTTCCAAGTCCCGTCCAAGATCGATGGCGGCGATTCCTTTGGCCAGTACATCCGCAGCATAGGGATGAACTCGCCTTTCGGGGCAGGCAGCCAATTGGCTTCCTTGCCCGCGCCCGGCGACTCGTTCTGGAAATAAAGCGTCAGCGAGCCGTCGGCGTTGAACTTCGGCTGATTGCGCATGCTGACGGTGAACTTGTTCAGGGCGTTGGGAACGAACCACCAGCCTTGGTCGATTTCGTACATCGTGATCGACCAGAAGCCGTCAACGGGCGGCGTCTCACCCTTCGGGAAGGTGAGCGTGTACTTGTTCGCGCCGGTGAGTTTCTGTCCGGCGGAATCGACTTCCGTGTATGGATAGACCGCGTCCTTTTGCTGGTTGGCAGGCCAGCCAAAGGCGGCCACCACGGCGCGCTTGATATAATTAGTGCCGTAGGTGCCGAGATCCTTGGTCACCACCCAGCCGTTAACCATCGCCCCTAGGCTATCCTTGCTCGCCTCGATCTTCTTTAGCGCAGTCGTCGGGACCTCTTTCAGTGCCGCCTGCACGGCCGGATCGAGCTTGGTCATGTCGAATGGATGTCCAGGCACGATGCCGATCTTCGCCATGCGCGCGATGATCGGCGCATCTTCCGCCGCCGGAGGCGCGACGCCGCCCATCAGTTTGGCCATCAAGTCGAAGTAGCCGGCCGTGCCCAATGCAAGGATCGCCGCTTGCGGCTTCTCCGTCATGCTGACACCCGGATGGGGGTTCACCGGCGGCGCTTGATAGGTGTAGGCCTTGCCCCAGGCGGAGAGCGGCGTGATTTTGTACTGCGCCTGCAGCTTGTTGACGGCCGCGTAGTCCTGCTGTGTGCCGTTCGCGTAGGTGCGGCCGAGAATGACCATGTAGCGAGTAGCGATAGGAATGTGTTTCATCCCCGTCGGCACCGTGCCGTTCCATCCTGGACCGGTGATCAGATAGTTCTCTGCCTTTCCACCAGCGGTACGGGCACTCGGGGATGACTCCAGATCACTCATCCAAAGGTCCACCATCTCGAACAGATAGAAGCGGCTGCCCATGTCGGGGTGGCTGAACACGATCGGTTCGGATAGGTCGAGCCAGGCTAGCGAATAGAGCGTGTCGGCATTGGGGGCCGAGACGCCGCGATAGTCCGCAGGCGGGTAGCGCGGCACATTCGCGAACTCGTTCATTGGTGCACCCAATTTGTCAGGATCCGGCTTGGAGATATTGGTCCCCTGAATCCGCGTGACCTCGGTCGTAATGAGCGAGTAGCCGTAAATGTACGCATCTTCAGCAATCTGCCGTGCTTCCGCCGGCGACAGTGATTGGCCGATTGCAGGGGGAGGAATCGCGACGCAAGCCGCGGCGATAAATCCGCCAATAAGTGCCTCGCGTATGAAAGACCGTCGGTTGTGTTTCATGGGTGATTACCTTTCATGTTTGGCTTCAGGACATGTTCAACAGGGAGACGCGGGCGTAATTCAGGAGGTCGTTTATGCAGCCATCTGCGGTGTCATCCATAACGAATACAGCTTGTGCGCTATCATTCATGGGCGTCCCTTCTTGCCGATTCCGGACCATGGATCCTCATCGACCTGGCCCGCACGCAACGTACACCGATCATCTAGGTGGCCCTCGAGAAGAAGTAGCGCCCGCCGGCGAGCACCGCGTCGATCGCCGGTAACAGCTCGCTTGCGATCGCGCGCTTTACGATAAAACCGTCCGCTCCTGCTTTAATCGCAGAGGTAATGACCGTGGGTTCATCGTGCACACTCAACAGCACGAGCTTCGTCGCCGGTGCGCACTGCCGCAGCTCGCGCACCAGACCCGGTAAGTCGCCCGCCGCATAGGAGATATCCAGCACGATTACCGTCGGCTGAAGACGCGCCGCCCCTTCGGTCAGAGATTCTTTGTCAGTCACGAGAAAAACCTTGCCGAATGTCGTTTCAAGCAGTCCGCGGATTCCCTCGAACAGGCCATGATGCGAATCCGCGATGAGTACACAGAGTTGTGCTCCCGCTGCCACGAAGTGCCCATTCGATTTGAGTAATGCCGAGGAACTGAGCCTACGCGCGGCGTATCCAGTTGAGACCTAGAAAAATTACTAGTGTCGAGCTCTAAATTTACTAGTCTGCCGCCGCCCTATGGGCCGACGATGTCGTGCTTGATCGCGAAGTGAATCAGCTCTGCGCTCGCGTTGAGTCCGAGCAACTCCACCATCCGGTACTTATGGAACTCGACCGTGCGTGACGAAATATCGAGCTGTACAGCGATTTGCTTGGCAGTTAACCCATCGACCAGCAGCCGCAGAATTTCGCGTTGGCGCAAAGTCAACGTCGCGATGGGATCCTCAGCCTCCGCAGAGCCCTGCTTCAGCGCCTGCAGCACCTGCCCTGCCAGCGCAGGTGTAATGAACGTTCGCCCCTGCGCAGCGGCGCGCACCGCAAGCACCAGTTCCTCCGGTGCCGAATGCTTCAGCACGAATCCGACGGCTCCCGCTTCGATCGCCCGGCGCGCATAGGCGACATCGCGATGCATTGTTAGAAATATCACACGCACATTGGGATCGAACTTCTCTATCTCCTCGAGCGCCTCGATGCCATTCAGGTAGGGCATGGTGATGTCGGCGACAATCACGTCGGGCTTCAATGCTTTGGCAGCCTCGACCATGGCGCGTCCGTCCTCTACCACGCCGATGAGGTCGAATTCGACAACGAGCAGGCTCTTCAGTCCCTCGGCAACCATCCTGTGATCATCCGCAAGCAAGACGCGCACGCGACTCACGAGGCGACCTTAGAGATCGGCACCCACGCAATGACTGTTGTGCCGCCGCCCGGAGTGCTTTGGATATCGAGCTTCCCGCCCAATAAGCGAATCCGCTCCCGCATACTGGCGTGACCGAGACTCGGCCGACGCTGTTGAACTTCTGGCTCGAAGCCGCTGCCATTGTCGCTGACCGCGAGTCGCAGGCCGCCATCACTCAACGTGAGGAGAAGCTTCACGATACTGGCTTTTGCGTGACGAACAATATTGCGCAAAGCCTCCTGGGCGATGCGATAGATACCCAATGTCACCTCGTTGGGCAAGCCGGGCGGAAGTTTGTCCGCTTCCACGTCTACGCGCAGGGACTCGGCGCGCGCGACGCGTTCACACTCTGCTTTCAGCGCCTCGACGAGACCGAGATCATCGATTACCGACGGGTGCAGTCGGTACGACAAGTTGTGCACGTCTTCGCTCAGTCGTATCAGGCCCCCGCGAATGGAGTGGCGTGCGTCAAGATCCGACGGTGTCGAATCGCCTTCTGGTATCTTGGCGGCGGCGATCGCCAATCCGGCCAGCCGCTGCGTGATATCGTCGTGCAGTTCGCGCGCGAGCCAGCGTCGCTCGTCTTCATGAGCCGTAATCAAGCGTCCGCTCAGGGTTAACGCCTCATTTTCTGCGCGCCGGCGGCGGATACGTTGCCATACGAGCCCAATCAAAAGCGCGCCCAGTAACATAAAAATCAATCCGGCCGTCATGATCAAGACGCGATGTTCGTCCCATAACGATGGGGGGCGAAAGCGAATCTCACTGCCCGCAGGCAAGCGGGCGGGGTCGATGCCCCAGCGCTTAAGTTCGCGCCAATCATAGACCGGGGATTCCTCGGTCGTGAACTGAATCAAGGGGTCTGCGCTGATTTGGGCACGCAACGCGCGCAGTGCCGCGGCTGCCATCAGCGTCCCCTGGCGTTGCTGCGATTGGTATGGACCGCCGACAACGCCGTGTCCCAGATCGCCCTCGAACACGCCGAAGATCGGAGCCGTCGATACTTGAACGAGGCTTGCGAGCGCAGCTCCCCCCTCATACGGTACGCCAGCCGCATCGGTCACCAGAAAGGTGTACAGCACGGCGGAATGGGGTGGAAGCGCGGCAAGCCGTCTGCGCATCTGCTCCAAAGAGAGGTCATTGAACCATTCGAAACTTACCCGGTTCGCATATGGAGCAAAATTTTTGCGCAGTTCGCCAACCCAAAACCGCTCCATGGGAGTGTGTCCAATGACGACGGCGATCCTTCGCGTGTCGGGCAGCACCCGCAAAATGTTGCCAACCAATACGGGCGTGTCAATGTGGCTGCCTACCACGGCATCTCCTGCGCGCAGTGCGGACTTAGGTACGCGCCGTTCCTCCAATGCAGCCATGACCAGTGGCTTCCCCGGGAAAACCTTGTCTCGATTCTGCAGATAGAAGGTCCCAGCAGCGGCGCCGATCGTTACCACGACGTCCGGCGGTAAATTGCCGAAGTGCTGGCGCAGAAGTTCCAAGAACGGTTGCGGATCATCGGATCCACTCGTCTGCACCGCATCGAGCGACTCGTCGTAGACGGCCAGGGGTTCGCTTGCACCTTCCGCCAATTTTGTGCGAAACGTGGCCACGATCGCATCATCAGGTGCGAATTCTCGCCCGAAGGAATGTAAAATCAGGACTCGCTTGGTCTCCGCCATTGAGTCAAGCGGTGCACACAGCACCGCGAACACCACGAGGAGCGCGGGCCCCCATCGGTTTGATCGCAAAGTCGCTCTCGACCGGCGAGGCAACCGAAACAATGGGCAACCCTCCGCGAACTTTCGATCCAACGCCTTGCGCAGGAGTGCGATGCGTGTCATTGAGCCGATCCAAACCATCGATCCACTCAACCGTTTCTCTGCCCTTCGCGTGCACCGGAATATGGAACCAAATTTAGGAACCTCTATCCGAGGAGCCACATTTCGCTCGGCACACTCTGGTTTGCGGGAACATCAGTCGATCGGGATGCAACAGGTCAATTTTGACTGCTAATCAGCCGCCGCATATTTGCCCTACCGCGCGATGGCCGATGTGCTGTCCAAACTCAAAGGGATTCTACGCTCCTTTGAGGGCAACTCGGATCGCGCCTGGTTGGCACGACGTCCGCGATAGCCTGACATCCTAGCGAGCGAGCCCCTTCTATAGGCATTGGACTAAGGTCCAAACCGCCGCCGTTGAAGGAGCGGGCAACCCGCGCAGCGAGTGTCCGCTTCGCGGCGCTCATTTCAGTGCCGCCAACGCCCGGGCCCGGTCACTCCCGGTCGGTGGCGCAGTCGCTCTGTGATCGGCCTCGCCCCCGAAATCTAACGATCTTGGCTGCAGCGGTCTCTAGCGGCGGCAAAGGTGTCTTTTCACACCCCTGCCCGGCGGCCACTCTCGCCCAGTACCCTCGATCGGGAGTTGGAATATTCGCGCGCCGACACGCCTTGGCAAGACCGACATCCGATATGCCAAATCGCTTCGATAGGATTCGAGTGGAGTCCGACCAGACGAGCTTATACAGCGCTTCTCGCGAAAAGGTGTAAAGCGGGCTGCGACTGAGCGGAAGATTTGCCGAGGGCATGGATGCCTGTTCCTCAGTGTTTGAGGGTATTGCTGTCATGCGGGATGCGAAGTCAACGACGTTCCTGCCATGTTTATCGAGCGCTCTGTGCCGCTCTTTCGTTTGAAAATACGCATATCCGGCGGTAGTTTTTTGATCCTTGTGATTGAGCACCGAGCCGACCAAATGAAGCGAGGCGCCGTCCCTCACGAGCCACGAGCCGACCGTGCGCCGTAAATCGTGGATTCGTAAATCGTTGAGTCCTGCCGCCTTGCGGATCCGACTCCATGCGTCGGTTAGATTGACGAGGTGCTGCCCCGCCTTCCGGCCGCAGATGATGTAGGGATTGCCCTGCAGCTGGGGCACGGTTTTGAGGCGCGAGATCGCGGCGTGACTTAAGGGGGCTAGAAGCGCCTCGCCATTTTTGGTCTTTGGGATTGATAACGTACGTTGCTTCCAATCAATGTCGCTCCACTTGGCATTCAGTAGCTCTCCGCGGCGAAGCCCCGTGAGCAGTAGAAGCCATACGGCGTGCCGAACGTACTCGTCAGCTTCCTGGTCGATTGCTTTCGACAACCGGGGCAGTTCATCCGGGGTCACGAACCGACGCCGCTTGGTCTCGGGGAAGCGCTCGACCCCAGAGGCCGGATTGGCCTTATCGGCCGGCACGAGGCCCCACTTACGCCCGAGGTTGTACATCTTTCGCACGATCTCGAGGAGCCGGTTGGCTGCATAGGGATGTTTGGAACCGATTTGCGCGTGAAGTGCGGCCATATCATCGGTGGTGATTGCTAGCGCCAATCTCGTGCCGAATCGAGGGAGGAGATGACGCGCCAGATACGACTCGTCCTCGACCCAGGTGTTCTTCTTAAGCTTCGCGTGACGCCCGATATACGCTTCGGCGAGTGATTTCACGGTGCCGGCCGCCTTGAGGGTGTCTTTCGGCGCCTGCGGATCGACCCCTTCGGCGACCTGACCTAAGTAAGAGACGGCCTTCTTACGCGCAGCGTCGAGCCTTAAGACATCCCCACGACCCAGGGTCGCCAATCGCTTGCGGCCTTGAACCCGATAGGAGCAGACAAACACGCGCCGACCGTTCGGATAGACCCTCACTCCGAAGCAAGGCAGCTGCTGATCCCAGTAGATGCACTGCGCATTGTTGGTACCGAAGTAGGGGAGGGGCTTGATCGTATCTTGGCGCAGGTTTTTTGTTGGCATTGGGCCTATCAGTTCATTGAGTGACCAGGACGTTACCTAGCGCGATCGTACCTCCCACATACCGTGTAAGCAAGAAAGAAAAACCCTAGAAATAAGCCATTGATTCGGCGTACTCCAGCGTAGTCAGGCGAGCTGAGTAGTGGGGCTCTGGTATAACTACGAACCAGGAGGCCGGGAGTTCGAATCTCTCCGGGCGCACCAATGAATCAATAACTTGGGCACGTCGCCCACGCCTCAATTCACCGAACGTAGCGAAAACGTAGCGTTTTTTGCTACGTTTAAGCCCCGCGGCGCCTGCTCGACGAGCCTGGATGCCTGCCGTTCAATGCGTCCGGCCACTGAGGAGAGTTTCTCCGGGGCCAGGTGCGCATAGCGCAGCACCATCTCGTACGACTTCCAGCCACCCAGTTCCATCAGTTCCGGAAGCGAAGTGCCGCTCTGCACGTGCCACGAGGCCCACGTGTGCCTCAGGTCGTGGAAGCGGAAGTCCTCGATGCCGGCGCGTTGCTTCGCCAGGCCCCAGGCGGTCGAACTCTGCTGAATTCGCTTACCCGAGAAGGTGAAGCACCAGCGCGGGTGCTGTCCCCGCGTCGATTGGAGCGCCGCCACGGCGTCCGCATTCAAGGGAATGCCGCGGCCGTCCCCAGACTTGGTCGTGCCATGATCGAGCCAGGCCACCTTCCGATCGAGATCCACACGGCTCCATTCGAGCCCCAAGATCTCGCCCGCGCGGCAGCCGGTCGCGAGCGCAAACTCGACGATCGGCTTCATATGGTCAGGCAAGGCCTCGATCAATCGATCCGCCTCCTCGCGTCTCAAGAAGCGCACGCGCCGCCGGGGTTCCTTCAGCATTCGAATCTTCGGCACCCCGCGGAGCCATCGCCAGTCCTGATGTGCGACATTCAATATCCGCCGAACCACCTCGAGTGCGCGATTCACCGTCGCGTTCGAGACACCATCCATTACCTTGCGATCGCGGATGAACGGCTGCAGCACCGCCATGTCGATCGCATCCAGCTTCAGGGACCGAAGATAAGGATCGAGCTTCTTCAGATGATCCTTGTCATCCGAGAGGCTCCTCTTATCGGCGAACTCCTCGAGATAGCGCACGACCGCTTGCTGCCATACGAAAATCCCGAGAAGCCCCTGCTGCCGAGCTTCAATCGCCTCGTTCTTCAGGCGGACGGCGTAGCTTTCGGCATCGGTGCGGTTGATACACCCAGTGCTTTGACATACGCGGCGTCCATCCGGGAGAACGAGGCCAATCCACCAGAACCGCGAATCCTTGCGGCGGTAGAGTCCACGTTCACGGGCCATAGAGTCTCCTTCCAGGCCCGCCCTCGGCACTTATCCTCCTGCATCCGGGCATCGAGATCAATTCGGTCGTAGACCTTGCAGCGGCCCTTGCGGATGAAGGGCAGTCCCATGCCATCGAGGAATCGGAGGCTGCAGCGGACGTAGGCGGCCGCTTCTCGGCGCGTGAGATAGCGGGAGGGCACGGCGGCCAAT
>Ga0181523_10004653_pt1 | contig 11732 bp, 16 predicted proteins | sample PEATcosm2014_Bin_43_FD_119752 | JGI IMG/M metagenome (GOLD analysis project Ga0181523, IMG submission 119752) | Peatland microbial communities from MTU Mesocosm Facility, Houghton, MI, USA - PEATcosm2014_Bin05_30_metaG | ecosystem: Environmental > Terrestrial > Soil > Wetlands > Peat | place... | reverse complement strand
TTATATATTGCTATATAAAACTATATAAGACATATAAATTAGCTAATCTGTTCTCAACCCTCGGCTGAACTTATAGTTTTGTATTTTAACTCATATTTCCAGTGACTCCTGACCGATACTAGAGCCTATTTATTGCGGCAGATCTTCAGTGCTTATGGAAAAGATAGTGGGAGTGAAGATGGCTGTGGGCCTGCCCGTCATGGTAATGGATATGCTCATGGATGAGGTTGACCTTGAGCAGGAGTTCTTCATCATAAAGGATTTCATCAGCCGTACCGACCTTTTCGACCCTGTGTTCTTCAGAGAGAACGGCGACACGTGAATGGAGTTCTGAGACGAGTGAAAGGTCATGGGTTGCGATAACTATGGTCTTTCCTGCCTCGTTCAGCGAAAGGACCAACTCAAGTAGAAAAACCTGGGTCCTCGGATCAAGTCCGTTGGTAGGTTCATCGAGAAGAAGGACATCGGGATTCATAGTGAGCACAGATCCGAGCGCTACCCGTTTTTTTTCTCCGCCGGAGATCATATAGGTCGGCCTGTCCTTCAGGTTCTCGATCTTGAGCATCTGGAGGATTTCGATAGACCTGTCCATGGCCTCTTCACGAGACAATCCGATTTGCAGAGGTCCGAAAAGTAGCTCGTCTATGACGGTAGGACAAAAGAGCTGGATGTCCGAGTCCTGAAATACGTAACCGATCTTCTGGCGGAAGAAACGAAGAAAATTCTTCTCTTTAAGCGCGCTTTCGGTAACGGCTGTATCATGAAAATAGTAGTCTCCCTTCGATGGGAATAACAATCCTGCAATGATCTGAAGGAGAGTGGATTTCCCGCTGCCATTGGAGCCGATTACGGCAACCTTCTCGCCGCTGCCTATTGCGAGGCCGACATCAGCGAGCGCAGAAAATTTTTGGTAATAAGAGTAATAAATGTTATTAAGTTTGATCATAAAACAAGGCACCCTACTGTAGCCGCAAATAAAACCAATCCAATCTCCCAATCCCTGCCAGTCAGATCCCGGTGGTGATAAAGCCTGATGTCTCCAGAAAATCCCCTGGCATTCATCGCCTTGAAGACTTCTTCGCACTCTAATTGTGTCTTCTTGAATACAAAGGCTATTCTGCCCGCAATCCACTCCCGAGCCTCTTTACTGTCGTTGCTGCCAGCTAATCTGGCCTTCTTTGCGAGATACATATCGGAGACAATGTGCGCAAAGGTGAAAATGTATTTGTAAGTCATGGAGATGATAATAAGGAACGTGTCCGGCACCCTGAAAACCTTCAATGCCTTTACAATATCGGTAAAAGGAGTCGTATAGAGAATAAGGAATGAGACCGAGACCGAGTTCAGCACCCTTAGCGTCAGCAAAGAGACTAATGATATCCCGCTGTCCGTAATTCCGATGACTTGCGGGATATGATAAATCCAGAAATCGTGCATGCGCGACAAGGTGATCACAGGCAGCATAACAGTCCCCGGAACAAAGATATTAAATGCCGACGGGAAGGAAATCAGGAAACCGAAGACGAACCCGAGCATCAGCACCTTTTTATAAAAGGCGATCAGGTTCAAACGGCAGAGCGCGGCAAGCGTGAACATAAAAATAAAGATCGCCGCCTCAGGAAGCACCGCCCTTTTCAGGCTTATTACGACAATGAGCAGCATCCAGAACACGATCTTTATCCGGGCGTCCAGATCGTGGAGGAAACTCCTCCGCGATGACAATTCCCACAGCGCATAACCTTCAGTAAAGAGGGCTGCAAAACTCCTAATCCCCTTATCAAGATAAGAGATGTCTGCTCTTCCCCCTCCCCTCGTATGGGCAGGATTGAATGAAGACAACAGGAATGGTGGAATATTACTTTTCATGCCTGGAGAGCATCCTTGTAATAAAATAGACCACTAAAACAACAGCCACAATGCCGATCAGCGCAGAGAGCATATACCAAGCCGTCTGAACGCCTGAAGAGGTCCCTTCTCCCCCGAAATTATAATCAGGTACCGGTGCCTTCCATAAATTGGCAATTTTCTTCATACCTTCCGGGACATATCCCAACATCTTCGCAATCGTCTCTGTCCTCCATTCACCCCAAGCCTCATCAGATCCTGCTATCTTCGGAAGATAGAGACCAAGCGGTGTCAATAGCGCCATACCGATCAACCCTATCCATAGCTTCTTCTGAAATACGGTCATATCAGGCCTCGTCAAGCGATTTATTGTCTGTCTCGCGCAGTGAATAGACAAGTTCAGGGTCATTCCTGATGAAATATTTCAATATCAAGGCAGTCACCATGCCTTCGATAACGCCGAACAATGTCATATGCTCTATTGCCATAGCAGGTACGGTTATCGATAGAGGATACGGCGCATATAATGGTGTCCCGTCAGGCGCCGATGCGATCAAGGGCTGTATGCCGAATTCGACTCCGGTAATTATCGCGGCGGCTGAAAGACCGGCATATCCGGCAAGAAATGCGGCAATGTAGAACCTGGATCCGGTTTTTTCTTTGCCTTTAATCAGCATGAACGTCCAGTATGAGACAAAAGGCATCACTACCGCCATGTTAAAGCAATTTGCGCCGATTGACGTAATGCCTCCGTCGCCGAAGATAATAGCCTGGATAATCAAGACTACCGATACCGCCAGCACAGCCGCCCATGGCCCGAGAAGGATTGCTATGATCCCAGCTCCAACCGCGTGTCCAGTCGTGCCGCCGGGAATAGGGATGTTGAACATCATGATCAGAAAGGAAAAGGCGGCAGCCATTGCAAGATATGGAATATGTTTATGCGCAAGCTCCTTTTTGATTTTCTTCAGCGCGACCGCCCAAAATACAGCCGATACACCATATAAAGGGATATATGTCTGAGGGCTTAAATAGCCGTCCGGAATATGCATATTATTCTCCCAGTAAAAACTGGACTAGTAGATTGGACCACACCGTCTCTGCTGTCGCGCCCGAGTTGGCCGTTAATCTCCAGCTGAAATTTTCCTTTTCCTGAGTGCCGGTGTCATCTGTTATCAATGGATGGTAGGCATTCTCGGTCACTGTCTGCAACAGACAAAAAATAAGAATTAGGATTATTTTACTCACCATTCGTCTCCCCCGATAAGTAATAAAAAAACCACAAAGGCTTTCACAGACCTTCTGGTCTTTTTGGCCTTCGTGGCTCAAATAATCTGCCTTTACGTTATCAGAGCAGTTGGCTTTTGTCAACAGAAAATCCGTTTATATGAGGATGATATCCATTAAGCTTAAAATAGTGATACAATGTGCAAATGTCCGGAGATAGCATTGCAGGTCTTACCGTTAAGGTTAGCATAGACAATCTCAAGACGCATGTACAAAACCTTGAGGGTCTACGCCATGGATGGGATAATTATGCAGAGCTGAATGAGCGTGCCGTTTACATTGAAAGGTTCTTCCGCTCTCTGGATTTGACCGTCAGCAGCCAAACATTTTCCTTTGACGGCAAGACTTACAGAAATATCATTGCAGACAAGGATACCGCCTCTGCTGTCAATGAACCGTTGCTTGTCGGCGCGCACTACGACGCGGCACAAGGCAGCCCGGGAGCCGACGATAATGCCAGCGGAGTGGCAGTACTTCTAGAAACAGCCAGAATATTTTGCAAACTCATTTTGACAAGGAAAGTACGTTTCGTTGCCTTCACGCTCGAAGAACCCCAGCACCAGACCGTCCAATTCTTGATCGGGAGCAAACATTTTGCGGAGGAAGCTAAGAAATCCGGCCACAAGTACGGAGCCGTCCTCATACTTGAGTCCGTAGGATATGCAAGCAATGAAAAGGGCAGCCAGATCATACCCTCATTCGTAAAGATAACTGCACCTGACATAGGCAATTTTCTCGCTATTGTATCGAACCGGAAGTCGGAATCCATAATGATTGCGTTGCAGGATGCTGTAAACGAGCACGTACCTGATCTTCAGATGGGCTCGTACAAGGCTCCTTTTTCGGGATACCTGATGCCTGAGACCAGGTTCAGCGACCATTCGCCTTTCTGGGATCACGGATATCCGGCCCTAATGCTCACCGACACCGCAATGTTCAGAAATCCATACTATCATACAGAGCACGATACGTCCGACACTCTCGATTTCAGCTTTATGCTTAAAGTAACTAAGGCAGTAGTAAGTTTTCTCTCTAAGATTGCCACTGGGTACACATAAGCCTGGGAGATCGCCCGAAGACTCATTTTTGTTGTTTCCATCGAAATATCAAGCTGTTTACTTTTCTTTTTGCATGCTGATAAAATGCATCACATTCAATTATTGGAGGTCCGGCGCATGAATATTAAAAAGGTTGCTGCTAGGAAAAAGGCTCCGGCAAAGAGAACTGCCGCAAAAAAAATAACTTTAAAAAAAATCGTCTCTAAAAAGATTGCTGCTAAGAAGAGTTCGCCTAAAAAAGTCGCTAAAAAGAAAGCAATCACTACGAAGCTTGTCCCCAAAAAAGCAGTCTCAAAAAAAACCTCAGCCAGGAAGGTTGCACCCAAGAAAGTTGCCTTAAAAGAAATTGTCGTCAAGAAAGCGACTAAAGCAAAGAGCGCGGTGACAAAAGCTCCTTCTCGGAAAATTACAACAAAGGCTGCATACATTAAGAAGGTGGTTAAAAAGCAGCCCGTCGCTAAAGCCCAATTAACGAAAGTTTCACCGAAGAAAATGGCGCCAGGGAAAGCCCCAATGAAAAAGTCCGTACCGGCAAAGCTGCCAGTCAAGAAAAGAGTTTCCACTGCGAAGAGTGCACCAAAGACAGTTGCAGCTAAAAGGACGGCAAGTGTTAAGAAGAGTCCTTCGCTTAACACCGCGGCGCGGATATTGACGCCTCCAGTGAAACCGGCGCTCAAAAAAGCACTTGCAAAGACGCCGAAGAATCCGATTGTGAGCAAACCCTCCTCTACGGCAACAATGTTGGCAACCTTTACGCCGGCACCGATTGTTACGCCCTCCGCGATATCCCGAAAAGAGTCGACTCCTGAGAAACACGTTCCCGTTTTGGAAAGTTTAGGGAAAGCCTCCTTCAGGGATGTGATAGCTAAACTCTCCCGCGTTAATGGGCCAGTAATCAGAAGTTCTGCCAAGGATAAGGCGTCGAGGATGCAAAAGACGGCACTAAAGATCAGAACATCCGCATTGCCTTTTATGAAAAAACCCGGACGTATCTGATTAATGTTTTTTCAGCAACTCATCAATGGCCTCACCCTGGGAAGTGTTTATGCAATAATCGCACTCGGATATACGATGGTGTACGGGATTCTGGAGCTTATCAATTTTGCACACGGCGAAATCTACATGCTGGGCGCGTATCTTGGTATAATACTGTTAGGCTTTTTCACCGCGTCGGGACTCACGGAACAGAGCCTCCTTCTGTCACTCATACTCACCTCAGTCCTCTCAGCCTTGTTCTGTGCCATGTACGGCTTTACTATGGAGAAGGTCGCGTATAAGCCTTTGCGGAACGCACCCCGCCTGAGTCCTCTTATCAGCGCCATCGGCGTATCTATTTTTCTTCAAAATTATGTGATGCTTACCCAGGGGGCCACAGATAAGGTATTCCCTATTCAGCTGGGCGAAACGGTCCTAACTTTTCAGGACGTCAGGATGACAGTGACCCAAGTGTCAATCATAGCCGTATCTGCCCTGATGATGCTATCACTGCGCCTTTTCATATCGCGGACGCGTATAGGCAAGGCGATGAGGGCGACATCGCAGGACAAGATAATGGCGGCCCTGGTCGGCATAGACGTAGACACAGTTATCTCAGTCACCTTTGTGATAGGCGCCGTCCTTGCCGCCGTTGCCGGTGTCATGGTCGCAGTTTATTACGGCCTTGTCAACTACACCATAGGCTATATCGCAGGAATAAAAGCATTCACTGCTGCAGTGCTGGGAGGCATAGGCAGTATCAGGGGAGCAATGCTTGGAGGGATCGTTCTCGGTCTCATGGAAAGCATGGGCGCCGCGTACGTCTCCACCGAATATAAAGATGCTTTCGCCTTTGTTATCCTTATCGTTATTCTTTTGATAAAACCTTCCGGCATCTTCGGAACTGACCTCCCGGACAAGGTCTGAAGATCGTGAAAGTCTTTCCTTTTCTAAAAACGCCCCTATCAACAATTGTCTTCGCAGCTCTTTGGGGTGCGATCATGTTTCTTCCCTTCAAAGGCCCGGAATCTGCTCTCATCTTTTTTGTAGTCCTTGCGCTTGGCCTGACGGCAATTTTTTTTATGGGTAAATTGAGGATACCGACCGCTGCCTGGAACTCAATTCCGTCTGCCGCAAGCCGGTATAGAACACCTTTGATAATCTCCCTGGCTATGTTATTTACCGTCTGCCCTCTAATGTTAAACAATTATTACACTGATGTGCTCATCATGGCCGGCATATATGCCATACTTGCGATAGGTCTGAATATTATTGTCGGATTCACAGGTCTTCTAAATCTCGGATTCGCAGCATTTTACGCTTGCGGCGCTTACACCTATGCACTGCTGAATACCAAGCTGGGACTCGGCTTCTGGGTTTGCCTGCCGGTTTCTGCACTCTTTACATCATGCGTAGGTTTTCTGCTTGCGGTACCTGCAATGAGGCTGCGGGGCGATTATCTCGCCATCGTTACGCTCGGATTCGGCGAGATCATGCACCTCATTCTGAATAACTGGGACAGCCTTACCCATGGTCCAAACGGTATAACAGGCATAGCACCTCCCATGATAGCAGATATTTCATTGAGCGACCTCCGCTACTTCTACTATCTGGTGCTGATTATCCTGCTGCTATCACTGATGGTAATCAGGCGCGTCGAGCTGTCACGCTTTGGCAGGGCATGGAAGGCCATTAAAGAAAACGAGATCGCAGCTTCCTCTGTCGGGATCAATACCATGAAATACAAACTCTTTGCCTTTGCCTTCGGATCCTTCTGGGCAGGCATTGCAGGGATACTCTTTGCCGCCAAAATGCAGTTCGTCTCGCCTGAGAGTTTCACCTTCATCGAATCGGTTCTGATACTGAGCATGGTAATACTTGGCGGACTAGGCAATACTTATGGCGCTGTGCTGGGTGCCTTTCTTCTCGTATTGCTGCCGGAAATACTTCGCGAAGTGCAGTTATACAGGATGTTGGTCCTCGGAATCGGCCTCGTACTGCTTATGAGGTTCAGGCCCCAGGGACTTTTGGGAATAAGATAGAATGTATATTCTTGTTACAAAAGAGGTAAGCAAGCAATTCGGCGGTATCAAGGCTGTCGAAGGGGTAAGCTTCAAAATAAGCAACAATTCCATCGCAAGCATTATCGGTCCTAATGGAGCTGGAAAGACAACACTCTTCAATTGCCTTACCGGAATTACCAAGCCGTCCACAGGTCAAATATACTTTAGGGAAAGGGACATCTCAGGGCTTCCGCCCCACAAAGTAGCCCACCTTGGCATAGCCCGAACATTCCAGAACATCAGGCTTTTCTCGAATATGACTGTAATCGAAAATGTAATGATCGCCCAGCATGCCAGGATACGTTACGGTCTGCTGGGCGCAGTCCTGCGCGACAGGCAATTCAAAATACGTGAAGCCGCTATAAAAGAAAAAGCTTACGAATTCTTGGCGCTTGCCGGACTCGAAGATCATGCAGATACTTACGCAGGGGAATTGCCTTACGGTAGCCAAAGGAGACTCGAAATTGCCAGGGCTCTTGCAACCGAACCCGAAATCCTCCTGCTGGATGAACCGACTGCCGGTATGAATCCGTCCGAAACCAGAGACGTGATGTCCCTGATCAAGACTATGCAGCTGCTCGGCAAGACAATAATTCTCATCGAGCATGACATGCGCCTGGTCATGGGGATCTCGGACTGGATCGTCGTCCTGGACCACGGAGTCAAAATTGCTGAAGGGACCCCGGATGCGGTGAAAAACGACACTCTCGTAATCGAAGCATATCTTGGAAAGGAGACGGTCCACTGAATGCTTACACTGCGTTCTTTGCAAACATCATACGGACCGATTAAAGCACTGAGAGGCATCGATATTGAGGTCCGCAGTGGAGAAATAGTCTGTCTGCTGGGAAGCAACGGCGCAGGAAAGACCACAACTTTAATGACGGTTTCCGGCATACTGCGTCCCGACAAGGGCGACATCATCTTTGAGGGTGAGTCATTGACAACAATGCCCCCCAGCGAAATCGTACGTAAGGGCATATGTCATGTCCCAGAGGGAAGGAGAATATTCCCAAAGCTAACGGTACATGACAACCTTGAAATGGGCGCATATAGCGCTCCAAGCAGTGACCTGAACAGAAATTTCGAAAAAGTCTTTGCTGTTTTTCCGATCCTCAAGGAAAGGGCGCGCCAGATGGGCGGTACCCTGAGCGGAGGCGAACAGCAAATGCTCGCCATCGGCAGGTCGCTTATGTCGAACCCAAGGATGCTCCTTCTGGATGAGCCATCCCTGGGGCTGGCGCCTATCATGGTTAGCAGGATATTCAAGATAATTCAGGACATCAACAGGGAGGGAATAACGGTCCTTTTGGTAGAGCAGAATGCCCGTGCTGCACTGCAGCTCTCTCACAGGGGGTATGTACTCGAAACCGGTACGATACAACTCAGCGGTACCGGCGAGGAACTGCTCGGCAACGAGGATGTCAAAAAGGCCTATTTGGGAGTTTAATATTCATATTTGCTGATATGTATTTACTTTTGCTTCCGAAGAAATGATATCATATTTTTGATGAAAGTTCGAGCACATCTTTTTATATCAGGCAAGGTCCAAGGGGTCGGCTACCGGATTTTCATGAGCGAGGTCGCCCTCACCCATGATTTGACTGGGTGGGTAATGGATGTTCCGGATACGCGACTCGAAGCGGTATTTGAAGGAGATAAAAAGGCTATCAAGACGGCGATTAAGAAATGCGCTGAAGGGATACCTTCCGCCGTTGTAACCGGTGTTGATGTCAATTGGGAAGAGAGCCCCGAGAACTTGACTGCCTTCATGATCAGATATTAATTAATTCAGTTGCCATTTGACTTCCACCCCTTCTATCCTTTTAAAATAATACTTCATGATCAAAGAGTTTGAATCCAGAATCATCTCCGGAATGCCGCTTACCAAGGACGAGGCTAGCCGCCTGGCGGCCGATGGCTCCGAAACTTTGCATAATCTTTTCTCGGCAGCGGAAAATATACGTAAATATTTCATCGGTAATGACATAGAATTCTGCGCGATAGTAAACGCAAAATCAGGTGGCTGTTCTGAAGATTGCGCCTACTGCGCACAATCTTCAAAAAGTAGATCTGGGGTCAAAACCTATCCTTTTATAGGCAAAGATGCCGTGATGAGTCAGGCGCTTGAGGCCTGGAGAGGCGGTGTGCGCAGGTTCAGCATAGTTACAAGCGGCAAAAAACCCGACAAGAAGGACATGAAGGCCATAGCCAAATCCCTCGAAGAAATAAAGAAGGCCGGACTGGGAGTATGTGCGTCGTTGGGTTTGCTCAACATTGATGAGCTTTCCTATTTACGGGACCATGGGCTCGAAAGATATCATAATAACCTAGAAGCCTCGGAACATTTTTTCCCTTCAATCTGCTCGACGCACGGTTACCGGGAAAAGATCCGGACCATTGAGTCGGCCCTTTCAATTGGTCTATCCGTATGCTCGGGCGGCATCTTTGGTATGGGTGAGTCGTGGCGGGACCGCATAGACCTAGCCTTTACCCTTCGGGATCTGGATGTTGATTCTGCGCCCATTAATTTCCTTACCCCCATTAAAGGGACCCGCCTAGACCATCTCCAGCCTCTTTTGCCTGACGAGGCCCTTAAAGTCATCAGTATATTTCGATTTATCCTGCCGAAAAAAGAGATCAGGGTATGCGGAGGGAGGATACAGACTCTGGGTGGCAGTCACCCGATGATTTTCCGGGTCGGGGCCGACTCTGTTATGACCGGAAATTATCTTGTTACTACCGGTCGGACATACGAAGATGATCTTAAGATGCTGACAACTGAGGGCCTGCAGGTACGCAACAGGTAATCTCCCCCCAGATCCTCTTATTTTTTTTCTTAACCTTATTCATTTGCTTTTCCCAATGAGCGCCTGATCCCTAAACCTTATTGATTTTCAGCCGATAATAATATGAAAGGGGATGAGATAAAATGAACATCAGGGACATTATAAACGCCTTAAGAGAATCGCCGTTCTGGGAGGCGCTTTCAGCAACCGAGAGGAGCGCGCTTGTGCTTCATAACGCGCATATGCTTGATAGCCGTAAAATGAGCAATATCCTGCAATTCATGACATCATTTTAGTGAGCACCGTCACATTAATAAAATGCCGTACGCATTACACTATATCAGATAGACTGCAAGAAGGAGGTGCGCGAAATGATAATACTTAAGTTGCTTATAGCAGTTTGGATAGCATTTGCGTTCATCGCTGTTGCTAATGACGGCGGGTACAAAATCAGGTCTATGGAATCCGGCGCACAGCAGGTGGTCAGCAAGACGATAAACATCATTGCCGACAAGGCAGACAGCATTAAAGAGCAGGCCGATTCGGCAAAAGACAAGGTCAAAAGAATTGCAGGTGTAAAGAATGAAGTAGCTCAAACTGACGCCGTGACGCCTTCAGGGAAAAAGACCAAGATAAGATAGTTTCTGCCAAACTGCATCGCTTTTTTTAATTGAATCGCTATACCGGGATTATTTTGTCTTCTGTATCCGCGTTTAGATAATTAAAGTCCCTTGTTCAGGAAACCCTTTACTAGCTCATCGGTAAATCGCTGCTCCAAGTCGATATCAGGTCTAAAAAATCTCTTTTTTTCTTGCAATATTGCGTTTATCCCGGACACATCAAACCCCTTGTCAGGAAGATTCGCCTCAAGATTTGGGGTAAATATAAAAAGTGTCTCCCGTCCTGTCACAACCCTCCAGCAATGCCCTTCCTTGTCCTCGATCTCCAGGATTACCTGAGCATGATAAAGATTCTGTATCAGATTCGCGTGATCAGCAAGGAATTCATTCCGGTCGAGATTCCGCGATTCATAAAGCCGATGCCAGCGGGGATGATAAAATCTCAGGGTACCCGTAGTATCCGGATGGGTGCCCTGTGAAGGGACGACTTCAAAGTCAAACTGAACAAGGTCGATGTAAGCCTTGTTACCCCTGGACGGGGGATAATACTCGAGCCAAATGATTTTGTTCTCGGGTATCCCGGAAAGATAATCGGCATATATCTGAGAGGCTATCCTGTCGCTGACATTGCTGATAGACAACGCGGTGTTATCGTTGCGCTCGGTAAGCACTACACATCTCATCCCATTGTCATATTCAATGATCTCAAGATCACAGAAGAATGCCGCTTCTTTCGAAGCGAGACGGCCAATCTTATAGTGAAAAGAGCCGCTATACAGTACTTTCACTTATTCCTGCCTATTGCAGATTCTGAATAATTTTATCATAACTTCTTTAATTGTACCATAATTGTTTCGACATCGCTTGTCAAAAGGTTCATTTTGGTGATATCCTCTCGTAATCAGAGACTATGAGCATCCTGGTAGTTCAGGATACAGGTTCGTGAGGACACCCTTCGGTTTTTGCCCGATGAAGGATTCAACAAGAGTCGGGCAATACTGAGGCATTGCAGTGCTCTCAGGCTGTACCACACAGCAAACTGGTAGATATTCAGAAAATTAAGTGTCGAGTTAATGTCCCGTGATATGGTAAAAC
>Ga0181523_10004652_pt1 | contig 11732 bp, 11 predicted proteins | sample PEATcosm2014_Bin_43_FD_119752 | JGI IMG/M metagenome (GOLD analysis project Ga0181523, IMG submission 119752) | Peatland microbial communities from MTU Mesocosm Facility, Houghton, MI, USA - PEATcosm2014_Bin05_30_metaG | ecosystem: Environmental > Terrestrial > Soil > Wetlands > Peat | place... | reverse complement strand
GGGGCTGGTTGGTATCCCATTCACCGAAATGCGGCCGGTGTTGTCCGCGTTGGTGATGGTGATGGGGCGCGCGCTCTCAAGCTGCGCGACGCTGCTCACTTCGAAACCGCCGGGGAGGTGCAGCGTTCCGGCCAGCACAAAGCGGTGCCGAACGTCTTCGCCGGACGGGCCGTAGTCGCCGGGGCCGAAGGCATCCAGCTGTCCGGCATTCGGATAGTTAAATCCGCTCGGCACTTGGCAGACACCATCCACATAGTCGAAAAGTTCGCCGAGCACGCATCCCCAGGTTTGCGCCTTGGAGAGCGTGTAGTTCGCGACCAGATTGAAGCGGCGCGTGTTGCCCTGCAGATGCAGCATCAAGGCGTTGTAGCTGGAGCGGTTGTCGGACTCGAAGACGGTGGCAGCGGCGTAGGGAAAGGCGCGATAGCCGTGGTTGCCCTGCTCATGCGTGTAGTCGGCGCTGAAGGTCCAGTGCTCGTCCAGGGCATGCTGCACTCCGCCCGTGATGTGGATGGCGTAAGGCGTCTTGTAGTTCGGGTCGATGAGCGAAGGGGGTGCGACGGAATTTGGGTTGACCGCCTGAAACGCCGCGGCCCACCCGTTTTGCGCGAGGTCGTTGAAGTACAGGCCAAAGCCGGCGCGAATGACCATCTTCCCGTCGTTGCCGGGAGAGTAGGCGATACCGAGCCGCGGGCCAAACTGCTTGCGGTCATCGTGCGGAACCGCGGAGGGATAACCTAAGAGCGCCAAGTCCGCAAAAGAAGCATTGGCCGCCTGGCTTTGTCCGGAAGCCGTGAAGAGTCCGAAAGTCGTTTGGTAGCGCAGGCCGTAGTTGACGGTGAGATGGTGCGAGACTCGCCACGAGTCTTCAGCATAGAACGCGAGACGCTGGACATTCTGTGAGAAGGCGCCGTTGCCGGCGGGAGTAAACGTGCAAGTGATGCCGGAGGCCGGGTCGGGTGCGGGATCGCACTGATCGGCAGGCGGATTGTAATAAAACGGCAAAGGACTGGTGATGCCGCCGCAGTCCGCTCGCGGCGGATTGATGTAGCAGTCGGGGTTCGAGGGATACGTGGTGAACTGTTCCGCCGTGGCCGCGAACGCTCCGCTCAGCACCGGTTCGTGAATGAAATTGATTCCAACTTTGAAGGAGTGGTCGCCCGTGGCGTGACTGAGATCGTAGCGGAATTGATACTTATCCTGATTGCGCAAGTCGGGGAACAGAGTGATGGGGGTGGCGAACTGGTTGTCGCCAAAGGTTTCAAAGCCGGAGACGGTCAGCGCCGTCACACTGAAAGGAAACTGCAGGGCGAAGCCCAGGTCGGAAGTGCGCGTCTGCGTCAGGTGCAGCAGGCTGGCGTCGAGAACCAGAGTGCCGAGCCAGGTCGGACTGAACGTGTAAGTGTTGCTGACCACCGTGTTCCAGTAATTGTTGTGCGTGGTCAGGCCGGTGGAGGGCAGCGTCGCCTGCTGCACCAGAGCGTTGTGCGTGAGGTAGTTGTCTTCGGAGGCGCGCAGAAACCACTGTGACTTCGGCGACTCGGCCCAGTCAAAACGCAGCGAGCCGAGGTAGTCGCGAAAGGGAATAGGGACCGTGGCAGGGACGGCGATAGAAGGGATGCCGGGAATCAGGCCATCGGCAGCCAACTGCGCCAGTGCATCAAATTGCGCGGTACTGGCGGGGCTATAGGCGATGCTGGCGTCCTCATGGACATTTTCAAAAGAGGTGAAGAACCAGACTTTATTCTTGGCCAGCGGTCCGCCCAGCGTGCCTACATAGTTCTGCCGCGAGAACGGTTGCTTGGGATTGTTGACGCAGGTTCCGTTGGTGCAAGTCTGCGCCGGATTCTCAATTGGGAATCGGGTGTTGAGCGCGGCCGAACGCTCGAAGAAGGCTCCGTCGCCGTGCCACTCGTTGCTGCCGCGTTTGGTTGTGATGACGACCGAACCCGCGGTCGTGCCGCCGGTGTCGGCGTCTTCGTTCGAGGTGCGCACGGCAAATTCCTGGATGCCGTCGGGGGAAAAATTCTGCAGGAAGCCGCCAATCCAGTCGTCGGAGTTGTCGGCGCCGTCAACCGACAACTCGTTGTTCAGGCCGGAACTTCCCCCGGTCGAAACGGCAGTGATCCTCGCCTTGGTGGGATCGGAAGGTTCAACTGGCTCGGTGCCGGGCACGAGATAGGCGATGTTGGCAAAGCTGCGCGCCGGAAGCGGCAAGGCTTCGAGATCCCGGCTGCCAACCACGCCGCCGTGCACCGTGCTGGAAAGATCGATGGGCTGGGTGGTGATGGAGGAAGCCTGGCCGCGAACGGTGACCGTTTGCGATGGAGCCTCTGGCGTAAGCGTGACCGCGACTTCGCGCACCGAGCTCACGGCAATCGATACGTCTGCCTGGGCGGGCGCGAATCCCGCGGCGCTCACCGTCAGGTGGTAAGTCCCCGGCAACAGATCGTCCAGCCGGAATTCGCCGCGGTCTTCGCTGGCGGCCTCGCGCTGGAGCGACGAATCGACCGAACGCACTACGATCTTCGCCGATGGAATGCGGGCGCCGGTCGCGTCCTGCACCGTGCCGCGCAGAGAGCCGCGCGGGTTCTGCGCTTGCAGAATGGCCGCCAGCAGGGCTAGCGACACGAAGACAAGGGGTGATCTGCTGAACAAATATCTACTGAATAATGATCTGCTGAACAAAGAGATTCGTCGCATGGGACTGGAGCGCGCTGCAGATACGAGACTAGCTTGCGAAGCCGGCTACTACCAGCAGTCGTAGGGGCAGTCGCTGGCCAGACCAAACTAGCCGGACCAAATCAATCCGACTAAACTAATCGGACCACTTCTGCGGCGTGCGGTCCCAGCGATGCTTTTTCAATTCCGCGAGCAGGTTTTTGTCGAGAGGTCCGGCATCGCTCACGGCGATATTCTGGCGCACGTGCTCCGGCCTGCGCATACCGGCAATGGTTGTGCTCACCGCGGGATGCGACAGGATGAAGCGCATCGCCATCTCGGGCAAAGTCATTCCCGGCGGAAGAATTTCTTTTAGCTTGTCGACGCGCTTGATCGTCCTGGCCAAATTTTCGGGACCGAAATATCCTGCACGCCAGTCACCTTTCGGAAAAGTAGTTTGCAGAGTCATCTTGCCGCCGAGGCTGCCCTCATCGAGCGGGACGCGGGCAATCACCCCAATGTTGAGCTCCTGACAGACGGGGAAAAGCTCGTCTTCCGGCGCCTGGTCGAAGATGTTGTAGATCACCTGCACCGCGTCCACCAGTCCCGTACGCAGCGCCTTGATGCCGTTCTCTGGCTGCCAGCGGTTGATGCTGAGCCCGAAGAAACGAATCCATTGGTCGCGCTTCAGTTTTTCCACCGTCGAGCGGAAGTCAGGTTCGCCAGTCCAACTGTCGTCCCAGACATGAAACTGCAGCAGATCGATGGTATCGACACGCAGCTGCTTGCGGATGAGGTCGGCATACTTGAAAACATGCTGCGGGGAAAACACGTCGCTGTATTTATACTCGGGCAGCGCGGGCCAGCGGTCATTGGCCGGAGGAATTTTCGATGCGGCATAAAGGCGCTTGCCCGAATTGCGAGACATGATCTCGCCCAACAGGCCGTCACTCTTGCCCTCGCCGTAAGCCCAGGCGGTGTCGAAAAAGTTGCACCCGAGATCCACACCCAGCTGCATCGCGGCCAGAGATTCTTTATCGTCGGAGCCGCTCCACCCGCTCATGCCCCACAGCCCGTGGGCCATGTCGCTGACTTCGAAACCGGTACCACCAAATTTGCGATATTTCATGAAAGGCCTTCCTGCGGATTTCTTTGTTCTAGATCGCTATTGTTAGATTGCTATTTTTCAAATGTTTGAAGACATGCGTCGGAAACTCGTTGAGTATGATAACTCGGAGACGAGGATCGCTGGCGGCGAGACGCTCATGGGACGCGTACTCCGATACTTAGGGAAGAGCTCGGAGGAGGAAAAGCTCTATGCGATCACGCGGGAAGAGTTCCTCAAAGCGATCCAATCGTTTCGGGGGCAGTCCAGCGGAGGAATTGCCCCCTGGTTTTTCGATGCGAGCCATTCAAACTTTTGCTGTCCGCGGAGGTCCGCCGAGGTGTTAAATGAACCTAGATCATCAACATGGAGGTTTAGGCCATGAAATCTGAATATCCCTTTAATCCGGCACCTGGAAAAAAAGAAGAAGTGAGTGCACCACCCGCGTCCCGCTTCATCGACGAGAAAATCTCGGACGAGTCGGGCACGGAGACGCAAACCGACAGCGCACTCCGGCCTGCCGGCCTCAAAAATCCTTTCTGGAATTAGCTTCTTCGGAATAAATCCTGGCTGGCGCCGGCTTGTCGCACACCGAATCATCGCGACGGCTGGCGCTGATTTTTTGCCCCCAAGAGCCGCGCTACCGCAAGATCGGCAGGCACAGACACGGCCGGATCGAGAACTCCAGCCCCGACATTTCCTGCAGCGCGGGATGCAGCAGAGAATCGTGGCAGGGTTCCAGCGTAATCACAAACGGCAACGAAGATTTGTCAAAGCCCGGCTTCTGCAGCAAAGAGTCGATGTTCAAGTGATGCGCGGCCATGATTTGAGCCAGCCGCGCCACAATTCCCGGCTGATCGCGCACGAAAAACCGCAGGTACCACGGCGTCTCGAAGTCGCCGCTGATCTTCGGTGTAGAGATCGGCGTGGCCATCCCCGGCGTAGAGACGGAGCTGGCTGCGTCTTTCTTGCTCCCGCCGCCGGACAGGCTCTGCGCCACAAACATCACGTCGGAAACTACGGCCACGGCCGTGGGATCGCCGCCCGCGCCCGCGCCCAGAAACGCCATGTCTCCGCCATACTGGCCGGAAGTCAGAACCAAGTTGAGATTTCTCTGCACGCGTCCGAAGGGCGAGTCAGCGGGAACCAGGCACGGGCCCACCTCGGCGAACAAGGTGTTGGCCTTCAGATCTGCCCGCGAAATCTGGCGGATGGTGCAGCCCAGTTCCGCCGCGTAGTCGAAGTCCACCGCATCGACCGCGCGGATGGTTCGGGCGCGAATCGATTCCGGCGCGACTTGCGTGTGCAGTCCGGCCAGCGCCAGAATGGCGAGCTTGGCGCGCGCGTCGCCGCCATCCAAATCCTCCGAGGCGTCGGCCTCGGCATACCCGCGTGCCTGCGCTTCTTCCAGCGCTTCGCTGAACGGGATGCGCGCGTTCTCGATGCGGCTCAGAATGTAATTGCACGTTCCGTTCAGAATTCCCGCGATGCCGTGCAGCCGGTCTCCACACAACCCGGTGCGCAGCGCGGGTAGAACCGGAACGCCCCCGGCCACTGAGGCGCCGAACTCGATCTGGCATCCCTTGCGGCTGGCCAGTTGCAGAAGTTCGGGGCCGTGCCGCGCAATCAGTTGCTTGTTCGCCGTGACCACCGACTTCCCTGACTCGAGCGCGCTGCGCACGATCGTGCCGGCGGGGTCGAGGCCGCCGATCAACTCGATCACGATGTCAACGTCGGAGTTCAGCACCGACGCCACTTCGTCGGTCCAGATGACGTCGCTCGGAACGTTATTATTCTGAACCCACGACTGTTTCTTTTTTTCGACGTTGCGGTTGCAGATGTGAGTCAGGCGCAGAGAGCCGTCGCCGTTTTCACACAGTATTTTTGTCACGGCGCGGCCCACCGTTCCAAAGCCGATCAGGGCGACGCGGCAGACGGAGGCCGGTTTCGTGTGCCGCTGGTTCTTTGCAGTAACCGCGTTCGCCGCCGGTTTTGAGGTCTGCCTGGGCAAGGAATCTCTCGCTGAGAAAATCGAATTCCTTATCATACGTGCGACCCGCGCTTCTCGGAAACTGCAAACCACGGGACGCGGCGCATTCTTGCGTTTTCGATATTGACATTGGAGGAACTCTTGCTGTCGAACCCGAGGCTGCGACGGAGCTTTTTCAGCTATGATCACTGCTCCATGCGGACCGTCGATCGTCGTCTTTGTCTTCCCGGCTGCGTGCTCCTTGCCGTCATTTTGTTGCTGTCGACAGGCTGCAAAAAGAAAGACGACGCGTCGCAGCCTGACCATCCCCGCCTGACTCCAGACGTGGCCTTGCACGACATCACATTCCGCAGCGCGGCTCTCAACCGCGACATGCAATACCGCGTCGTGTTGCCCCTGACTGTAGCAACGGGACAGAAATTGCCCGTGGTTTACCTGTTGCACGGCGGCGGAGGAGGATTTCGGGATTGGACCAACGATTCTGACGTCGCCCGCTTTGCCGAGTCGGGCCTGGTTCTGGTCATGCCCGAGGGCGGCTCATCGTATTACACGAACGCTGTCGACCCGCCGCAGGATCGCTATGAAGACTACATCTTGAGAGACCTCATCGCAGACGTAGAGAGCCGGTTCCCCGTGGCTATCGGCCGTTCCAACCGCGCGATTGTGGGCGTCTCAATGGGAGGGTTCGGAGCGGTGAAGTTGGCGCTGCGTCATCCCGAGCTGTTTATCTTTGCCGCGGGACTCAGTTCCGCCATTGACGTTCCCCGCCGCGCGTTTTCCATCAAGCGGCTGCAACAGTCCCGTCACTACAATTCGATTTTTGGGCCCACCGGCAGCCAAACGCGTCGGGAGAACGATCCTTTTGCCCTGGTCCGGACCGCCAATCCGGAGGCCGCGCCGTATTTTTTTCTGACCTGTGGCGAACAGGAAGGCCTGTTGCCCGCAAACCGCGAATTCGCTGCGCTGCTCGCGGCGCGGCACTTTCGGCACGAGTTTCACACTGTCCCGGGAAGTCATGACTGGAACCAGTGGAATGCGTGGCTTCCCAGCCTGTTTCGCAGCCTCGCGGAGTACATGAGCCCCCAGGGCTAATCTTCCAAAACTAAGTTCCAAAGCTTAATCGTCCAAGGCTTGATCGTCCAAAACCAGCAGGATCACCGTGGGGCGGCATCGCGGGCGGAATCGGCATCAAAGTTGGTAATATGGTGCCTGCCTGCTGCGAAGTGCAATTCCGGCGGGAGCATCGCGGACCCGTCGTTTCCAGAAGCGCTTGTCTTTCAAGACGTATGAGCGGAAAACGTATGCGGCCGAAGTATGGGCCGCGCGCTACGGTCTGCAACCACGCCCGGCAGCGGGAGGAGAATGAATGATTCGAAAGTTCGCGGCGGTTCCCGGAGTCAGGGTCGTCCTGAGGTTGACGTTGACGGCGATTCTGGTGGGAGCCACAACTGTTCATGCCCAACAAACCCCGGCGCAGCAGCCACCCGCACCACCTCCGGCCCAGCAGCCCCAGACTCAACCGCCCCAGGCGCAACAGCCAGTTGATAACCCGCAGTCCGCCAGCCAGGAAGCATCGCCCGGAGAGATCGGATTGTCCCGCAAGCCCAAGGTAAAACAGTACAAGAACTGGGTCTTCAACGTGGGCGGGGGAGCGAATCTGCCAGACGGGACCACCATGAAATTTGTGCGCGGCGGAGGGGGCGTCGCGGCCGCCGGCGTCGCTCGCAACTACAGCCCCTATTTCGGATTCCGCCTGGATTTCCAGTATGACAATTTGCCGCTGCGCGATTCGGCACTGCTGCTGGCGCAGGCGCCGGGAGCGACCAGTCATGTCTACTCGGTCAGCCTCGACCCGATCATCAACCTTCCGGTGTCGAACGACTGGGGCGGCTACATTGTGTTTGGCCCCTCCTTTTTTCATCGTTCGGGCAAGTTGGACTCTTCGACCGCCATTCCGGGATCGGATTGCAACCCTTTCTTCCAGTGGTGGGGGCCGTGTTTCAACGCGAGCCTGCCGGTAAACGGAAACTTTCTGCACGAGAGCCAAAACGAATTTGGCGAAAACTTCGGCATCGGGGTGACCCACAAGATCAATCCGAAGGTTGAGATCTACGCTGAGGTCCGCTATGTGCACGGCTCGTACAACAAGAAAACGACGGACGTGCGCCCCATTACCCTCGGCGTGCGCTGGTGATGCGAACCCGTTATTCGGGAGATGCGAAGCGGTTACTTGGGATTCGTGCGGTAACCCCACAAACCGGCAACCTGCTTCTGCAACTGCACGAACGACGATGCGGGCGCCGGATGCGCGATCGCCGCAGTGTCATTGGCCTCGCGCACGGCGGATTCTACGATGGCATGCGACGGTGCCAGTGAGCATGCCGGATCGGTCGCCGTGGCGTCGGCGGTCAGCAGAAACGCCTGGCAGCGGCAGCCTCCGAAATCTTCGGCGCGGCGATCGCAACTGCGGCAAGGCTCCGGCATCCAGTCTTCACTACGGAAGCGGCGGAACGAGGACGATTCCTGCCAGATCCAGGCTAGCGTCTTCTCGCGCACGTTCTCGAACGACATGTCCGGCAGCACTTCCGCCGCGTGGCAGGGAAGCACCTTGCCGGCGGGATTGATCAGCATCAATCTTCGCCCCCAACCTCCCATGCAGGCCTTGGGATACTTCGCGTAGTAATCGGGTACGACCGAATCGATGCGAATCCGCCCGGCCAGCCGTTTCTCAGCCGCGGCCACGATCGCGACCGCTTTTTCCAGTTGCGCGCGCGTGGGCAGCAAAGCGGCGCGGTTGGCCAGCGCCCACCCGTAGTACTGCGTGTGGGCGATCTCGACGCGCTCCGGGCTGAGTTGCTCGATGAACGCGATCATGTCTTCGAGGTGGTCGAGGTTCTGCCGGTGCACGACCAGATTCACGGTGAACGCAATTTTGTGTCTCTTGATGGCCCGCGACAGTTCGATTTTGTGCGCGTGCGCTTTCGCGCCGGCAATCCAGTTCGCGGCGTCTTCCCGCGAATCCTGAAAGCTGATCTGGATGTGGTCGAGTCCGGCGCTGATCAGCGTCTGCAAGCGCGATTCGTTGAGTCCGATGCCTGAGGTGATCAGATTGGTGTAGAGTCCGGCGGCACGCGCGGCCGCGATTAGTTCCGTCAGATCAGGGCGGGCCAGCGGTTCGCCGCCCGTAAAGTGCGCGTGCAGCATGCCGAGCTTTCCCGACTGCTGGAAAACGCTGGTCCACTCTGCGGTCGAGAGCTCCGCCTTCGTGCCCGCCAACTCCAAAGGATTGGAGCAGTAGACACAGTGCAGCGGGCAGCGGTGCGTGACTTCGGCAATGAGGGCGAGCGGGTTAGAAAGCAGTTCCATCTGCAGGCTTTCCGGCAGACGATTAGTGTTCGTGACCATGCGTAACTCCCGCGGAGAATGCGACTCAGCACCCGGCTTCGCGCCCATGGCGAACCGCCAGGATCACGACTTCTTTCCCGTCATAGTGATACAGCGCAAGATATGCGCCATGTCCGAATTCAATGACCCATTCGCGGAACTCTGGCGGCATTTCTTCAACCGGGCGGCCCATCTCCGGGTGCCTGGCAAGCGCTTTAACACCCTGCCGGATCGCTTTGACGGCGCGCCTGGCGGCGTCTCGGCTCTTGGGAGTCAGAAAGGCATGAAGGCGGGCGACATCCAGGAGCGCCGGTTCGGACCACTTTAGGCGCGGCATTTCGGGGGAGCGGCGTCCTTACCCGCTTCGAGCTTGGCCAGCCAAGCGTCGGCGTCTTCGGCGGTCACGTGCAGACCGGTTGTCTGATACTGGTCCCAGGCGCTTAGCGCGTCTTGCCGGAACCGCTCGCGCTTCTCCTCGCGATCCACGTATTCCTCGATGGCCTCGCGCATCAGCCAGTGCGGAGACCGGCGTCGAGCGACGGCCAACCGCTGAACGCGCTCTTTCACCTCGACATCAAGCTTCAAGCTGGTTGTGGACGGTCTCGGCATGGGGTACTCAAAGGTGTTACTTAGTGACACTATAACATGTGAGCCGCTAGTAGTCCACGATTCGTTTCATCTGCAATTGCTCTAGAAAGGCGCTGATGTCCGAGCGGATTTTTTCCGGGTCGGCCTCGCTGAACTGCTTCTGCAGCTCGGCGATGATCTCGCCGAACGTGCGCTGACCGTCGCAATATTCCAGCACCTGCCGCCCGGTGCCCTGCAGCTTGATCGCGCCCTCCGGGAAGAGGATCACGCGCTCCTCGCTGCCGGTCTTACTCTCTGGACCCCAGCGGCATCCGGCGGCGAGGCGGGGCTGGCTTGCATCGATTGGAGGCGTCATGCTGATGTCCTGAGCCGCAACCTGTGCGGCATCATCAGACGTAAGTCCCGCGCACGACGCGCAGGCGAAGAAAAAGCAGGTCCCTCCACTCCGCGACTCATTCCCTTCAGGAATGAGTCGCTCCGGTCGGGATGACAGAGTTTTATAGGACTCGCCATGCTAACTTGCCTCGATCATGAACGCCCCGGGCGGGGGCCAACCGGGCTGCACGTAGGCGAAATAGAGCGCGTCAAGCTGCGCCCAGAGGATGTCGCACTTATCGCGCAGGGCCTGGATGGCGAGTTCCTGCTCGGTGCGCGTTTTCGCATTTTCAGACACATAGTTGATGGCGAACTTGGCGTCTTCGGGGGCTTGCGTCAGGCGCGCTTCGAAGTAATCCAGGCCATCCGAGAGCCACGGATAGTGCTGGCGCATCTTTTCCATGCGCAGGGAAATCAAGTCGCGCGAGAAAAGTTCGGTCAGCGACGAGGCGACTGCCTCCAGCAAGCTGCGCGAGCGCACGATGTTGAGGTATTCGTTCACGGCGAAACGCGTCGCGGGAAGGATGCCGGTTCCGGCCTGCACCTGATCGACGCTGAGGCCGGTGGCTTCGGCGAGTTTCAGCCAGCGCCGGATCCCGCCCTCGTTGTGAGTGGTCGCATCGCCGTCATGATCGACCACGCGCTTGCGCCAGGCGCGGCGAAAGAACGGATCAGGGCCGCGGGACAGGATGATCGAATCCTTGATGGGGATCACGCTCTGATAGTAGTAACGGTTCAGAGCCCAGGCCTGGAGTTGCCCGCGGCTGAGGCGGCCTTCGTGCATCATCAGGTGAAATGGATGCCGGTGGTGGTAGCGTTCCTCGCCCACCGCTCGCAAGCGGGAGCGCAGTTCGTCAAACGACAGCAGACCGGCGTCAGGCCGGTCTGCGTTTGGCCGATCAGCGTCCGGCGCGCCTGCATCTACAGGTCGAACTGGCATCCGTCCTCCGCGAGTTCCCAGCCACTCTCCCGCACCTGGCGATACTCGGGGCCAGCCTCATTCAGCATGGGATTCGTGTTGTTGATATGGATAAAGATTTTACGTGGGCAGCGCAGTCCCGCCAACTTATTCAGGCTGCCTTCGGGGGACGAGACCGGCACGTGCCCCATTTGGCGGGATGTTTGTCCACTGCCTTGCATGCGGACCAGTTCGTCGTCGCTCCAGAAAGTACCGTCGAACAGCAGCACGTCGGCCGAATCAAATTCCTTCAACAGCGCGTCGTCGATCTGCGGGACAGCGGGCATATAGGCGAGCCGCTTGCCGACCGGCGATTCCACGATCAGTCCCAGGGATGCTCCGCCGAATTTTAACTCGCCCTGGCGCTGGGGCGAGACGTAGGCGGGATAGTGCGTGCCCAGCGAAAGCGCGCGGCAGCACAATCCAGAATCCTCGCCCTCGGGATTTTCCAGCGGGAAGATCGTGCCTGGAGCAAAGCTGCTCCAGGTCACCTGGCTGGGAATGCGCTGCAGCATGGCGAACATGGAATTGTCTTCAGCGAGAATGCGGCGGATGGAATCAGTGGCGTAGACGCGGAGCGGCTGCAGTTCGCGCAGCAGCAACAGGCCGAGCACGTGGTCGATGTCGGCGTTGGCCAGCACGGCGCCGGCAATGGGAGATTGGCGGATCGC
>Ga0181523_10004645_pt1 | contig 11743 bp, 8 predicted proteins | sample PEATcosm2014_Bin_43_FD_119752 | JGI IMG/M metagenome (GOLD analysis project Ga0181523, IMG submission 119752) | Peatland microbial communities from MTU Mesocosm Facility, Houghton, MI, USA - PEATcosm2014_Bin05_30_metaG | ecosystem: Environmental > Terrestrial > Soil > Wetlands > Peat | place... | reverse complement strand
TTCTCGAGAGGCCGTGGTTCCTGGCGCTCTCGGTTGTCGCTCTCACCTATGCCGTACTTGCGGGCTTGCGAACCGTCGCGGACTACGACGTGTTCTGGCAGATGGCGACGGGACGATGGGTGGTTCAACACCACAAAGTCTTCTCGACCGAGATTTTCTCCTATACGGCCGAGGGCCAGCCGTGGATCTACCCCGTAGGAGCAGGAGTGCTCTTCTACGGTGCGTTTTTGGCCGGTGGTTACGCACTCATCTCCTGGGTGGGTTCGCTCGCGTGCGCTAGCACAATTGCTCTGTTGCTGCGGCGCGGATCGGGGGTGACCGCAGCGCTTGCCATTATTGCTGTTCCAGCGATCGCTGCCCGCACGGCGCCGCGCGCCGATCTGTTCACCATTGTGCTGTTTGCAGCGTTCCTGAGCATATTGTGGGAGCAGGCGGAAGCAGGAACCGGCAAATTATGGCTGCTACCGCTATTAATGGCGGCCTGGGTAAACCTGCATTTGGGCTTTGTAGCGGGACTGACACTGGTTTGCGCGTACCTGGCGCTCGAAGCAATCCGGTTTTGCGTAGAGGGACAGAGGCGGGACACAGGAAAACGACTAAAGGTCGCAGCCCCTTGGGTGGCGGGGACGTTTTTCGCTACGCTGGTCAATCCGTGGGGCTGGGGCATCTATCAGGCGCTGTTCCGGCAAGAGGCGGCGATGGAAGTGCATTCGGGGCGCATCACCGAATGGGCCGGAGTGTCGTTCACCAGGTCGACGCTCGGACAGGCTCTGGCCATTCAAGATCCGGCAAGCGCGGCGGAATGGATCCTTTTTATCGCTGCCGTCGCCGCGGTCATGGCAGCTTTGCAGAGGCAGTGGCCGGCGGCCGTGTTGCTTGTGGGCACACTTTTGATAGCGATTCGGCACGTCCGGTTTTTCGCTTTGCTGGCATGCGTGGCCGTGGTTGTTGGAGGCGCGGTCTTAACCTCGGCGCTGAAGGTGGTGCAGTCGCGAATCTGGGATAAACGGCTGCTGGCCATTCTGGGCGCTGGCGTGGCTGCGATATTTATTCTGCTCGCCGGTATTCGTTCGTTTGAGCTTGTCAGCAACCATAACTACTTCAACGAGGACGGAATCGAGTCATTCGGCGCGGGGCTTTCGTGGTGGTTTCCCGAGCGTGCGATGGCATTCATTGAACGCGAAAACCTGCCTGCCCAAATCTTCAATGGTTATGAGGCAGGTGGGTTTCTGGTGTGGAGATTAGGGCCGAAATACCGCGACTATGTTGACGGACGGGCCATCCCGTTTGGGCCGGAGCTATTCAATCACCTGCAGGAGTTATTGCAGTCGAGGCCTGATTCACCGCAATGGCAGCGCGAGGCAGATTCTTACGGGATCAACACAATTTTGTTTTCGGTGGCGCGGCATGACGGTCTGAAGTTCGTTGGCTCGGTGCTTCCGTATTACTGCAGCAGTAAAGACTGGCGGCCGGTTTACCTTGACGAAGTTTCGGGGGTGTTCGTCCGGCGGCAGCCTGAAACGCAGGGCTTGATCGATAGGTTTCCAGTCGATTGCTCGACTGCACCCCTTGCGCCCGTGGCTACTCCTTCCGGCGATCGAGGACAGGAATTCAATCGCTGGGCCAATGCCGCTGCATTGCTTTTGGCCCTGCAACGTAATCAAGAAGCAGAGGCTGCCAGCACGCAGGCTCTGTACGCCTACGACCAGAGCGCAGCGCTTTGGTACATTCGCGGAAAGGCACGGCTGTTGAAGGGCCATCCCCGCGAGGCGGAGGCAGACTTTTTGCAATCGGCTGCGCTCAAGAGCAACGTAGCGACTTGGTCTGAATTGGCTGATCTATACCGCAGTCAGAAGAACTATCCCGCGGCCATCGATGCCATGGAGCGATTGGCCGCAATTACGCCGAATCCAGCGGCAGTGCTGATGGCATTAGGCTACGCGTACCTGGAAACGCGCCAGCCGCAGAAGGCCCTGGATACATTCGACAGGGCAGAGAAAGCGGTGCGGGCCGGAGCCGGAAATGCACCGCAGGCCGAGCTGAACAACGGCCGAGCTTTGGCGCGGAACATGCTGAGCGGTCGCCGGGAACCGTGATGGCGGGAGTGCAGCGCCTAGCGTCAGGGCAAATGAGGGGTGCCTGGCTGCGCGCGCGGAGTGAATTCCAGGATCATGATGTCATTGTTCTGTCCCAGCAAGCGGACCTCGTGTGTCTCTGAGGCGGCGGAGGCGAGCCAGCGCAGGGTGTCGTATGAAGGAAAGTACGCCAGCGCCAGAAACCGCTCCTGTCGCCGCGCAGCCTCACGCACAAAGCCCGTTCCTACACGTTTTGCCTCGTCATTCAGCGCTCGCGGCAAACCCACCACAGGCACGCTCAGTTTGTAATAGGAAAGCGGTGAAAATAGCGGACTGTCTTTTACTGCTTCACCGATCGGCATGGGCATATGGTCTGCCTCAACCAGATCGCTGCAGATCACTACCGCAGCGTTGTCGGTGGAAGCGTTCTTTTCCGCAATTTCCAGGGCATATTTCCATGTGTATCCATGAATTGTGGAAGAGGGCGCATGAAAATAATAGTAAGCACTGCTAGAAACCACCGCGGCGCAGAACAAGAGTCTGATAAGGCGTGAATCGATTCTGTTGAGGATTGATCCCCAGAGCAGCGCGATTCCGGGAATTGCTACCAACTGGTACCGCGCGACGAAGATGTGCAGCGGCGTGAATATGCTCAGACCGAAAAGGATTAGGAGTGGAACCAGCGCTAATGAAGTGCACAGCAATACCCGCGAGATGCCAATTCGGTTCGAAAGATCAATTTTCCTTGAGGCGGCAGCCACCAGAGCGGTGATAACCAGGGCGTGTATCAAGAAGCCTGGGGCCAGGGTCCAGGCGAGATCCAAGAGTTTTGGGGGTGCGTCAAAAACATGACTGCCCTTCGTGCGAAAGATAAAGAGCAAGCCGGGAATCACCGGTAGGAACGCCAAAGTGAAGGAAGCGAATGCAACTGTAAACTGCTGCAAGAACGTTTTGCGGTTGCGCATCTTGAGGACAACAAAGCAGAAAGCAAGAGCCGGCAAGATGGCACCGAACAGTAATTGGAAATAAACAATGACGGCGGAAGCGGCTCCGAATGAGCCGGCAAGTAAGTTCGAGTCGCTATTGCGCAGTCGCACCAACAGCAAAATTGCCAGACTGACAGCCAGCGCTCCGAATGCATAAGGGCGGGTGTCTATGGACTCAAAGATGATGTAGGGATGAGCAGAGAAGACGACGGCAGCGATCAGGGCGGCATCTCTGTCGAAGAGTTCTCGTGCGGCAAGGTAAACCAGATACGAAGCCGCGAGCATGGCGAGAATGGACGGAATCCTGAGGGCGATCTCACTGGTTCCGGCGATCTTGGTCCAGAGCAGAAGAATGTAGTAGTAAGTAGGAGACGCTAGACCGCCCTGCCGAGCAATGATTTGGCCAAATCCTCTGCTGATGACCGAGAACGTAACAGTTTCATCCAACCAAAGCGGAGCGTGAATGGCGATGAACCAGACAGAGAATGAGACAGCTAGTAAGATCGCGTAACCTATGGAATAGACGCGATCTTGAATGGAGTTGGGCTTTCCGGGGCTGACCTGGCCTCCGTCAATTCCTTGGATTTGACTTGCAGAGACCGTTCCAGAAAGTTCCAACGAATACTCCCTACAGCGATGTTACCCGCCAGTGGGCGAGCCTTCTTTTTACCTATTGCGAAGCACAACATCTAACTAACACAGATAATATACAAAGCTCTCAAATACTTTTTGAACGCTCCCAAAATCACTGAGGGGGAGGCATGCCGAGAGCCATTTGATCCCGGGTCATACCGCTTTAGGCTCCGCTAATCCCTCTCCATCTCTCAACATTTGTTTCAACGTTTGCGGTGCGAGGTCAGTTGTTTCTCATCAGTCGCCGCAGTTTGAGCCGCGAACGTACGCGTTGCAAAATCTGGGAATCACGCAAGTACCTGTGCCAACCCAAGGGTCCCAGGACGAGCAACTCAAAAAGAACGGAGGAAACCTTAACAGCCTCGCCGCGAGCGGCAGCGGCCATGGCAGAATTCACCGTGACGGATGCCTTTGCTACCCTTTGCACCGAACTATTCAATTTCGCTGTGACTGTTCCGTTTGCAAGGTGACGCTTCAGCACCGCATTCAACTGTTGTTCCCATTCGTTCGGTCGCAACTTACGAGCCAGTGTTTGCGACTCGGGGTGGATACGGAAGGCGCTCAGCGTCTCGGCTATGAAGCGGACCGGGCCCAGGGTTCCCAGTCGAAGCCAAAGGTCCCAATCCGCCGTGTACCATAGCGATTCATCCAACCCACCGGCATCAATCACAGCTTCTCGCCGAAACACGGGCGACGGGATGGCGATAAAGTTTTGAATGAGCAGGCGCTCGATGAACAGCTCCGACGGCACATCACCTTCTGGTAGAGGGCAAGTCCACGGCCCGAGATTTTGTCCATCCGGACCCACGAACCGGGCATTGTGAAGCACGAGCGCGCCTTTCGCGGTTTCTATTTCGCGGCGGATTCTCGCAATCCTGCCCGGTAGCCACAAATCATCCTGATGAAGAAAGCAGGCCCACGCGCCTTTGGCTTCTCGCAACCCAAGATTGCTGACGGCCACCCAATTGCCGATTCTGCCGGGAGTCATAAGCCGAATGGGAAGGTCTTTGGCATAATCGCGAACAGTATCGAGGGTGCGATCCGAGGAGCCATCATCCACAACCACCAACTCGAGATTCGAATCCTTCTGCTCACGCACGCTTTCGAGAGTTGCGGCGACGAATCGCTCGCCATTGTGCGTCGGGATGATCACTGACAGCAATGCATTCATTGAGTGGCTCATTTGTGTTCTTGTCGAACCAAGACGGCAAAGTTGTTGCGCCATGGCTTGACCGTGCCCGTCTTCCGGATGGCATCGGGGCCGAAGGTGTCGGTCACAAGAGTTTTGAAACCCTCCATCGTGAAGTAGGCAACATCGTCGCCGGTAAGGTAGCGGTCGGACATATCACAGAGCCAATGGATGGGACGCGAGGATGCGATCCAATCCTTGAAGAGCAGGCTCCCATCCGGAGCCATGGCTTGGTCAATCGCACTCATTAGGGATGGACGAAGATCCTTTGGCACATGGTGGAGCACGTCGGATAAGACGATGAGGTCAAAGGTTCCGGGCTCCCTGCGTGCCAGATCTTGCACGGTTTCCTGGCGAAAAGTCACCGCGGAAGTATTCCCGCGAAAAAGGCGGCCAACGTTGGGGGCAATATCGATGGCGGTCACGGCAGCAGCAGGATAGATCCGCGTGATTCGCTCCGTCATCGCGCCTTCCCCACAGCCAACCTCCAGAATTTTCTTTGCGCCAGGCACCCACGAGTGCAGAAGGTCAGCGAGATCGTCTAGATTCACGAAGATCCGGCGATAGGTTTCCGCGACACGGCGTTCATAAGGACCGAATAATTGCCTGATTACAGGGCCGGGGCGCATGCAAAATTAACCTTTCTTGGTATTGAAGCTCGATGATTGCCAATCGCCGCCTGCTTGTGCAGTGCGGCCATCTTATGGTGATGCCCCATTACCTCCTGCGCCGTTGAATTCCAAGTGGTTGTACGTGGGTATGATCACGGACAACCGAAGAAGTTACAGCTACTACCTTTTGATCGCCATGGCGAACGCTTCCGTTCCGCGGCCCCGCCATGCTCTGACGGCGAGCCACGGCAACGACAAAAGAATTATCGCCAGAAGTGCGGCTAATCGCGGCAGACGTTGCAGCGGACTCTTGAATTGATTGGCAAAACTGAGGCTGCTGGTAACGTAGCACCATGCCATTTCGAGCAGCGAAGTCTTGAACAGAATCAGGTCGAGGCCAGCTTGGTCACACAAACTCTCAAGTGCATGCCTGTCGAAAAAATTCAGATGCCGGGGAAATTCAAGTAAAGCCCAATGCTCTCCAAACCGCATGCCAAGCTCAGCGCCATCGAGGGTGGGTATTTGAATGAGAATCGCGCCGCCTTGTTTCAGGTAGGACGAGGCTATAGACAGGCTTCCGACAGGATTCCGCAAGTGTTCGAGGACGCTCCAGAAAGCCACGACATCGAACTGGCCTGCCGCCCATAAGCCGGGCCTTAACTCGCCCGAGCGCACATCGAAGCCAAGTTCCTTGTGAATTGCCTCCGCCATATCTACGCTGTACTCGACTGCCTTCACTTCCCAACCAGCACGGCGTGCCGCGCGAAGGAAATCGCCTGCTCCGGTCCCGACTTCGAGCAAGTTGCCTGTCCTCGCATACCGTTTTAACCGCTGAATGCGGCGCCACGTCGTAATTGTGCGAAATATCCTCCACATCGGCCACCCTGTTTCCTTCCATGCAGGGCAATATGGCGCATAATCAGCCGAGTACGCTTCGCCGAGTTCATCTTCGCTCGGGGCAGGACACTGTGCGATCTGACCGCACGTCTGACATTTCATCAGCTTGAAGACTCTCGCACTCTCAGGCCGGTATAGATCCCTTCCTTCTCGAACGAATATCCATTGCTCCCCTCCGCAGACGACGCAGCGAGCGTTTGATTCTTCGTTGATACGCGTGCTCTGGACTGCCATTATTGACCTTCCTGCATGACATCATGACCGCTTGAGGTCGCGATCTTCTTGACCAGCACAATCCCCGCTGCACAAATCGCAATGACAGAGCAGGAGGCTGCCACCAAAAACCGATTCGCTATCGCCCATTGCGCACCGACGGATAAAGGCGTCCCAAAAAGATGCAGCGAGGTCGCATAAGTGACCTCATTCACGCCGAGTCCGCCCGGGGTTATCGCAATGACACAGGCAATCACGACAAAGGGCAGTGCAGCAGCCAACTGCCAGAGCGCTATGTGCGCGCCGATGGCCTCCGCTGCCTGCTTTGCCATGAAGACTTGAACCACAAATCGAAGCGCCGAGAGCACTAGGAGACGACGGGCTAAACCGAGACGTAAGAGACCGGAATACTGCATCTCCGAAAACTTGCGTAAAATGGCGTTGCCGAGAGTTGGCAGAGCCGCATTTCCGGAATAGGAGGTTGCAATCCGGTTGGCCAATTGGACCAAGAGCCCTACGGACAGCATGGCGAGCGCAAGCATGATGGTCGCGGAAACGAACCACACCAGTTGACCACCGTTGAAAAGCGTGGTGGCTGCGGATGCTACAGCCAGAAAGACGACAATCACGATATCAAAACTCTGTTCAAAGAGCGTGCCCACGGTTCCGCGCTTCAGCGCTTTGCCATAGAAATACGTCCCCAGAGTGCGTACCACCGACATGCTTAGTTGTACTGGGAGCAATTGTCCGAGGGTCGCGCCAACACTGGTAAGGGCAAACGATAAAGACTGCGGCGGTACTGAATCCGAGGGGCTGCGCATAACAGCATCGACGGCGCGCCACTTTTCATTGGCAAGATAAATGTGCAGCCCAGTCAGCACTGCGAGCTTAAGAAAGGATACTCTGCTGGCAGCCAGAACTTGGCGAACCGTCGCCCAAATGTCGATCTTGGTGATTTTTACCAGAAGGACGATTAGAAAAATGCTCAGAGTAAAAGAGGCCACCAGCAGGAGTGCGCGCCGCAGTGTCATCAACGCCGCCTGAGCCCAAGAATGCTCAGGAAAAAGCTGCTGAACGTAATCTCCGCGCCAAGGGTCAGAGAAAAAACCGCGGGCATGACGATGCGTAGCATTCTTTCCGGGTTAAGCGCACCAAAACTGTCTCGCGCCCAGTGCGACACCGCCCAGACCGAGCCGCCCAAGCCAAGGACCATCAGAAGGCCACCGAATAGCAAGCCTGTTTCAAGAGTGATCCAGCGAGAAACACGATTCAGACGAGGATCTTCGGGAAGCAGGCCTTCGGAAATGGCAAAAACTTTCGTGAACATGGCGAAGGAAACGAGTTGAAAACCGAGTAGGACGGAAATAAACGCGTACAAGAGTGTATGCACGTCAAACCCAAGGCCGTGAACGACGCGCGGTCCGGGCAGCAGCCACGCACAGCCGGCGAACCCTGCAAGCATCAGGAAAATGCCTGGATACAGGAAGGCCCAGCGCGGGCTGTACATCAGGAGAAAGCGAAGATGACGCCAGCCATCGCGCCACGTGCGCAGATGCGGTGAGTGACTGCGCCCGTCCGGAGCAAGCGTCGTGGGGACTTCGCTGACCTTCATCCGGAACAGGCTGGCCTTGACGACCATTTCGCTTGCGAACTCCATCCCGGTGGAACGGATGTCCATGCGCTCAAAGCTGTCTCTTCGAAACGCGCGCATGCCACAGTGGAAATCATTGCAAGTGGAGCCGAAGAAAAGCCTGCCGATGCCGGTGAGCACGGGGTTTCCAAGGTAGCGATGGAGGAAGGGCATGGCATGGGAATCAATGCCGCCGCCGAAGCGATTGCCCATTACCAGGTCTGATCCGGCACGCAATTCCTTCACGAAACGAGGGATGTGGGCAAACTCATAACTGTCGTCGGAATCGGCCATGAGGATGTATTTCCCGCGCGCGGCCTCTATCCCACCCTTCAAGGCATTGCCATAACCCTTTTCAGCAACGTGCACCACCCGCGCACCTTCGGCCCGAGCAATCTCGATGGAGTTATCGGTCGAACCATTATCGGCGATGATCACTTCGCCAGAGATACCTTCGCGCTGGAGGGTGGCCATAGCCTTGTGCACGCAGGTGCCAACGGTTTCATGCTCATTGAGGCAAGGCATGACAACCGACACTTCAAGTTGTAGCTGTTCAGTGGCGAGAGTTTCCGGTTGCTGTTCGGAGGCCTGAGAAGCGGAGATTCCCGAGTCGGGACTCATGTTTGCGTGGCTCCTACCCCCAATGGGACCGCCGGAGGGCGTTCATTCGTAGAGGTTAACAGCGAAGTTCACGGGGACCCAAGCAAATCGTCACAGGCCACTGTGACTCACGTCACAGGCATGCCTCTGCTGGAATAAAGGGGCGGCTAGGAGATCCCACGAACCCTATGGCAGTGCGGGGACGGACTGGCGCTGGTAAATGTAGTAGCTCGCAGTGTCAAAGGGAGATCTCTTGTAGAACACAACACCTTCGGAGTAGTGAACGAGAGCATAACCATGCGCTCTCAAAGGGGGATCAATCTTTCTGTAATCCTTCATTCCCGCGTTGCCGAAGACGATCACGTACTCAGGTGCACCAGCCTGAATCTCATCAAAATCAAGGAACGCGCCATATTGGGGCATGCCTTGGTGGTAGTAGGTGTTGGGGGAGTTCGCCACGATATTGTGGTCAAAATAAGCCTGCACGGCAGAGATTCCGTAGGTGTAACCGAAGATCTTGGTTTTGTCAGCACCCATTCGTTTCAGGAAGCGCGCGGCATTTTCGGAGCCACTGTAGGGATAAATATAGTCATCGGTCATGGATACCTGGGCGTCCCAAATATTCAGGCAGAAGAGACAAGCTAGGGCAGTGATCATCCCCCAGGTAGCCAGGCGAGCCCGCTCGGTAAAGCCTTGCATTTCTTCGTTCGTAGGCCACGCGATCCACAAGCCGGCCATCGCGGCCAAGAAGACTGTGCCGTGATGGTGCGGACGGCCGTGAACTGCAACGTAAAGCAAAATCAGGAGCGAAACTGAGAGCGCGAAGGGAAGCAGCTTGTGGCGCATGAAACACCAGGCGCCTGTGAGCAGGAGAAAGAGTGCAGAGATGTAGGCCTGATCGAAAAAAGCGTAGGCAACGACTGAGTCTAGCCTTGTGAGCAGCGGTTCTTTATAGGGATGGGATCCAGCCGGCGACTTCGCAAACTCCACCACGTCAGGAGTGGGTCTCAGGATGAAGAAGAGGAAGAGAAAGGTGAGCAACATGGCTCCCACGCAGAAAAAATAGCGGGCGCGAACTGTTCTAGTGAGATTGGGCCAATCCTTGTGCGCTTCGATCAAGTAACAGAATCCGAGGGAAGCTGCGAGCAGGGCTCCGTGGACGGCGACATTGGCAAGCAGGATCAAGACGATTGTCATCAACACAGGACGGGAGCGATCGCGGTAGAGGTAGGCAGCGGCAAAAACCAGAAGCGGTAATAGATTGTAAGAGCGCGCGACGATGGCGTACTGGTAGACAAGGAAATAGGAAAAAACCATGAGATAGGTGAGTGGGCGTGGGAAGGGAGACTTCCAGAGAATGAAGGCCACTCCTGCGGCAGCGCACACTGCGCCGATTATGCTCAGCCCCGCGTAGGAAGCGTGAAACCAGTGCTGGGCAATCCACAAAATGGTGTGCCAAAGGCCGGGAGTGCCCTCATAGCGAAGCTCATGGAACCAGATGGTGCGCAAGTCCAAATCGCGGGCAATCAACCACGCTTGTGACTCGTCGGCCCACGGCTCATGACGAGGGAGAATAATCGCGATGAGAGTAACCCAAACGCCGAAGACGAGAAAATCTGTCACCTGCCACCAATGGGAATCGTCGGCCGACGATTGCGAAGGCCCAAGCGGCGGTTGAGACTCCTGTGAAGCGGCGTTGGCGATTTCCTGCTGAGTCATACAGTTTATCCAAGGAATAGACGGTCACAGTGTTTCCGTCTAGCTTCACTTAGCGCTGTGTGGAAGATCACATGACCCTGTGACTGTTTCCAATAGCGGGCTTCCGATTCTGGGTCGTGAGTTTATCGTCAACAACGGCGGGTGGAAACACAAATTGCCGCAGAGATCTTACGGTGTCAAACGGGGAAAGCGATAGTTGAAAAGCTGAGTGATGTCAGTCGGGATTGTTGTGTGAAGCGTCGCAACCGTAACACCAGGAACGGACGCCACCGGTATCCACGTGAATGAAGCCGGAGCGCGGGTAGTAGCCCACACCTCCGCGGCCGAGAGCAAGCGCGGCATTGCGAAGAGTGAATGTGTCTACCCCGGGGATGCGGATATCGATGGCGTGCGCCTGCATGTGCAAGCTGTTCTTGGCGACGCCGGAAGAGCGCGAGCGAAGGAATTCGTTGCTCCAGGAACTGCGATAGCCGCAGATAATATCGACTTCAGCGTTGGGATGGCCGACGGCAGCGGTGAGATCAGAGAGGATGTCAAAGACGTGCGGATCGTAATGCTTGACTTCGCCAGTGCGATGGTCGCGAAGGAAATGATCGAGTTGCGCTTCGGCTTCCGGAAGAAAGAGATCGCCCCGACGATAGACGATATCAATGTGCTCTCCAGTGTGGGTGTGATAGAGACGGAGGTGGTGTTCTAGGAAAGAAGAGGCATCCGCAGCAAGTACGCGGTGATCTTGGGAGAGTGCCAATAGAAACAGAGAAACAAAAACAAAGCAAAAAACAAAAAGAAACTTCTGCAAGCAAAATCCTCCGTGCAAACTTAGATGTGAAGAGCAAGAAAAAGGATTTCCACAGAGTTGTCAGTATACGGAGGTTTGAAAGTGAGGTCGTGCGGCGGATGGAAGATTGTGTGATTTTGCATCACATTTGGGCTATATCACGCAGGGGGAGGGCTCAGGACATAGAAGAGAGTGTTCCCGATCACAAATTCTGTGGTAAATAAGTAGAGAGAAATGAGCAGGTTGGGGAAGAGGTGCCTAAGTTTGCTGGCCTGAGCCAGTTCGGCATGGCAGATGCAATCATGAACATGCGTTTCGGGTTCACTGAATGAGCGCTCCCCTCGTTCGAGGATCATGGTTTGACTGGGGCTCCCTCAGAGAAAATCCAACGGCGGAAGCCAATGGGCCCGCT
>Ga0181523_10004640_pt1 | contig 11749 bp, 10 predicted proteins | sample PEATcosm2014_Bin_43_FD_119752 | JGI IMG/M metagenome (GOLD analysis project Ga0181523, IMG submission 119752) | Peatland microbial communities from MTU Mesocosm Facility, Houghton, MI, USA - PEATcosm2014_Bin05_30_metaG | ecosystem: Environmental > Terrestrial > Soil > Wetlands > Peat | place... | reverse complement strand
TGAGTGAGATGCATTTGAGCGAGGGAGGATGCCCAGCACCGCCGGGTATGGGCAGGCGCCGACGTTAAGGCGGCTGGTACATGGACTCTGAAATGGGTGGCCTGCGTCAAGCCCTCACCATTCGATACCGGTGGAGACGCAGAACTCGTTCTGCTCCGGGTCCGACATTCTGACCCACCGTGTTCCCCCGAAGTTCTGTACGACTTCGTCGATGCGATGGGCTCCGAGTTTCTGCAGCCGGTGAACCTCGGCTTCGACGTCGTCAGCCACAATGTCGAGGTGCATCCGGTTCTTACCGACCTTTGGTTCGGGTACTCCTTGAAGGAGAAGCGGTGAACTCATCCCTTCCTTGGGAACGAGTACGGCCAATTTCGCATCCGTGTAGTGGTCGCGATAGTTCAAGGCCTTGCGCCAGAACGATGCGAGCTTCTCGGGCTCAGCGCAGTCGAGAACGAGCTCCACTCTTGCCTTGTGTCCCATCGCATGCCTCCAGGTCGGAATACCACTCGGCCAGTGACGGTAAGAATACGGGGACACCTAGCCCCGATTCGGCGGGACAGTGAAGCAGTTCGGCATGACCTGCCAGTAGGTTTTGGGACGTGAAGTCCTTGCGCAGCCGGCCGCGCCGACTTCGGGCGGCCTTGCCGGCCATCGGCGTGATCGTCCTGGTAGTCGGCTGCGGCGCGGCGACTACGAGCGATGTGCCGGCCTCGTCGGCATCTGGCGCGGCGGGACATGTCGAGTCCGGTACCCCCGGGCCAAATGCGGTGACGGCGTTCGGTGCCGCCGCTGCGGTGGGTGGGACGACGCTCAACAATCTGACCGCTCCCGTCGTGGGGGCGGCGGCCACCCCGAACGGACTCGGATACTGGGTCGTGGCCGCTGACGGCGGCGTCTTCGCCTATGGCGACGCGGCCTTCGAAGGATCCGCTGGCGGGTCTCGCCTGAACGCGCCAGTGGTGGGAATGGCGGTCACGCCTGGGGGTGGTGGCTACTGGCTGGTGGCCGCCGACGGAGGCGTATTCGCCTACGGAGACGCGACCTTCAAGGGATCAGCAGGCGGGTCTCACCTGAACGCGCCGGTGGTGGGAATGGCGTCAACCGCTGATGGTGGTGGCTACTGGCTGGTCGCCTCCGACGGAGGGGTGTTCGCCTACGGCGACGCCGTGTTCGTCGGCTCCATGGGTGGCCGTCCGCTCAACCAACCGATCGTCGGGATGTCCGCCACCCCCACCGGCAGTGGCTACTGGATAGCGGCGGCGGACGGAGGGATCTTTGCCTTCGGGGACGCGCCGTTCGAGGGATCGATGGGCACCAGTCCCCTCGATGAGCCGATTGTCGGCATGGCCACGTCGCCCGACGGAGGTGGCTACTGGCTGGCCGCAGCCGACGGAGGGGTCTTCAACTTCGGGGACGCCCAGTTCGAAGGATCCGATGCAGGCACGCCGCAGCAGGCTCCCGCCGTCGGTATCGCCAGTCGGTCGGGCGGATACTGGATCGCTTACGGCACCGATCCGGGAGCACGGATGATCCCGGCGATCACCGCCTATGCCGCTGGACGGGACGACAACGTGACCGTAGCCGTGGAAGATCTCAAGACGGGTCGGATCTACCAGTTCCGGCCCGGAGTGGTCGAGAACACGGCGAGCACGCTGAAGGTCGACATCTTGGCCACTCTCCTGGTGAAGGCCCAGGCCGCGGGACGCCCGCTCACTCCCGAGGAGCAGAGCCTGGCGGTCCCAATGATTGAGGAGAGCCTCGACAGCGCAGCTGACACTCTGTGGACTCAGCTCGGGCCGGCTGCCGTCGGGGATTTCGAACGGGAGGCGGGAATGACCTCGACCGTCCCTGCCACCGATGGAGTCTGGGGAACCACGACCACCACGGCACTCGATCGGCTCGCCATGATCCGAACCCTGGTGGTTCCCAACTCGCTGCTCACGGACGCGTCTCGGGGCTACGTCCTCAACCTCATGGAGAACATCACCTCCTCCCAGGACTGGGGCGCGACGGGTGGTGTGCCCCCAGGGGTCACCGTGGCACTCAAGAACGGGTTCGCCATCGTCGACGGTTGGCAGATCAACACCACCGGCTGGGTCAATGGCGCCGGCCGTGACTACCTGATCGCCGTGCTGACAAACGGGAACGCGTCGGAGCAATATGGCATCGACACGGTGAACACCGTGTCGATGCTCGTCTGGAGCGCGCTCGGGCCCTGACGCGCCAGGGCCGATCCGTGGCCCGTGATCCGCGAGGGCGTGTCGCGCCGTTAGCCCTCACCCGGTTCCAACTCATCAACTCCATCAGCGTCTGCGCTTGAAAAGGCTGTCCCACGACCCGCGCGATTGTGAGCCGAGAGGAGCTCGATGGTGCCCAAGTGCCGCCGTCCCGGTGACGGGGGCAGGGACACCATCGCCTCCTCTCGCCTGCCAGACTCTTGAACATGTTCGAGAAGTCGGCCCGCCTGTACGACCTCGCCTATTCCTTCAAGGACTACGCCGGCGAGTCGGCATGGGTTCGGAACGCCATTCGTAGCCGAGTCCCTGAAGCCAGGAGCCTCCTTGATGTGGCTTGTGGGACGGGCAAACATCTCGAATACCTCAGGGATGACTTCGCTTGCCAAGGACTCGATCTCAACCCTGAGCTGGTAGAGATCGCACAGGAACGAACCGGCGTCATGGTGCACGGCACATCCATGGATTCGTTTGACATCGGCGAACGATTTGATGCGGTTGTCTGTCTCTTCTCCTCCATCGGCTATTCGAGCGATCTGCCTGGTGCTATTAGCGCAATGGCCCACCATCTGAATCCTGGCGGTGTCCTCATCGTCGAACCATGGCTAAGGCCCGACCAATGGATTGCCGGCCATGTGCAGGTGCTGGATCATGAAGCCGATGGAGTGCGGCTTCTTCGCATGACGATGAGCTGGGTCGACGGATCTCAATCCATCCTTGACATGCACTATCTCGTCGCCACGCCAATCGGCATCCAGCACTTGGTTGAAACCCATCGGCTGACACTGTTCACACTGACCGAATACGAGTCGGCGTTCTTGGCATCTAATCTGACGTTTGAGTTCGATCAAGATGGACCCATCGGGCGTGGGGCGCTGATCGGTCTGGCTTCTTAGCGTCGCATTCAACAACGGTGCTTCCAGACCGGTGTGGCGTTCTGAGGCACTCTGCGCCCTCCCCGAGCCGTAGCGGCAGCCGGGCCGCGGTCCCACGCCGTTTCGCCGACCCGCCAGGTGGCCCGGGATGTCAGCCCGAGAAGTGCGGGAGAGTCACCCAGGACGGCCGGCCCGGCTCGTGGTACACGGCCTGCTCGGCGGCCTGCAGGGTGGTGGCGGTGGCCGGCGGCTCTCCGGTGCCGAGATTGCGGGCATAGACAGGGTGGGCGCCACTGGCGACCTGGACCCGCAGGCGGTGACCGGTGGCGAAGGTGTGACCGACGGGCCACAGAGCCACCGCCGCCGTGAAGGTCCCGTCCGGGTTCCGACGGATGGACGCAGGGTCGAAGCGCTGCAGTCCGTCGCACACGTTGACGGACCGGCCGTCGGGTGACACGTCGCAGACCCGGACGAAGAAGTCCGTGTGGTCCAGGCTCGAGCCCACGTGCAGCTCCGCCTCTACGGGACCTACGAGCTCGAGCGGCTCGCCCAGCTGGTCGGAGGTGTAGACGAGGACGTCAGGGCGGGCTTCGAGAGGCCGGTTGTCCACGGTGCCCCCGGTAAGCATGCCGATGCCGCCCATCGACGGCGTCGGGTCGGCGGGGTCGTAGCGATAGCGGTCGGGTTCCGATGGTGCCTCCGGCGGCATAGGCGCGAGGTGGCCTCCGGCATGGAGATACCAGCGTCTCGATTCTGAGGGAGGTGGCCAGTCCGGCAGGTCGCGCCAGTGCCCGCCTTCGCCCTGCACGTGGACCTTGACCGGCGTGGGGCCCAGCAGTCCCTCCCGGCCGAGCAACCAGGTGTCGAACCAGTCGAGTGGGGCGTCGGTCATGCCGCCCTCCCCGCCCCCACCCAGGTGTCCGCCGGCGCCGATGCGCAGATGCACGGGGGCGGACGAGGCGCGCAGGACGGCATAGTCCTCCACCAAACCTGGCAGCGGGTAATCGTGCCAGCCGTCGACGAGCAGGGTCGGCACCGTCCATTCCGCCAGCAGAGGCCGGAAGTTCACAGAATCCCAAAAGGCATCCCCGGCGCCGCCATGAGCGAGCTGGTCCTGGTAGAGCTGCAGGTCGACGCCAGTGAGCCGGTGGATCACCTCACCGAGAGGTAGGTGACCGAAGCCCGCCTTCAGCTCGGCCATCCGCCGCTCGATGCCCTCGGGGGAGATGTCGGTGGGGATGGCGTCGGCCTGCTTGTTGAACTGGGTGGCGCCTGCGTCCCAGGGGATGATGACTTCGAGGGCCAGCGAGCCTCCCGGGTACCACGAGTACGCCCGCTCCGAGGTCGACAGGGCGACGGCCATGGCCTTGAGGTACGGCGGCTTGGTGGAGGCCAGCGCCCACTGGGTGAAGCCCATGTAGCTCCCGCCGCAGGTGCCCATACGGCCGTTGAACCACGGCTGGGAGGCGATCCAGTCCGCTGTGTCCCGCCCGTCCCCCGCTTCGACGAAGTAGCTGTGCGTGCCACCCGACCCGTCCGTGCCCCGGCACGCCTGCAACACGTACCGGTAGCCGCGGGCGGCGAACTCCGGGCCCATGGCCGAGGCGAAGTTGATCCTGCCGTACGGCGTGCGCTCCAAGATGGTGGGGGCGTCGTCGATGCCCACCGGGTGGTAGACGTCGGCCAGCAGCACCGTCCCATCCGACACCGTGACCTTGACGTCCCGCTCGACCTCGACTTCGTTGGTGCGCTCGCGCATGCCGACCCCCTTCGCGACCGGCCCTCCGGCGGCCGGCGACACACAGACCCTATGTCCGGGCCCGAGTCCGCAGTTCACTCTGACGGGGTTCGAATCAGTTGGCGGGTTCAAGGGGTCCGCCCCGAGCCGGCGTTCCGGGGGCACTCGGTGCGCATCAGCGACGTGTCTGACGCCATGACGCGCAGAAGGGGCCCGCAGGTCGAATACCCTCAGTCATGGCTGCTGAAGATGGAGGGGTTTCCGTCCTAGGACTCGGACTCATGGGATCAGCTCTGGCGAGAGCACTTCTCGCCAAGGGATATGAGGTCACCGTTTGGAATCGCTCGCCTGAGAAGTCCGAAGAGTTCGAGGGACTCGCCCGCGTGGGGAGCTCCGTCCTCGATGCGTGTGCCGCGAGCAGTGTGATCGTTGTCTGCCTCCTCAACTATGAGGCGGGGAATGCGCTGATGCGATCGCCCGAGGTCGAGTCGGTGCTCTCTGGGAAGGTACTGATCCAACTGTCGACGGGATCACCGGCCGACGCGAGGCGCACGTCGGCATGGGCGCAGGCGTGCGGTGCCGCTTACCTCGACGGCGCCATCCTGGGCTCCCCGTCAATGGTCGGAGGAGATCAGGCGAAGGTTCTCATCTCTGGTCCGAAGGGTGTGTTCGACCGGAACGTCGAGCTGTTCAAGGCACTCACGCCAGACCCCTCCTTCTGTGGTGAAGCGGTCGGCCGAGCAGCTGCCCTGGATCACGCCGCACTCGAGCTGTCGGCCGGCTGCTCTGTGGTGCTGTATCACGCGATGGCGCTGTGCGCTGCCGAGTCGATTCCCTTCGATGACCTCTTCGGCCTGGCCAGGCCGTTCAGGGAGGGCTACGTCGAACGGGTCGTCAGCGGCATCACGGCCGGGGACTTTCCCTCAGGTAATGCTTCAATACGCACCTGGGTCGCCTGGGCAGAGACGCTTGTACGCGTCGCGGACGATGCCGGGGTCAGTGCCTCGCTTCCTCGGGCGTTGCTCGAGTGCCTGAACCGTACGGTCGAACTGGGCCTGGGCGACAAGGACTTCCCTGCGGTCTACGAGGCGTTCAGGCCATCACCGAGCACCCCGAAGTTCAGCTGAGCCTGAAGGTCTGCATCTGCCTCACACCCGCGATGTGGAACACCTCAGTCATGAGCACGAGTCCATGTCCTCGTCCATGGCTTCCTCGCTCGACGACAAGATCGGCGTTCTGGGGCAGGCTGGGATCTGTGGATGCCAGCGAGGAACGCAACCGTCTGGCAGCGCGACCTCTGGCCCAGGAACGTTCGAGGTTGTTCGGCCAGCATGCCGAGGCCTACGACCGGTTCCGACCGAGCTATCCCGATGCGGTGATCGATGAGCTGCTCGGTCCGGTGCCTGCGGGCCTGGAGGTTCTCGACGTGGGTTGTGGCACCGGGATCGCTTCAAGGCAGATCGCCCAGCGCGGCGCCAAAGTGCTGGGGGTGGAACTCGCTCCACGAATGGCGGAGATCGCCCGCGGCCATGGGGTCGAAGTAGAGATTGCTGCCTTCGAGGGTTGGGACGCTGCTGGTCGCACGTTCGACCGGGTGACCTCGGCGCAGGCCTGGCACTGGCTCGACCTGCCCATTGCCACCACGAAGGCGGCCTCTGTGCTGCGGCCGGGGGGAAGGCTTGGTCTGATCTGGAACGCGGGGTGTCAGCCCGATGATCTGGCCGATGCTCTCGAGGAGGTTTACGCGAGTGTGGTGCCGCGCGGCGGCCACCGTCTGTTCCGGGGGTATGCGGTCGATCGGTCATCCGACGTGAGGACCGGCCTCGGCTCGGAGATCGCCGCCGTCAGAGCGGTGCCCGACTTCGGTGCGCCGACAGAGAAGTGGTTCCCGTGGACGCGGGAGTACCAGCGGGATGAGTGGCTGGACCAGCTTGTCTCACGGAGCGACCACGCCGCCCTCGAATCAACGGTCCGAGACCGCCTGTTCGAAGCCATCGGCGCGGCCATCGACTCTCGGGGCGGCTCGTTCGTCATGAACTTCGAGACCGTCCTGATCACCGCGACTCGGCTGGAATAGCCCGAATGTGCCTGCTGGGTGTCACCGCCATCATCGAGCGGTCACCAGGTTTCCACCCATTGGACGGGAGAGGAAACTCTGGCCGAGTCACGGCGATAGTTCTAACCCAACTTCCGAAGGCCACCCTCCCGGCAATGTACTGGGGCACCCCCAAAATCCCGGTCCGGATCGGCGCGTTGCAACAGGCCGGTAGTGCCGAGTCCGTCTGCTCTTGAGCAGACCGGGTTCTCGTTGCCCCCCGATTCAGCAAGTGCTGCTCCTAGGCCTTCGCCGAAGCCAGGATTTCGTCGGCCAGCAAAACCGCCCGTTTCGTAGCCGCCGAAGCCCCGGACTCATCCCCCTGGCCAGCCAGAGCTTCGGCATACTTCGACCACGTGTAGGTACTCGATTCCCTGACGCCAAGACGCTCGTTCACGAGTGCCCGGGCAAAATCCGGCCGCGGAGCGCGGATGGCTGCTTCGAGGAGAGTGCGCTCCATAGCATCTCGCTGAGCGTGGCTACCGCCGAACTCATGGATCCGGGTCCGTACAGGCCAGAGCTCGTGGAGGACCTGCTCGTAGACGCCGTCTCCGAAGGCCACGAGGCTGCGACAAACGGGAAGTCCAACCCTGCTCGTCATAACCCAACCCGTGGTCTCACGATCACCCTTTTCGACGACCGCCTCTAGGTCCGCGACAAGGTCTCGGGCGCGCTCGAGGTCCCCGGCACCAATGAAGGCCATGGTGGCGTGCATGTCATTGAACGGGTAGTAGCCGGGCGTCAGCAGGCGGGCCCAGGCGTCGGCCAGTAACCGCCAACGTCCGTCCACCGCTCGGCCTTCTAGGTGGAGGCGCCAGAGCAGAGCGGTCGCGTCGACCAGCTCAAGCGCCACGTCCTCGGAGCCGTCGTGGTGCAGCACGCGGTCATAGATCGCCAGCGCGCCGGATAGGTCACCACCTTGGAGCAGATAGAGGGCGTGGTGCCATGAGTTGTGGACGTTGAGGAAGTTCCCTGTGGACCAGTCGGCTTCGCTGTCGCGCATAAACCGCACGCCCTCTGGGATCCGGCCCTGCATTTCGTAAGTATGAACCATGGCGTGGATGCCCCATACGTCGTCGGGATTCATATCTATGGCCCGCTGGGCCATCTCCTCAGACAGCCCGTAGTGGTTGCACTCCTCTAGACCGAAGGCGTACATGCCCTGGATGAAACCGAAATTCCGGTCGTCGGGCCTCCAAGCCCACAACGCCCGGCCGATTCGGTCACGGAGGCTGACCGCGTCTCCGGTGAAGAAGTCAATCTGGTGGCCCACCACCAGAGCGAGAAGATCGCGAGGCCACCGCAACGAGATCTCCGCCAGCGTTGCACCTGCCCCCGCCATGTCACCGGCCAACCACCGCCCAGCGGCCTCCAGATGGGCTTGCTCTCGGGGGGTCAACGCGGCTGGCTCTCCCTCGATGCCCGCCAAGGCGTCACGGGCGTCCGCCACACCAGTCGCCTCGGTCGACATCAGCGACAGGTACGCCCCAAAGACGCCCGCCATCGCGCATTCAGGGTCGGCAGCGCGGGCTGACGCTTGTGCTTCGACGACTTCGATCTGGAAGCGGACGAGATGACCCATCGCCAGGTCATAGTTGATCGTTGCCTCTTTGGAGCCGGTCAGACTGAGGCCCTGCATATCCGTTCCCATCACTACGCCGCCTTTCGCGCCGGCAGCTGTGGCTCGCCCCGGCCCCGGACGGGAGCGTACCGATCACCGGTGGTCGTTGCTGGCGAGTCGCCCGTTCGATTCAGACGAGCTGGCGACGAACCCACCAGACGCAGAATCCGCTCAAGGCGACCGCTGCGCCGAGGAAGACCCCCAACTCGGACCACTGGATTGCCCAGTAGTGGCTAATTGGTTGGTACGTCAGCAACTCGCGGATCCCCAGGTGATTTGTGCACTCTTGACACGATAACTCCGGGGACGCTCGCCTATTTTGGCGACGCACGGGACGCGGTGCAGCTCGGCGAGATCACTCGTGGTACGCAAGTGCACACTGACCCCGAAAGGGTCGGCCCACCCTCCCGGCGGACTGGGATACCTCAGGTCAGGGCGGGCGCTGGCGCGAGACCGGGTCTACTACGTGCCTTCAGCCTTCGACCCTTTCGGGGTTGCGGATCCGGATTCTCGCCTTACCGGCAAGTCGGCCATTGAGCCCTGGCGCGCGGGAGGGACTATTCGTCACGTCGGTAGTAAGCACGGAGCGACCCGTCGAATCTGGCACTCACTAGACAGCAGTTTTTGAAAGCGCCGACCCGAACCGCATGGACATGGATCTTTGCGTCCAAGCTTCTCGAATCAACTCCTTGTTGCCATGAACCACTCGGTCGCCACGCTTCACTCGCGACTCGCTGGGGTAACCGCGACGTCGCTTGCTCATTGAGCTAAAAGGACTCTTCTTCTTGGTTGTGTTCGTGCCTTGCCATTGGAGGTCCTCCTTGTGGTTCGGTAATGATACCGGCCCGGTCAAGAGCGCCCTCGTCCCGTACGGAGGCGGTCTGATGACCGACGCTTGCCCTCCAACATCGCCTCACCGCGCAAGGTCCGATCGGTCACCACCACCGTTCCCACCTGGCCGGATGGCTGCCTCGATTGCGGCCGAGCAGCCCAGCTCCGCGGCCGATATGTTGTGATTCCATTGTGAATCGGACCGTCGAAATCCACACCTGGGTCCTCGCCGCGCTGCTGGTCGGTGCGCTGGCCATGATCGGGTTGCTCCTGGTCATGCTGCACGTCCACGCCGGTGACGTGGCCTATATAGCCCACACGCACCGGCCGATCATCGTCGTGCCAACCGGCGCGCCACCAGTGGTGTCGACCTGAGAGGGTGATGGCGCTGGTCGCCACCTCGACGCGTGACCGTTCGGTTTCGGGCTCCGAGCGAGGATGGCCCTCCGTGAGACGCCTTTTAACTGAGTCAGAGCACTGCCCTTGTGGGGTGAACACTGTCCCGGCGTCTAGGGACAGTGTTCCTCACCAAGCGCATTGAGAATCGCAATCGCCCGCTCCGCGCTTTCAATCGGGACAAGCAGGTGATCGTGGTGATAGCCAGCCAACATATTGCATGGGATCCCGTCCGCGGCCAAGGCACTGGAAACCGCCGCAGTCAGGCCTACCGCATCGAGTGGCGACTCAACATTCAACGTGAGCCACGCAGCGACAAACTCGGGTTCTATATCCAGCCGCATGGCGTCGGCCGCGCTGATGACGACCATGGTGCCCTCGGCCTCGGTGACCATTGCCGCCACGTCTATGTCGTCACTTAGTGCGACACCGCTGACCATGCACCAGCTCCCAAGCCGTTGACTCACCGTGAGTTCAGCCAACAGCTTGTCAGGATCACGAATCGGCATTGGTCAAGCATGCCTCGCATCGACCCCAGCCGAAAAGGGGGTGCCTCGCGCCCGGCAAGGACAATGGATCGCTCCGATTCCCGAGGTCCCGTTAGTTCCAACAGCGGGAAAGTATGATGATCAGGCTCGGGTCGCAGTCCAGGCCTCTTGGGACGGTCGAGATTTGCAATGTTCGTAGATGTACTGATTCTCCTCGGAGTGGCAATCGCTATCGGCATTCCGCTCTGGGCAATCATCGACGCTGCTCGCCGACCCGCGAACTCATTTCAACAAATCGGGAGCGACAAGACCAGATGGATTGTGATCCTTGTAGTCCTCTCCGTGTTGTTCAACCTTGGTGGCGTCGTAGCAAGCATCGTTTACCTGACATCTGCCAGGCCCCGACTCCAGAAGGCAGGCTCCATACCGCTCGACATCGGCGTTGAGCCGGCCGCCTTGCGCAAAGGTCAAGGCTCGAAGATGCTCGCTTCCGACGAAGATCGAGAGCGAGTTCCGCAAGAATTGCGCCATCACTTTGAGGCGGGCCGCCTGAGCTTTGACGATCTCAATGGTCGATTGGACGCCGCGCTCGGAGCGAGAACTGTTGGAGATCTGTTCGAGGTCATCCAGGATCTCCCCCAGATCAGCGGATAGTAGGGTGCCCGATGGTGCCTGGGAGGCGGCAGGGTCGGAACGCCGCAACAATCGGAACTCCGCAACAAGCAGCCGACATCACGGGCGGCCGGCGAAGCGGACGCTTGACGGCTTGACGGCGGCTTGGGGAGCTCGGGGCAAGTTCCACAATGGAGTGGGCGGCCGCCCAAGCGGCCGGCCTGGATGCCCTCTGGAGCGCCCTCCGCACAGACTCCCTGACCCCTCACCGGTGTTCATGGATGGTTCGGGGGCGGAATCAGGACGGGACGTCCAAGGGACAGCGCTCGTCCCCGGGGACTGAATCCTGTCGGTGCCAGAGCCCTCAACGAAAGCGTCACCTCAACAGGACGAACAGATGGAGGCGGCGGGCGGAATCGAACCGCCGTACGGGGCTTTGCAGGAGCTCTTTCGGGGTCTGTAGCCGTTCACACGGGGACATCCCCCTGGTCGCCGTGCGTTGGCGTCCAACGCTATCCATTCCGGATCAGGTGTGTTGTGGCATCACCGTGGCATGACCCAGACCGGTCAGGGGCCGCCGAAGGCGGAGCGAGGACACGGAGCGGAGCGGCGTCCCGCAGCGACCCTAATGGCGGGTGATGGACCGATCGGAGCGGGACGACGATCACACTCGATCAGGTCGGCCCTCGGGGCCGGCCTGGATGCTCCTAAGGTCGACCCAGTCCCGGGGACGGGGGACACCCTGTCGAGGGCCGAAATAGAGTGACGCCACATGCGGCACGCCACCCTCGAGACGCTCGAGGAAATCGAGCCGCTCCTTGAAGAGCTCCGTTCCGTACCTGGACTGGTCGAGAAGAGG
>Ga0181523_10004639_pt1 | contig 11750 bp, 10 predicted proteins | sample PEATcosm2014_Bin_43_FD_119752 | JGI IMG/M metagenome (GOLD analysis project Ga0181523, IMG submission 119752) | Peatland microbial communities from MTU Mesocosm Facility, Houghton, MI, USA - PEATcosm2014_Bin05_30_metaG | ecosystem: Environmental > Terrestrial > Soil > Wetlands > Peat | place... | reverse complement strand
TTGCTTTTGCCGAGGCGCAAGGCATCGCCGGCGCCATCACGCCGGTCCCGGGCGGCGTCGGTCCGATGACCATCGCCTGCCTCTTGCGCAACACGCTGATCGCCGCTTGCCGGCGCCGCGGCCTAACGGAACCGGAAGTCTGAACGGAGTGAAGTTTGCCGACCATGGCTGGACTGGTTTCACCGCGCGCGGAATCGTAGAATCCCGCCAACCCGCGAGGAGCCGGCATGAACGTGATCGCTGCCGAAAAGGTCGAGACTTTGAACGTCTGCATCGGGACTTACCCGCACACCCAGGCGCTGAAAAAAGGCGACGTGAAGTCTGAGCGGGTTGTGCTGAACTTCACCGAGATCGATCCGATCAACAAGGCGTTCCGCATGATGGCGCGCGAGCAGAAGTTCGACGTGAGCGAAATGGCGATCGTCAGCTATCTGCAGGCCAAGGCTTACGGCAAGCCGCTGACGTTGATGCCGGCCACGATGCTTGGGCGCTTTCAGCACGGTGCCATACTGTACAATTCCGAACGCGGCACGGTGCGGCCGCAAGACCTGCCCGGCCGCAGGGTGGGCGTGCGCGCCTTCACGCAGACCACGGGCGTATGGTTGCGCGGCATTCTCGCGAAGGACTACGGCCTCGATCTCGGCAAAGTGCAATGGGTCACGTTCGAGGACGCCCATTTGGCCGAGTACAGCGATCCGCCGGGCGTAGAGCGCGTCGCCGGTAAGGACATCACCAAGATGCTGCTCGAGGGTGAGCTCGATGCCGCGATTTACGGCGGCGTCATGCCGACCGACCCGCGGCTCAAGAGCGTGATTGCCGATCCCGAAACGGCGGGCAAAGACTGGTACCGGAAGCACGGCATCGTGCCGGTCAATCACATGGTCGTGCTCAAAGAAACCGTGTCAAAAGCGAATCCGAGCGCGGTGCGCGAGCTTTTCCGCATGCTGCTCGACAGCAAGAAGGCTGCCGGCCTGCCGACGGCGGGCGCCATCGACTTAATCCCATTCGGCTTCGACGCGGTAAAACCGGCGCTCGATCTCATGAACAGCTATGCGCTCGAGATGAAGATTATTCCGCGCCGCCTTTCAATCGAGGAACTGTTCGACGACACGACGGGCGCACTGCAGGCGTGAATATCTTTCCTTCCCCGGCTTGCGCGCAGGTCGTGAGCGAAGGAGGAGGGGAAAGTGTTTGACGCGTTGTGGAATGCCAACATCGCCGCGCGCCGGACTGGATGATCCGGCGCACCGGATCAGTAATTAGCCGCGCGCCGCTCAGCCGTCCATTGACCGGAGCATTGGCCGCTGGCCGTGCGCCACCACCCCCCGCCCGCATTTCCCGAGAGCCGACCGGCGCCGCTAGCGGACTGGCCGCCTTGGGCGACCGTCACGCGGATCGCGCCGCTGGGGGCGGTCGCGCCGTAGGCCTGGAAACTTTGGTCCTCGGAGTACACCCGGCCACCATAGATGAGCAGGGAATAGCGCAGGGCGCGGGGGCAATCGCCGTAGACAGTGGAGATAACCACACTCCACGTCCCGTCAAAGGAGCGGGCGCGCGCCGCCCGACGCGCGGCTTCGGACGGAATGCTGGCGCTCGCTACCAGCAAGCCGGCAATCGTCACGACAAAGATCGAGCGGAAGACATTCTTCATCAGTTCGCTCCGGTTTTCTCAATGCGACTCGGTTGCAACGCGGGGCCGTGCGGATAGGGCGGCGGTTCGGTGCTAAATGGATTGGCGCTTTGGCCCAGCGCGTAGCCGGTTTGGAACAATGCCCCCATGTATTTGGGATCGAAAGAACCCTGGCTCGGCGCATTGAAGCTTGCGGGAATGGTGGCAACATTGAACTCGACCCCGCTCCGCTTCGCCAGAATGTAGGCACGATCAAGCATCAGCCGGGTGTCGACCTTCACTGCCATGCCGACCGCTTGGGTGAGGATGGAAGGGGCGAAACGTTCGACCACCTTGAAGTCGTGTTCCAGTCCGGTGTTGACGACGATATAGAGTTGCGTCGCCGGTAGCCGATAGTCGCTGGTGGTCGCCATCAACGCCGCCGGCGCGACGAAGAATTGTCCGCAGATGCCGCCGTCGACGTGCATTTCCTGAAAATGTCTTCCATTCGCCTCGACGTTGATCATCACCGGCGGAAAACCGCCGGGGACGCTCGCCGAGGCGAGCAGCACGCTGCGGAACAGCTTGAGTGCAGCATCGCCGCCGTGAGCGGCGATCTCGCCGAGGTTCCAGACCACGCAGCGTTCGGCATCGAGATCGGTGGAGACGACGAACAGACGCCGGCCGTTACGGTGCTCCTTGGCGACATCCGCCAGCAGCTGCGGCGTAATCTCCTTGGCGATCAGGTCCCGCAGCGGCCACGAGTCGACAAAGCTCTCGCCGGTCTTGCCCGCTTCGAAAATGTCCGCCGCCGTGACATTGGTATATTCCTTGCGCAGCGCCTCGTCATAATGCGAGCCGGCAAAGACAAAGGGCGCCATGAGTGCGCCGGTGCTGACTCCGGTGATCACCGCGTAGTCCGGTCGTTTACCGGCGGCGGCCAGGCCGCTGAGGAGACCGCCGCCAAAGGCGCCATCCTCGCCGCCGCTGGACAGAACGAGCCACGGGCCTGGCTGTGGCGGCAATGCATTTTTGAAGTCCGTATCGGAATCGACCCAAAAGCGTGCAGTCGGAATTCCCGGGATGCTGGCGACCGCGTCCTCCGCGGCCGTGAACGGCACGCGCGGCGGCAATTGCGGCTGTGTGGGTGGCGGCGGTGGGGCCGGCTTCCGACCGACGTTTCCGGAGGCCGATGGCTTAACTCGGGCCTGGGCGACCCATTGCGGATGAGATTGGGTTGTTGCCGCAGCGGCCAGGTCCTGCGCCAGCACCTGTGGAGGCGCGAGAAACGGGACGGAGACCAGGGCGGCAGCTGCGCAGATGGTCCATCGCGGATGCATGGTCATGAAAGTCCCGAAAATCCACAAAAGGCCCGGGCCGTGTTTCGTCGCCGTCGATCACGCACGGCTGCGCGACAGTGAGCAGATAAGGCCCGCCTGCGCGAACTTCAATCGGGCCGAATGGGAAACTCCGTCGAGTGTGGAAAATGAACGGCAGCCCAGAGTAGTCGCTCTGCAGTACGTATCAACCCTCATCAGCGCGCTTCATGCGTGCCGCTCGGCGACGAATCTCGCGCCCTCGATAAGCACCGCGGCACTGGGCCCGAACGGCGCCAGCGCCTGTTCGCCCTCGGCGACCAGCTGCTTGAGCCGCGCCTTTGCCCCGGCCCCGCCGAGCACACCGACCATGGTCGCCTTGCCAGCCACGGCGTCTTTGCCGGTCGATTTGCCGACCAGCGCCGGGTCGCCTTCGAGATCGAGGAGATCGTCGGCGATCTGGAAGGCCTGACCGACCGCCGAACCGTAACGCTCGAGGGCTCGACGCTGCACGCGCGTCGCCGATCCGAGGATGCCGCCGGCCTGGCAGGCGAAGCGCAGCAGCGCGCCGGTCTTCATTGCCTGCAGCGTGCGCACATCGTCCTCGCCCAGACGTTGCGGACCGTTGCCGGCAAAGCGGCCCTCGGCGGCGAGATCCAGCATCTGGCCACCCACCATGCCCCCCAATCCGGCGGCGCGGGCGAGCGCGTTGACGAGCTCGATCCGGACAGCGGCGTCGGGATGCGTCTGGGGTCGAGACAGGATATCGAAGGCGAAGGTGAGCAGGCCGTCGCCGGCCAGGATCGCGGTCGCCTCGTCGAAGGCCTTGTGCGCAGTCGGCTGTCCGCGCCGCAGGTCGTCGTTGTCCATGGCGGGAAGGTCGTCATGCACCAACGAATAGCAATGCACGCATTCCAGCGCCGCGCCTGCCATCAAAGCGTGCTGCCGCGGAACCTCGAACAAAGCCGCACATTCGACCACCAGGAAGGGCCGGAATCGCTTACCGCCGCCAAGGCTGGCGTACCGCATGGCTTCGACCAGGCGCGGTGGCCGGGCCAGCTCGCCTTCCGCCGGCGCTGCCGACAGAAGCCGGCCGAGCAGGTCGTGAATGTCTTTGGCCGTGGCGTCAAGGTGTGAGAGGAAAGGGTTATCCTTGGCGTTCATAGTTTCGTTGCCCGCCCTTTCGGTGTCCCCAATGGATGCTATCTGACCGTATAATTACAGGAAGGAACCGCCCCCGGCTGGGACGACTCCGCTTTGACTCGGGGAATGGCAGCCCCCAAACAGCCGCTACAGGACTATCTGTGACCAACGACCTCATAGCGTCAATGGTGCTTGCGATCTGGCTTTACCTTCTGGCCGGGCGCGGAGGGTTCTGGCTCGCAAGGCAGCGTGACGACGCGATCCCGGCGGGGGTAAGGTCCTGGCCTGCGATGGCCGCAATTATTCCTGCGCGCGATGAGGCCGAATGCGTGGGTGAGACCATCTCTTCGCTGCTGCGGCAGAATTATCCGGGCGAATTCGCGATAATCCTGGTCGACGACCAGAGCCGCGACGCCACCGCGCGGGTCGCCCGCGATGCCGCAGCGGCGCTCGGCGCCGCCGACCGCCTCACCGTAGTGCCCGGGGGGGCGCTGCCGGGGGGTTGGACGGGCAAGCTCTGGGCGCAGCACCAGGGCGTGGAGGTGGCCACGGCTGTGCCGCATCCGCCGACTTACCTCCTCCTCACCGACGCCGACATTGTCTACGCGCCCGGTGCGCTCAAGAGGCTCGTCACGCAGGCGCAATCGGGCCCCTACGTCCTGACCTCGCTGATGGCGAAACTCCGTTGTGAAAGTCTGGCCGAGCGCATGTTCATCCCGGCGTTCATCTTCTTTTTCCAGATGCTCTATCCGTTCTCCTGGGCCAACAACCCGCGCCGCAGCACCGCCGCCGCTGCCGGCGGCTGCATGCTGGTGCGCCACGATGCGCTCGCCCAAGCCGGCGGCATGGCCGCGATCCGCAGCGCCTTGATCGACGACTGCGCGCTGGCGAAGGTGCTCAAAACCCACGGCCCGATTTGGATCGGATTGACCGACAACGTGCGCAGCAGCCGCGCCTACCCGGCCACTGAGGATATTCGCCGCATGGTCGCGCGCACCGCTTATGCACAATTGCGCTACTCGCCGCTGCTGCTGGCAGGAACCGTCTTCGGTCTGGCGATCACGTATCTTGCCCCTGTAGCGCTCGCCGTTTTCGCCGGCGGCTTGGCGCGCCTCCTCGGGGTTCTGGCATGGCTCGCCATGGCATTGGCCTTCCAGCCGACGCTGCGCTTCTATCGCCTGTCGCCGCTGTGGGGGCTGGCGTTGCCGGCGATTGCCGCGATCTATATGGCGTTCACGATTGATTCCGCCTATCAGCATGCGCGCGGACGCGGCGGCATGTGGAAGGGCCGTGCCCAGGGCAATGTTCAAGACGTCTCGGAATTGCGATGAACGATGCGAGCACAGGCGACGCCAAAAATTGGCGGTCCGGAAAGGGCCACCGGGATGAGAACTTCCCGGTCGCCTCCTGGCTCATTCATCCGCACCACCGCAAGGTGATCCTGGCGTTCTACAATTTCGTGCGCACCGCCGATGACATCGCCGACCATGCCGCGCTTCCGGCGCAGGACAAGCTCGGTTTGCTCGATCGCCTCGAAGCGGGCCTCAGCGGCGACAGCGATGACGATGCGACCGCCGTCGAACTGCGCGCCGCGCTCGCCGAGCGGGCGCTGCCGCCGCGCCATGCGCAGGACTTGCTCGCCGCGTTTAAGCTCGACGTGACCAAGCTGCGTTATCTCGATTGGGACGATCTGCTGCACTACTGCGCCTATTCGGCGATGCCGGTCGGCCGCTTCGTGCTCGACGTGCACGGCGAGAGCCGCGGCACCTGGCCGGCCAACGATGCGCTGTGCGCGGCCTTGCAGATCATCAATCATCTGCAGGACTGCAGGGACGATTACCTCAATCTTGACCGGGTCTACATTCCGCTCGACACGCTGGCTGCGCACAACGTCGGCGTAGAAGCGCTCGGCGAGCCGCGCGCTTCACCGCCGCTGCGTGCCGCGCTGCATAGCCTGGCCGAACGCACGGAGCGATTGCTCGGCGACAGCGATTTCTTCCCGCTCTTGATCAACGACCGGCGGCTATCGCTGGAAGTTTCGGTCATCAATACGCTGGCCCATCGCCTGACGCGCATCCTCACGACGCGCGATCCGCTCAGCGAGCGCGTCCATCTTTCCGTGCCCGCCATTGCCGGCCTGACGATGATCGGCATTTTGAGCGGCGCGTCCCGGCGGCTCGGTCGGCGTTTCTCCGCCACGTCGCAGAAGCCGCGGGTGCGTGAGTGAACAAACCCACTCCGGCGGCCGAGCGCGCCTCCCGCAGCTCGTTTTATTTGGGCATGCGCATTCTGCCGCGCGCGCAGCGCGAGGCGATGTTCGAAATCTATTCATTCTGTCGCGCCGTCGACGACGTTGCTGACGACACCGGCCCGCGGGAGCTGCGTCGCGGGCAATTGGCCCGCTGGCGGTCCGACATCGGTGCGGTCTATCGCGGCGCGCCACCGCCGCAGCTCGCCGGCTTGGCGCAGGCGGTGCGCGGGTTTGATCTGCAACGCCAAGACTTCATCGCCATCATTGACGGCATGGAAATGGACGTGGTCGCCGACATTCGCGCTCCCGATCGCGCGACGCTCGATCTCTATTGCGATCGCGTGGCCTGCGCGGTCGGGCGTCTCTCAGTGCGCGTTTTTGGCATGCAGCCCGATGCCGGCATCGCGCTTGCCGACCACCTGGGCCGCGCGCTCCAGCTCACCAATATTTTGCGCGACCTCGACGAGGATGCGGCGCTCGGCCGCCTCTACTTGCCGCAGGAGGCGCTGCAAGCGGCGGGGATCGCTGCGACAGAACCGCGCGAGGTTCTGGCTCATCCCGCGATCGGCAAGGTATGCGCCGGCATCGTCGAGCGGGCGCTAGAGCACTTCCGCAAAGCAAAGGCGATCATGGCACAAAGCCCGCGCCGCGTCGTGCGCGCGCCGCGGATCATGGGCGAGGCCTACCGCATCATCCTCGCGGCACTGGTGGCGCGCGGCTTTGCGCCGCCGCGGGCGCCCATTCGCCTGCCGCGCGCCAAACTCCTGCTCATCGTGCTGCGCAATCTCGTGTGATGCCATTCTGCCAATGACTGCAACAGTGCACATTATCGGGGCCGGCCTCGCCGGATTGTCAGCCGCGCTGAAGGTGTCCGCGCGCGGCCAGCGCGTCATCGTGCACGAGGCGACCGGATTCGCCGGCGGCCGCTGCCGTTCCTATCACGACGCCTCGGTCGGCATGACGATCGACAACGGCAATCACCTTTTGCTCTCCGGCAATCACGCCGCGCTCGACTATCTGCGCAGCATCGGCGCCGCGCATCGGCTGGTCGGTCCGCCGGCCGCGGAATTCTCCTTCGTCGATCTCGCCGGCGGCGAACGCTGGACGCTGCGGTTCAACGACGGCCGGCTGCCGTTCTGGGTGTTCGATGCCAACCGGCGCGTCCCCGGCACGCGCGCGCTCGACTATGTGCCGCTGGCGCGGCTTCTATGGGCGCCGCCGGGCAAAGCGGTGGGGGAGGTCATAGCCTGCGACGGAGTGCTGTATCGCCGGCTGGTCGAGCCGCTCTTGCTCGCGGCGCTCAATATCGATCCGCCGCAAGGATCGGCGCGGCTTGCGGCCGCGATCATCCGCGAGACGCTCGCCGCCGGGGGGCGCGCTTGCCGGCCGCTGATTGCGCGTGACGGACTGGGTTCGACGCTGATCGAGCCGGCGCTCGCCCATTTACAGCAGCGCGGCGCCACGGTGCGCATGGAGCATCAGCTGCGTGGGTTGCGCTTTGGCGCCGAGCGGGTCGAGATGCTCGATTTCGGCAGCGAGACCATCGCGCTCGGCGCCGACGACACCGTCATCCTCACGGTTCCGCCCTATGTGGCGACGTCGCTGGTGCCGGGCCTCGATGCGCCGACCGAGTTCCGCGCCATCGTCAACGCGCATTTCCGCATCGAACCGCCTGCGCAGCAACCGCCGATCCTCGGCGTGCTCAACGGCACGGTGCAATGGCTGTTCGCCTTTCCCGGCAGGCTGTCAGTCACCATCAGCGCCGGCGACCGGCTCATCGACGGGCCGCGGGAGGATCTCGCCAAGACGATCTGGGACGAGGTCGCACGTATCACCGGATTGCCGGCCGCGCTGCCGGGCGGACTACCCCCTTGGCAGATCGTGCGCGAGCGGCGCGCGACCTTTTCGGCCACGCCGGCGCAAGATGCCAAACGTCCAGGACCGGCCACCGGGTGGCGCAATCTCATCCTTGCCGGCGATTGGACAGATACTGGCCTGCCCGCTACCATTGAAGGCGCGATCCGATCCGGCAACCGCGCTGCCGAAATCATCGCGAAATTACAGTGATGGAAGACACCGTCGAACAGCCCTTCCAAACGGCGACGCAACAAACGGTCGCGCGTCCGCTCAGCGATAGTCTCGAACGGCACATCCAAACGGCAAGGCAGGCGCTGCTCGCGCAGCAGCGGCCGGACGGCTATTGGGTGTTCGAGCTCGAGGCCGACGCGACCATTCCCGCCGAATACGTGCTGCTGCGGCATTATCTCGGCGAGCCGGTGGACGCGGCGCTTGAGGCCAAGATCGCCGTCTATCTGCGCCGCATCCAGGGCGACCACGGCGGCTGGCCGCTGTTCCGCGACGGCGATCTCGACGTCAGCGCGACCGTTAAGGCCTATTTCGCGCTGAAGATGATCGGCGATTCGGTTGACGCGGACCATATGCGCCGCGCCGGCGAGGCGGTTCGCGCCCGGGGCGGCGCCGCCCGCGCCAACGTGTTCACGCGGATCATGCTGGCGCTGTTCGGATTTATTCCCTGGCGTGCGGTGCCAGCGATGCCGGTCGAGATCATGCTGCTGCCGAAATGGTTTCCGTTCCATCTCGACAAGATCTCGTACTGGAGCCGGACCGTCATCGTGCCTTTGCTGGTGCTGATGGCGAAGAAGCCACAGGCGCGCAACGCCAAGGGCGTCCGTATCGACGAGCTGTTCCTCGACCCGCCGGAGACGCTCGGGCCGGTGCCAAAGGCGCCGCAGCAGAAGGCGTCGTGGTTCTGGTTTTTCCGCGGCGTCGACAACGTGTTGCGCGCGGCGGAGCCGTACTTTCCCCGCAGCGCGCGGCAGCGCGCCATCGATCGCGCGGTTGCCTGGGTGGGCGAGCGATTGAACGGCGAGGACGGCCTCGGCGCGATTTTCCCGGCGATGGCGAACAGCGTGATGATGTTCGACGCGCTTGGCTTCCCCGACCATCATCCGCAGCGCGCCATCGCGCGGGAGTCGGTCGAGAAGCTGTTGGTGGTGCACAAGGACGAGGCCTATTGCCAGCCCTGCGTGTCGCCGATCTGGGACACGGCGCTCGCCTGCCACGCCTTGTTGGAAGCCGGCGACGCCCGCGCGGCCGCCGAGGTTAAGCGCGGCCTCGATTGGCTCGCCCCGAAACAAATCCTCGACGTGCGCGGCGATTGGACCGCGCGGCGGTCCGATCTTCGTCCCGGCGGCTGGGCCTTTCAGTACGCCAATCCGCACTATCCCGATGTCGACGACACCGCCGTCGTCGCGATGGCGATGGATCGGCTGCAAAATCTGTCGGAGCGGCGGGACTTTGATGCTTCGCTCGCGCGCGCCCGCGAATGGATTTCGGGCATGCAGAGCGAGAATGGCGCCTGGGGCGCCTTCGACGCCGACAACGAATATTATTACCTCAACAACATCCCGTTCGCCGATCACGGCGCGCTGCTCGATCCGCCCACCGAAGACGTCACCGCGCGTTGCCTGTCGATGCTCGCGCAATTCGGCGAAACGACAGCCAGCAGCGCGGCGGTGGCAAAAGGGGTCGACTATCTGCGCCGAACGCAGCATGCCGAAGGCAGCTGGTTCGGCCGCTGGGGAATGAACTACATTTACGGCACCTGGTCGGTGCTCTGCGCGCTCAACGCCGTCGGCGTCGATCACCAAGCCCCGGAAATGCGCAAGGCGGTGGACTGGCTCCTCGCTATTCAAAACGATGACAGCGGCTGGGGCGAGGACGGCGCCAGCTACAAGCTCGGCTATCGCGGCTACGAGCAGGCGCCGTCCACCGCGTCACAGACGGCCTGGGCGCTGCTCGGCCTCATGGCCGCCGGCGAGGTCGATCATCCCGCGGTCGCGCGCGGCCTTAAGTATCTCGCCGATACGCAGGGGGCCGACGGCTTCTGGAACGAGCCGCGCTATACCGCGACCGGTTTCCCGCGCGTGTTCTATCTGCGCTACCACGGCTACGCGAAGTTCTTCCCGTTGTGGGCGATGGCGCGCTACCGCAATCTCAAGCGCGGCAATACCCGCGCCGTGGCCTACGGGATGTAGATCCGGCACTAGTTTTTGAGGGGATAGTGACAAAACGGCAACACCAAGCGGGGAGGCCGCGTGCTACATTTGTTCAAAATAAAGTGCATTTTTGGGGGCTGTCATGAAGAAAACCGCGCTTGGAATCATCGCCATCGCCGCGCTGATCGGGACGCCTGCTTTGGCGGCCGACTTGGCGCTCAAGGCGCCGCCTCCACCGCCTGCGCCGGCGTGGAGCTGGACCGGCTTCTACGTCGGCGTTGATGCCGGCTACACGGGGAACAATGTCGGCATATTCGATCCGGCTACTCCTGGTGCGGGCACCGCAACTCTTTACTCTAGCAGCGCCACCTTTGGCGGACATCTCGGCTATCTCTACCAGTTCAACAACCCGCTCGTGCTCGGCGTCGAAGGTGACGCGTCGTGGCTCAACGGCAGTGGCAACGGCCCCTTCCCCGGCGTTACGTCGCAAGGAATTTTGGCAACAAGCCACTGGGACGCCTCGGCGCGCGGCATTGCCGGTTTCGCTGTCGACCCCCGGGCGCTGGTTTATGGGACCGGCGGCTGGTCTTGGTTGAATGGCAGCATGTGCGGTGTCGCTTCATTTCAGACATCGCTCACTTGCGCTCCGGGCTCGAATGGGCCAGGCACCCGCGGTGGCTGGATTGTTGGTGCGGGTGTTGCCTATGCGTTCACGGACAATCTGATTTTCCGCATCGAGTATCTCCACGCAGACTATGGACCATTCAGCTATACGGGAACCGCTTGGGCGGGGGGCACTGTCAACGTCACCGATACAACTGACACGGTTCGCGTCGGTCTGAGCTGGAAGTTCTGATCTACCGCGCGGCGGAAAGAAAATGAGCCCCGGGCCACGGCCCGGGGCTTTTCCTTTGCACAAGACGCGTTGTGCGGTCGCAGCCGATACTCAAGCCGCCGTCGCTCTATTCGCGGCTTTCTCTCGCGCCTCGTTGGCGCGCATTTGCGACAGCGTCAGCTGGACATTGCTATCGAAGACGTATTGCGCCGGCCGTTGGCTTTCGAGCGAGATTTCCGGCGCCATGGAGCCTTCGGTCTTGACGCCGCGCGAGCCGATCATCAGCGCCTCAAGCGGATGCTTCATCATGGCCTCCGCCGCCGTCGCCTCGTAGCCGCAATGCGCCATGCAGTTGGCGCACTTCTCGTAGCGGCCGGTGCCGTAGGAATCCCAGTCCGTCGTCTCCATCAATTCCTCGAACGTCTCGGCATAACCTTCGCCGAGCAGATAGCACGGCTTCTGCCAGCCGAAGATGTTGCGCGTCGGCATGCCCCACGGCGTGCAATGGAATTCCTGGTTGCCGGCGAGGAAGTCGAGGAACATGGAGGAGTGCGTCAGGTTCCACTTCTTGCCCTTG
>Ga0181523_10004636_pt1 | contig 11754 bp, 7 predicted proteins | sample PEATcosm2014_Bin_43_FD_119752 | JGI IMG/M metagenome (GOLD analysis project Ga0181523, IMG submission 119752) | Peatland microbial communities from MTU Mesocosm Facility, Houghton, MI, USA - PEATcosm2014_Bin05_30_metaG | ecosystem: Environmental > Terrestrial > Soil > Wetlands > Peat | place... | reverse complement strand
GCAGGACGCGCTTACGTCTATGAGCCGCGCACGCCGCGCGATGAAATGCGCCGCACCGCCATCCGCGAGCTGGTGGCCGGCTTCTTCGGCGGCTCCGAGCGCGAGTTGCTGCGCTTTCTCGGCGCCGGGCCGGAAGCCGCGCCGGAGGATCGCGCTCCGCGCAGCGGCACCGCGGCCGAAGAATCGCGGATCGATACGGTGCTGCTCTAAAGCGCCGCCATGCTGGTGCTTGCGATTGTCGTTGGCGCGGCGCTCGCGCTGGGTGCGGCTTACGCCTGGGGCGTGATTCTGCTGCGCCGCCTGGCCGCTCCTCCCGAAATTGCGCTGGCGGTGGGCGCGGCCTTCGAGAGCCTGCTGATTTTCCTGCTGTTGCTGTTGCATTTGGGCCACCGGCCGGCTTTTCTGGTGGTAGGACTGGCGCCGCTGGCCGTCCTGCCATTCCTGCACCCCGTCCGTCTGCGGGACTCGGTCGTCGAACCGCTGGGCCGCAGCGGCCGCATCGCCGCGGGCGTGATCTTCGCCGCTTATGGCGTATGGTATCTGGTGAATGCGATGGCGCCGGAGATTTCCCCGGATGGCATCACGTACCATCTCGGCCTGGCTTTCGAATATGCGCGGCTGGGCCGGTTCCCGGATCGCATTTCTTTCAACGACGCGCTGCCGCACGGCATGGAGATGCTCTTCACGATGGCGTTTGCCTTCGGGCGCCATTCGGCCGCCAAGTTGGTGGAATTCGGCTTTCTGGCCGCCACGCCCACCCTTCTGCTGCGCATTGGCAGGCGCCTCGGATTACCGGACCGCGCATGGCTGGTGGCGGCGGTGTTCTACTTCTGCGCACCGGTGACGGGCATAACCGGCACCACGTCGTACAACGAAGGCGCGCTGGTGTTCTTCACGCTGGCGGCGTTTTACCTGTTGCTGGTGTGGCGGGACACGGGCGTTCGGTGGTACCTGCCGGCGGCGGGCCTGGCGGCCGGATTCTGTTACGCCATCAAGATGCCGGACGCCATCGTGCTGGCGGGCGCAGCGCTCTGGGTGGCCGTATGGGGGGGCGCGCGGCGGTGGCGCGGGCTGGCGCTGCTGGCGGCGGGCGCAGTGCCGGCGGTGGCGCCGTGGCTGGCGCGCAACTGGGCGACGTCGGGCAATCCGCTGGCGCCCCTCGGCAACGCCCTGTTTCCGAACCCTTATTTTCATCTGCTGGCGGAACGGGTTTGGGCCGGGAACATGGCCGACTGGGGGCACATAAGCGCGCTCGCCGCGCCATGGCAACTGGCTTTCGGCGACGGTTTCTCCGGCACCTTCGGGCCACTCCTTCTGGTGCTGCCATTGGGCCTCGTGGCATGGCGGAGCCGGGCCGCGAGAGTGCTCATGGCGGCGGCCCTGCTGCTGGCGCTGCCGTGGTATTTCAACCGGGGCGCGCGCTTTCTGATGCCCTCGATGGCGGTGGCCGGACTGGCATTGGGCGCCGCGCTGGCGGGCATCTGGCGGGGGCGCGCGGCGTGGGCGGCGGTGGCGCTCGAGGCGATCGTGTGCTGGCCGCCGGCGCTCAATCTCTGGCAGCCGGATTACACCTTTCGCCTGCACGGTTTTCCGCTGGCCGCCGCGCTGCGCATCGAACCCCAGGCGGGGTACCTGGCGCGCACGGTGCCGGAATACCGGGTGGCGCGGATGGTGGACGGGCACACTCCGGCGGACGCGCGCATATTCTCCCTGGAACCGGTGGCGAATGCATACCTGCCGCGTGCCGTGACGGTGAACTGGGAATCGGCCGAAGGCGAGCGTATGGCGGACGCCGTTTACGCCGCCTTTCAGGCGACCCCGATGTATCAACGGCGCGGCCGTTGGCCCGCGGAACCGCTGATGGGTCTCCGCTTCCGCCTGCCCGCCGCCGCCGACGGCGAATTCGATATCGCGGAGGTGGAGATCTACTGGAAGGGGAAACGCGTTCCGGTGGCCGCGGACTGGAACCTGATTGCCCAACCCAATTCCTGGGAGGCGGCGCTGGCCCTGGATCGCAACTACGCCACCCGCTGGCGAACCTGGCAGCCGATCGAGGCCGGCATGATGTTCGAAATCGATTTTCCGCACCCCGTGATTGCCGACAGCGCCGCCCTGGTTTCACCGACGCCATTGGAAGGCGTACCGCTGGAAATCTGGGTCAAGCCGGCCAACGACGACTGGCGCCTGGTCGATAATTCCCGGCACGCCGAGGTCAGTCCCGCGGTTCCCCGGCGCACGGAGGCAACCGCGGCCCTGCGCAGCGGCGGCTTCGGCTACCTGCTGGCTCCGGTCGCAGAGCGCGGCGAAGGACTCATCGGCGCGGACATGCTGGCGAACCCGCTGGCTTGGGACCTGGACCCGGTCGCCAGAACGGAATCGTCGGCGCTGTTCAGAATCCGGTAGGCCCAATTCCGCTCGCTCAGGCAGTAGCCAGGAACGAAAGTGGCCAGGAAGCGGCGCCCGCCACGCTCCATGCTATGATCCAGGCTGGGCAAAAGTGAGAATCATCATCGGCATTTCCGGCGCCAGCGGCTCGCTCTATGGAGTGCGGCTGCTGGAGCGGCTGCGCACAGCCGAAAATGTGGAACTGCACCTGGTCTGGACGAGATCGGGCGAGAAAACTCTGTTCCTGGAAACTGGAAAGCACATGCCCGAGATCCGCACGCTGGCGGATCACTCCTACTCGCCGGAAGATATTTCCGCCAGGCTCGCCAGCGGTTCTTACCCGGTGGATGCCATGGTGATCGCCCCTTGCTCCATCCACACCATGTCCGCCATCGCTCACGGCATCACTTCCAATTTATTGACCCGCGCGGCGGACGTGACCTTGAAGGAGCGGCGCAAACTGATTCTGATGGTGCGCGAGACCCCATTCCATCTCGGCCATCTCCGCAGCATGACGGCTTTGGCGGAAATGGGCGCCATCATCGCGCCGCCCATTCCCGGCTTCTATCATCATCCGCAAACCGTGATGGACCTGGTGGATCACAGCCTGGACCGCGTGCTGGATCTGCTCGGCCTGCCCGATGCCGCCATTCGCCGCTGGCAGGGAGCCGGGCAATGAAGACGCCGCGCCCGCGCCGCTCGCCCGCCGTCGCCTTTCAAGGCGAACGCGGCGCTTTCAGCGAGCAAGCCGTACGCCAACTGCTGGGGCCCTCCACCGCGGTGCTCCCCTGCGTGCGTTTCGAAGACATCTTCCGCAACCTCAAGCAAGGCAGCGTGGCCGGCGCGATGGTGCCGATCGAGAACACGCTGGCCGGATCGGTCCACGAGAACTACGATCACCTGCTGCATTTCGAGCTGCCGATCGTGGCCGAGACCAGCGTGCGCATCATACACAACCTGATCGCCCCCAAGGGCGTCGGCTTCCGCCAGATCCAGCGCGTGTTCTCACACCCGGTGGCGCTCAATCAGTGTCTGGACTTTTTTCTCGCCAACCCGCAGATCGAACGGATTCCGTATTACGATACCGCCGGAAGCGCGAAGATGGTCGTCGAAGAAGGGCTCACCGACGCCGGCGCCATCGCCTCCGCCGTCGCCGCGGAAATTTATGGGGCGCGCATTTTGCGCAAATCGATCGAAAGCGACCGGCAGAATTTCACCCGCTTTTTCCTGCTGCGGACGCCCGCGTATGCCAAGCGCCATCCGCTCCGCGTGCCGGCGGGAACGGTTTGGAAGACCTCGCTGGTGTTCAGCACGCGCAATATTCCGGGAGCGCTGTTTCGCGCGCTGAGCGCCTTCGCGTTGCGCGACCTGAACTGCAGCAAGATCGAATCGCGCCCGCTGCGCGGCAAGCCCTACGAGTATCTCTTTTACCTGGACTTCATCGGCCACGTCGACCACCCGAACTCCCGCAACGCCTTACACAACCTGGAAGAAGTCGCCGACTTTCTGCGCGTGCTGGGATGCTATCCCAAAGGCGCCTAATAAGACAAAAATGCGCCCGCAAGCGGGCGTTGGCAAGCTGAAGCATGCCCTACCTCGCGGTACACTGAGCGAATGGCCGACCCGACTGAGGTGCTGCTGGAAGACGTTCCGATTCTGGCGGTGCGCGATGTGGTCCTCTATCCCGGAGCGATGCTGCCCATCACCGTCGGCCGCCCCAGTTCGGTGGCGCTGGTGCAGAGCATGGGTGAAAACCGCTCCCTGGCAATCGTCTCCCAACTCGACCCGCGCGTGGATGCGCCGCAGCCGAAAGACCTGTACGAAATCGGCACCCTTTGCGTGATGCACAAGGCCATCCGCGTGCCGCGCGACAACCTGCTCCTGTTCTGCGAGGGCTCCGCGCGTATCCGCATACGCGAGTTCACGGCCACCGAGCCTTTCCTCCGGGCGCGCGTCGAAAGGCTGGAGGAAATCGATCCCGCCGTCACGCCCGAAGTGGAAGCGCTGCGGCGGAACGTGGTCGGCCTGTTTCAGCAGATCGTTTCCGCCTCGCCCAACCTTTCCGACGACCTCTCCGCAACCGCCGCGCAGATCGTCGAACCCGCCCGGCTGGCCGATTTCGTGGCTGGCAATCTGCCCGCCCTGGTGCACCTGGAGCGACAGAAACTGCTCGAAGAAACCAACGGCCTGGCGCGGCTCAACCAGGTTCTGTTGCACCTCACGCGCGAGCTCGAACTGGTGGAGCTGCGCAGCCGCATCCAATCCCAGGTGCAGGGCCAGCTCTCGCAGAGCCAGCGCGAGTTCTATCTCCGCGAACAGCTCAAGGCCATCCAGAAAGAGCTGGGCGAAGGCGATGACGGCACGCGCGAGATGGACGATCTGCGCGCCAAGCTGGAAGCCGCCGGCATGACGCCGGAGGTAAAAGCCGAAGCCCTGCGCGAGCTCGACCGCCTGGCGCGGCTTTCCACTGCCTCGCCCGAACACGGCGTGGCCCGCACGTATCTGGAATGGATGGCTGCGCTGCCCTGGAGCGTTTCTTCCGGCTCGCCGGTGGATGTCAAGCGCGCCGCAGAAATCCTCGACGAGGATCACTACGACCTCGAAAAAGTCAAAGACCGCATCCTCGACTACCTGGCCGTGCTCCAGCTCCGCCCCGTGTTGAAAGGCCCCATCCTGTGTTTCGTCGGGCCGCCCGGGGTGGGCAAGACCTCGCTCGGCAAGTCGATCGCCCGCGCGCTGGGCCGCAAGTTCGCGCGCATCTCGATGGGCGGGATGCACGATGAGGCGGAGATCCGCGGCCACCGCCGCACCTACATCGGCGCCCTACCCGGCCAGGTGATTCAGGCGCTGCGCCGCGCCGGCGCCAACGATCCCGTCTTCATGCTCGACGAGGTGGATAAGCTGGGACGCGATTTCCGCGGCGACCCGGCCTCGGCGCTGCTCGAAGTGCTCGACCCCGAGCAGAACTACACCTTCCGCGACAATTACCTGGATGTCCCCTTCGACCTGTCCAAGGTCCTGTTCATCACCACCGCCAACGTGCTCGACCCGGTTCCCGACGCGCTGCGCGACCGCATGGAGATCATTTCGCTCGAAGGCTACACCGAGCAGGAAAAGGTCATCATCGCTTTCCGCTATTTGATCCCGCGGCAAATCACGGAAAACGGTCTGGATGCCGATGGCGGGATTCGGTTTTCCGACGAGGCCGTGCGCTTCCTGATCCGCCGCTACACGCGCGAGGCGGGAGTGCGCAACCTGGAGCGCGAGCTCGGCTCGATCTGCCGCAAGCAGGCGCGCCGCATCGCCGAAGGCCGCAATGAAAAGAATGAGAAGATCGAGGTGACGCCGCAGACCGTCGAGCAGGACCTGGGCGCACCGCGCTTCCGCACCGATACCGAGGTGGCCGAGCGCACCCGCCGGCCCGGCGTTGCGGTGGGCCTCGCCTGGACCCCCGTCGGCGGCGACGTACTTTTCGTCGAAGCCGGCCGCATGCCGGGCGGCAGCAAGGGCCTCATCATGACCGGCCAACTGGGACCCGTGATGCAGGAATCCGTGCAGGCCGCGCTCACCTGGGTGCGCGGCGCCGCAACCCAGTACGGCATCGATCCCGAGCTATTCAAATCCATCGACATCCACATCCACGTCCCCGCCGGCGCCATCCCCAAAGACGGCCCCTCCGCCGGCATCACGATGGCGTCCGCGCTGATGTCGATGCTGACCGAGCGCCGCATCCGCCCCAACCTCGCCATGACCGGCGAAATCACGCTCACCGGCCAGGTGCTCCCCGTCGGCGGCATTAAAGAAAAGGTGCTGGCCGCCAGACGCAGCGGCGTGCGTGAAGTCATCATGCCCGCGGAAAACGAGGTCAACGTCCGCGAAGACCTCAAGACCGAGCACATCGCCGACATGACCATCCACTACGTCAATTCGATGGAAGAGGTGATCGGGTTGGCGCTGGAGGAGCGCGAGTCAGCAGAGGCGCGGTAGGCTTGCTCAGAGCGTAACGCCGCACACTCTTCCCCCGAGCTGCCGAATACGCTCGGCACAAAAACACCGGCGGCGAAGACCGCCGGCGTTACGGCGCCCGAGTTTTGGTAACGCCGGCGGTCTTTGCCGCCGGTATTTTGCGAGCCACTGTCCACGACGCTTGGCCCTCAGATTTCGCATTTCCGAAAATCGGAAAAACTATGCGGCGTCGGGCTCAGAGCGTGCGGCAAGGGCCAACCCACCCGGACGGGGCTATTCCAGGTGCGCGGGCTTCCAGGTCTTGTCGGGATTGAAGGTGGTCATCCGCCGGGCCAGCGTCATGGTGTTCGGCCCCAGATCCTTGCTGTAGACGATGCCGCGCTGGTTGACGATGAAAGTCTGGATGCCGGAAACGCCGTATTCGGCCGGGAAGGCCACCAGCGCGAAACCGCCGATCATCTGTCCTTTCACGACGTAATCCGCGGCGCCGCCCTCGGCGTCCGGCCCCTGCGCTTTCAGGATGTGGAAGTAGTAACCGTGGTACGGAACCGGCTTCCTGCCTTCGGCGAACATGGCGGCAGCCGCGCCGGCGAAGGACTTGGGAACCAGGCTCTCGTGTTCGCCCTCCCAATACAGACCGTCCTGCTTGCCCGGCGAGCTGACCATCTTCTGCGCGTACTGCATCGCGCCGCCTCCGTCGTGGTGATGGGTCGCGTATTCCATCTGCGCTTCCACGTAGCCGCGGCAGACCTCAATGGCGTTCAGCTCATGGCGGCCGACGCGGCGCGCCAGCACCTCGACGCGGCCGGCCGCGGAATCGAAACGCCACATGCCATCCTTGCCGCGGACCAGCGGCACGGGGAAAGGCCACTCCTGGCTTCCGGCGACGATGGTGTTGCGGTCGGCCTGATCCTGGCGGATTTGCAGTTTCTCCGCCGCCAGGCGGGCGAACTGGGCGCGGCCGGCCTTGTCGTCATTAGGATCGCCCGAGGAGACGATATCCTTGCCTTCGGGCCCGAGGATCTTGAGCAGCGCGGCGGTGTCGTTGTCTTCCGCCGCGGCGGCCAGCGCGTGGGCTGCGTCCTGCGGCGTGGCGAAGCCGCGCTGGGCGGGCGGAGCGGCCCCGATCGAAACGCAAGTGGCGGCGAGAACGATGGCGGCAAATGTGATTATTCGCATGGCGGTCTCGATCCTCCTAACGTCGCTTTCCGGAAGCCTGCGGGGCGGGCGCTGGCCTTTCGGCCGGGCGCTGCGGAGCGGCCCGCGGGGCCGGCTGGCTGCGCGCCGGGCCGAGGCTGGAATAGCCGTGGTCGCTGTGCTGTTGCGTGGCGCTGCCGTTTTCATAGCCGCTGAACGCACTACGGTTGGCGGCGGGAGCGTTCTGCGGCACGGCGCGGTCGCCCATCCGCTCGGTGGGTTCGCCCGAGGAACGATTCTGGGCCGGCATGCGCTCGGCTGGCGCGGCCAGGTTACTCCTCACGCTGGCACGGTACTGGGTGCGCAGCGCCGGGTTGGCATACGGTACGCCCATCCGGTGCACCGGGTCATGCGCCCAAGCCGTGGTGCCATGCAGGTTCACGCCGGCGGTTTCGTTGAAGTTGTAGCGATGAATGAACGCGTTGTTCACGATCACGGTATGGGTTCCCCAGGCGGGGCGCCAGCCCCAGCCGCCCCAGCCGGTCCAGCCATAGCCGAAGAAATAGCCCATCGAAACCGGCGGGTAAAATCCAAAATATAGGCCGCCCACCATAATGGAATCCGGCGGCCAATACCAGCCCGGATAGGGATAGTACAACGCCGGCCCCCAGATCCAGACCGGGTTGTATTGCGGCACGTAGATCACGTTTGGGTCCACCGGGTTGATATCGATCGCGCCCTGATCGTCGGCCACCTGCTCCTGCGGGGTGGAAGCCAGTTTGCCGGCCTGCTGCGCCTTCTGCCGCAGGGCCTGCACCGCATCCATGACGTCCTGCTGCTGCGCCAGAAAAGCGTTGCCCAGGTTGGTGGTCCAGTTCACATCGGCGTTGAGCTGCTTCAGCACGTCGGGAAACACCACCAGCGCCTGCACGCTGGGGTCCCAGTTCTCTTGTTGGACCGCGGAGGTGAGCACGGCGCCCGTGAGATTGGGGTTCTTTTGCATCCATTGCCAGGCTTCGACCACTTCAAGTGGATAGGTGGAGGCGGCCAATACCTGGCCGAGCAGCGGATCCGGGTATAGCGCGATGGGCGCCACCAGGTTCTCGAGTTGATCCGCCGTCAGAGCCTGGTCGGGCGGGGGCGCCACCGGTTCCTGGGCCGGCAGCATCGGGATGCTCGCCAGCAGGCCAAATAGGAGAAGAATGACGGCGATCGGTTTCAGCGGCATAGGCACCTCTTGGGCTTCGCGCATCGGGTACCGCGCGGATGTCTGCGAAGCCTTCCGATTTGATAGATTATCGCAAGCGCGGCAAGGTTACCGGGTACGGCCGGTACTTTGGATGAAAAATGCGTAATGCGGCGGGTTGCGTATCTATTGGCCACCGCCGAGGGCTTCGTGGCGGGCCGGGCATGCCCGGCCCCTACGGATCACGGTCGGGCTCTGTAGGGGCGAGGCATGCCGCCCGCCGGGCGCTTATTCTTCCGCGGTGTCGGGTTCGGGAAGAGTGTCCTGCTCGCGCGCGACCCAGACGTAGAGTACCGGCAGCAGGAATATGCCGAGGATCAGCGCGGCCACCAGGCCGCCCACAATCACGATGGCGAAGGGGCGCTGCGAATCGGAACCGATGGCGCGCGAAAGCGCGGCCGGCAAGAGCCCGAAGCTCGCCACCAGCATGGTCATCATGATGGGGCGCAGCCGCTGCACGGAGCCTGCGACAGCGGCATCGAAAATGGTGTGGCCCCGCGCGCGAAGCTGGTTGATGTATTCGAGCATGATCACGCCCGTCTGCACGGCGACGCCGAACAGGGCCAGAAAGCCGATGCCGGAAGAGACGCTCATGTGTGTGTGGGTGATGAGCAGCGCCAGCAAGCCGCCGATGGGCGCCATGGCGACGTTGGCCAGAATCAGCAGCACCCACTTGGCGGATTTGAACATGGTGTACAGGATCATGCAGATCACCAGAATGGTGATGGGCAGCACGATCATCAGCCGCCTTTGCGAGCGCTTGGCGCTTTCATATTCGCCGGCCCAATCGATGGTATACCCCGTCGGCAGTTTCACCTGCGCGTCGACCTTGCGCATGGCCTCTTCCACCGTGCTGCCCAGGTCGCGCTTGGGAACGCTGTACTTCAGCGCGACGTAGCGGGAGTTGCCTTCGCGGTAGATTTCCGAGGCGCCATCGAGCACCCGGACCTGGCAGAGCTGCGCCAGCGAAACGCGCTCGCCCGAGGGCGAGAGGAGGCGGATGTTTTCGATGGCCTGGCGGTCGCCGCGGTAGGCGGCCTGGTAGCGGACCACCAGGTCGTAGCGCTGTTCGCCGCGCAACACCTGGGTGACGGCCTTGCCGCCGACGGCGGTTTCGACCGCGTCCTGCACGTCGGCCACGTTGATCGCATAACGTGCGGCGGCAGTGCGATCGACCTCGAATTCGAGGTTGGGCTGCCCGATAACGCGGAAGAGGCCGAGATCGGTGATGCCGTCGACGGTGCGCAGCACGTTGACGATCCGGTCGCCGGTGGCCTCCAGCGTTTTCAGGTCGTCGCCATAGATCTTGATGGCCAGCTCCCCCTTGACGCCGCTGACGGCCTCTTCCATGTTGTCGGCAATCGGCTGCGAAAAGTTCCACAAGGCCCCGGGGATTCGCTCCACCTCGCGGTCCATGGCGCCGATCAGCTCTTCTTTGTCCTGGGCGAAGATCGGCCGCCATTGCGCCTTGGGCTTTAGATCTACGAAGTATTCGGTGTTGAAAAAGCCGGTGGTATCGGTGCCGTCGTCAGGGCGGCCCACCTGGCTCACCACCTGGGTCACTTCGGGGAACGAGGCGAAGATGCGCCGCGCCTGGCGCATCACGCGCTCGCCTTCGGTGGGGCCGGTCGAGGGGGCCAGCGTGGCGCGCGCCCAGATGGCGCCCTCATCGAGATGCGGCAGGAACTCGGAGCCGATGATGCCGCTGGTGGCAAGATAAATCGAAACGCCGAGCGCGCCGGCCGCGACCAGAACGGTTACCCATCGCAGGCGAATAGCCAGACGCAACGCAGCCTCGTAGGCACGGGTGATCCAGTTCATCGCCGGGTTGTGCCACTCGCGAACCCGCTTGCCGAAGACAAAACTGGAAAGCACCGGGGCCACCAGCAGCGAGAACAACAGCGAACCGAGCAGGGCGAACGAGACCGTCCACGCCATGGGCTTGAACAGCCGGCCCTCCACGCGCTGCAAGGTGAAGATGGGCAGGTAGGCAGTGATGATGATGCCGATCGAATAGAACACCGGCCGCTGCACTTCGTGAGCCGCCGCGCGAACCGGCCCTAGCGGCGAAGCGCTTTCGTTGCGGCCCAGATAGCGCACGATGTTTTCCACGATCACCACCGCGCCTTCCACCACCATGCCGAAATCGAGCGCGCCGAGCGAGAGCAGGTTGGCGGGAATGTGGTTCAGGTTGAGGCAAATCGCGGCGAACAGCAGGGAGAAAGGAATGGTGAGCGCGACGATCAGCGCGCCGCGGGCGTTGCCCAGGAACAGGAACAGGATCAGCGCCACTAGCACGATGCCTTCGGTCAGGTTGTGCAGCACGGTGTGGGTGGTGAGGTGCACCAGGCTGCTGCGGTCGAGGAACGGAACCACCTGGACGCCGGGCGGCAGAATGCGACGGTTCAACTGGTCGACCTTGGCGTGGATGGCCTCGAGAACGGTGTCGGCGTCGGCGCCCTTGCGCAGCAGCACGATGCCCTCGACCACGTCGCCGTCGTCGATCACCTTGCCGTCGGAACGATGGATCGCCTTGCCGATCTGTCCCAGGCGGATTTTCGGCCCCTGCGAAACCGTGCCGAGATCCTTTACCCGAATGGGCGTTCCGTTCACCGTTTTGATTACCGTGTTCGCGATGTCCTGAACGCTGCGCACCAGTCCGACGGCTCGCACGTTGATCTGCTGCAAGCCGGCTTCGACGAAGCTGCCGCCCGCGTTGACGTTGTTGTTCGCCAACTGCTGCTCTACCTGTGCGATGTTCAGGCCATAAGCCACAAGCTGGTCCGGGTCGAGCGATACCTGGTATTCGCGCGTGGTGCCGCCAAAGCTGACGACATCGACCACGTCGGGCACCGATTTGAACTGCTTTTCGAGCGTCCAGTCTTCGAGCGATTTCAGCTCCATCAGGTCGAACTGCGGGTTGGTGCTCTTGAGCGTGTACCAGTAGATCTGGCCGACCGGGCTGTAGTCGGAACCGATCTGCGGCTGCAACCCGGCAGGCAGGCTGAGCTGCGAGAGTC
>Ga0181523_10004635_pt1 | contig 11754 bp, 9 predicted proteins | sample PEATcosm2014_Bin_43_FD_119752 | JGI IMG/M metagenome (GOLD analysis project Ga0181523, IMG submission 119752) | Peatland microbial communities from MTU Mesocosm Facility, Houghton, MI, USA - PEATcosm2014_Bin05_30_metaG | ecosystem: Environmental > Terrestrial > Soil > Wetlands > Peat | place... | reverse complement strand
CGGCGTGCTCGGCGCCTCCGGATATACCGGGGCGGAACTGGTGCGGATATTGCTGCGCCATCCGCGGGTCGAAATTGTGTTGCTCACGGCCGATCGCCGCGCCGGCAAAACCATGGCCGACGTATTCCCGCAGTTCTCGCCCTATCCGCTACCCAAGCTCACCTCGGTCGACGAGGCCGATTGGAAGCGTCTCGGGATCGAGCTTGCGTTTTGCGCGCTGCCGCACGGCACGACGCAGAAGGTCATCAAGGATCTGATGGTGCGGGCACCGCGGACGAAAGTCGTGGATCTATCGGCCGATTTCCGGCTGTCCGATCCCGCCGCCTATGCACGCTGGTACGGTCACGAGCATTTCGCGCCCGAACTTCAGAAAAGCGCGGTCTACGGCCTGACCGAAATCTATCGGAGCAAGATCAAGACGGCGCGGCTCGTCGCCAATCCCGGCTGCTACACGACCTGCGCGGAGCTGGCGCTCATTCCGCTGCTCAAGGGCAAGGCGATCGATCCGGACGAGATCGTTATCGACGCCAAGTCGGGGATGACGGGGGCGGGGCGGACGGCGAAGGAGGAGATGCTGTTCTCGGAAGTGTCCGAGGGCATCCACGCCTACGGCGTCGGCCATCATCGTCACATGTCCGAACTCGACCAGGAGTTCTCCAAGGCTGCCGGCCGCGAGGTGGTTGTCAGCTTCACGCCGCACCTGGTGCCGATGAATCGCGGCATTCTCTCGACGATATATGTCCGCGGGCGCAACGCCTCGCCGCAGGATCTTCATGCGGTACTTCTAAAGTCTTACGCTAAGGAGCCGTTCGTCCACGTGCTGCCCTTCGGCGCTGTGCCGCAGACCCGCCATGTGCGCGGCTCGAACATGACCTTCATCGGCGTCGCCGCCGACCGCATTCCCGGCCGCGCCATCATCGGCGCGGCGCTCGACAACCTCACCAAGGGCGCGTCGGGTCAGGCGGTGCAGAACATGAACCTCATGCTCGGCTTTCCCGAGACTCTGGGCCTCGAACAGATCGCACTGTTTCCCTGAACGTGATCCCCGAACGGGATAAAATCACGTTCCAAAAAATCTTCAGGTCAGTTTGAAGATCGCCAGCACGAGCATTGCCTGCGCCACGAATCCGCCGGCAAAAGACAGCGTGCGCAGCACTGGGATACCGAGCGTATAGACCACGACATGCGCCAGCCGCGACCAGAAATAAAGCGCGCAGGCGAAGGCCGTGACCGCTGTCGCGATGCCGAGTGCCTGGATCACCAGAACGAGCGGCGCGAAAATGACGAGATTTTCCACGGCATTGGTATGCGCGGCCATCATGCGCCGCGCCCAGGCCGATTGCGGCTCGTCGTTCGGGCTCGGATTTGCCAATGCCGGCATCAGCCCGCGCACCATGATGCGGTCGAGAATGTAAGGCAGCCAAAACAGGCCGGTCATCGCGACCGTCAGCACCAGCCAAAATAGCTCGTTGGACATTTTGATTCCCCCGGTCTTGTCGCGGATTTATCCGCGTCTCGGAGCTTTGCAGCTAATGCTCGCCCCTGGAAGGCCTGTGCATAAGATGCATTCGCTCGCCAGACCTAATCGCGAACCTTCACGTAGCTTCCCGGCGCGTCCTCGATCGGCTTGAGCGCGCTCTCGCCGGGAACGCGCGCGGGCACCTCGGTCGGGCTCTGCCGGGTCAGCCAGAGAAGCCAATCGGGCCACCACGAGCCTGGATTTTCCTTGGCCTTGGCGAGCCATCCGTCGACGTCGGCATTTCGCGGTTTCGGCCCCGTCCAGAATTGATATTTGTGCTTGGCCGGCGGATTGATCACGCCGGCGATATGGCCGGAACCGGAGACGACGAATTTCACGTCGCCGCCGAACAGTTTTGATCCGACCATGACCGATTTGGCCGGTGCGATATGATCTTCGCGCGTCGCCAGATTATAGATCGGCACTTTTATCGCTTTGAGATCGATCGGCGTATTGCCGAGCAGCATCTTGCCCTTCGACAACTTGTTTTCGAGGTAGCAATTGCGCAGGTAGAACGAGTGGTTGGCCGCCGGCAGGCGGGTGGCATCGGAGTTCCAATAAAGCAGGTCGAACGGGAACGGCGCCTTGCCTTTCAGATAGTTGTTGATCACGTAGGGCCACAGCAGATCGTTGGACCGCAACATATTGAACACCGTCGCCATAGACTGGCTCTCAAGATAGCCGCGTTCGGCCATTCGCTGTTCGAGCGCTGCGACCTGTTCCTCATCGACAAACACTTTGAGGTCGCCGGCATAGGTGAAGTCGACTTGGGCGGCGAACAAAGTCGCCGACACGATGCGGTCGTCGTGCCAGGCGGCCATCGCGGCAAGGGTCACAGCGAGCAATGTGCCGCCGACGCAATAGCCGATGGCGTGTACTTTCTCCTCGCCGGTCGCCTGTTTGATCGCATCGAGCGCCGCCAGCGGTCCTTGCCGCACGTAATCTTCGAAGCTCTTCTGCGCGAGGTGCGCGTCGGGATTGACCCAGGAAATGCAAAAGACCGTCAGCCCCTGGTCGACGCACCATTTGATAAAGGACTTTTCCGGTGTGAGGTCGAGGACGTAATATTTGTTAATCCAGGGCGGAACGATCAAAACCGGACGCTTGAGCACGGTTTCAGTCGACGGTGCGTATTGAATGAGCTGCATCAGCTCGTTCTGGAAGATCACCTTGCCGGGTGTGGTCGCGAGATTGCGCCCGACTTCGAACATCGAGGCGTCGGATTGGCGGATTTTCAGATGTCCGCCGCCGGACTGGATATCTTCGACGAGCATGTGCATGCCGCGAACCAGGTTCTCGGCGTTCGACGTCAGCGTCTCGCGCAATAGTTCTGGATTGGTCAGCACGAAATTCGTCGGCGACAGGGCATTGGTGATCTGCCGCATATAGAACTCGGCCTTCTGCCTGGTGTGCGGGTTGATATCCGCGGCGTCGCTGACCAGTTTGTCGGCCCAGCCCGCGGTGAGGAGATAGGCTTGTTTGAGGAAATCGAAGAACTGGTTTTGCGTCCATTCGGGATCGCTGAAGCGCTTGTCGCTCGGCGTAGGCCGCACCACCGGCGGCGCCTCTTCTCCGGCAAGCCGCTTCACGGCGGAGGCCCACAGGTCGAGATAGGCCTTGCCGAGCCGGTTCTGCAGTTCGACGGTGCGTTGCGGATCGGCGAGCCAGTACTCGGCGACCTGACCGAGTGTCTTGGCAACTTCAGCCACTTCGTCCGCGAATTGGTCGCCGTCGCGGCCTTCCTCGCGCGGCTTGAGATAGGCCGCGAGCGCGCGGCCGCCTTCCTCGATGAGCCGCGCCAGATTGCGCGAGAATGCCTCGACGTCGACTGACCCGATTTTCATCGGGTTTTGCTGCGCCGGTTCCTGCTTCACCGGCTCTTGCGATGGAGCCCGCACGAGCGTTCCTCAATGGCCGACTAACCGAGCTTTTGCCAGAAATGGCCTGCTCGGCTGCCGTGCGCAAGGCGTGCCCGCCGGCCTGTTAGCGGCGTTCAACACTATCCCGCCGGCGAGACAATGCGTCCTTGTTTCGACATATTAACATTCTAGCCTGATAGCTTGTGTGATGTCTGAGTTGATCAGTGCAAATTATTGTGGCTTTAGGTATTTCCGAAGCACATAGGGGTGGGTGAGGCGGATTTTCGGACCGTGTGGGGTCGAAACGGGGCGCTTTACCAGGGCAGTCGGAGACAAGTTTGCAGCGCCGGCGCAGGGTTACGATGCGTGCATTTGCCGTTTTGGCGCTCATTGCCCCGGCAGCTCTTGCCATGTCCGGTTGCTCGCCCGGCTCCGACTATCCGTCGCTTTTTCCCGCGGTTCACGACATGCCGCCGCCGCGCGCCGATACGCCGATGGATGCCAACCAGGTCCAGCAGGCCACCGAAGATCTCATTTCCGACCGCAATCGCTTGAGCGCCGAAGCGCAAGGTACCGGTCAATCGGCCAATGGTGCGAATGCACCCGCGGCAAAAAATCCGCCTGCGGCCGGGGTGCAGAATGCCGGCGGCGCAGCGGGCACGGCGCCCGGCATGGCTGCGGACGGAACGCAGACCGCCGGCACCGAAACCAAGTGATAAAAATCCAATCCTAGTATAGTATTTCGTCGAGACGAGCTGCCGGGGTTCCTATGGAAGAATTATATCGCATTCGCCGGCTACCGCCCTATGTGTTCGAGCAGGTCAACCGCGCCAAGGCGGTAGCTCGCAACGGCGGTTCCGACATCATCGATCTCGGCATGGGCAATCCCGACTTGCCGACGCCCGCGCACGTCGTCGAGAAGCTGAAAGAGACGGTCGGCAAGCCGCGCACCGATCGTTACTCGGCCTCGAAAGGCATACCGGGGTTGCGCCGTGCGCAAGCGGCCTACTATGCGCGCCGCTTTGGCGTGAAGCTCAATCCCGAGACGCAGATCGTCACGACGCTCGGCTCGAAGGAAGGTTTTGCCAATGTCGCCCAGGCGATCACCGCGCCAGGCGACATCATCGTCGTCCCCAATCCGACCTATCCAATCCACGTCTTCGGCTTCCTGATGGCGGGCGGCGCCATACGGTCAGTGCCGGTCGAGACAGACGACAAGTTCTTCGGTGCGCTCGAGCGTGCGGTACTGTTTTCAATCCCAAAGCCGATCGCGGTCGTGGTCTGCTACCCGTCGAATCCGACGGCCTGCATCGCCAGCCTGGATTTCTATCGAGAGCTCATTGCTTTTGCGAAGAAGCATTCGCTTCTGGTGTTGTCGGATCTCGCCTATGCCGAGGTCTATTTCGACAACAATCCGCCGCCGTCGGTGTTGCAGGTGCCCGGCGCGATGGATGTGGCGGTGGAATTCACCTCGATGTCCAAGACTTATTCGATGCCCGGCTGGCGCATCGGCTTTGCGGTCGGCAACGAGCGCATCATCGCCGCGCTGGCGCGGGTGAAGTCCTATCTCGATTACGGCGCCTTTACCCCGATCCAGGTGGCGGCGACGGCGGCGCTCAACGGCCCTGAAGATTGCATTAACGAGATGCGCGCGACTTATAAACGCCGGCGCGATGCGCTGGTGGACTCGTTCGGCCGGGCCGGTTGGCAGGTGCCCCCGCCGGCGGCCTCGATGTTCGCCTGGGCGCCAATTCCCGAACCGTTCGGGCCGCTCGGCAGCGTCGAATTCTCGACCCTGCTCGTCGAGAAGGCCGGGGTCGCGGTGTCGCCAGGGGCCGGCTTCGGCGAGCACGGCGAAGGTCATGTGCGTATCGCGCTCGTCGAGAACGAGCAGCGCATCCGTCAGGCGGCGCGCAATATTCGGCGCTTTCTTGAAACAGGCCCGGAAATGCTGCACAACGTCGTACCGCTGGCGACGCGGCGTTAGTCGCGGATCGCTTCACTCCCTTCACGTTGGCGACGTTTCATGGCTGAGCCGCTGAAAGTCGGTCTTGCCGGGCTCGGAACCGTCGGCAGTGCCGTCATTCATCTGTTGGACCAGGGTCGCGACAAGCTCATCGCCCGGTGTGGTCGTCCGATCGAGGTCGTCGCGCTCAGCGCCCGCTCGCGCGGCAAGAAGCGCGATTTCGACGTGAAGAAGTTTCACTGGCATGCCGACCCGGTGGCGCTGGCGCGGGACCCGTCGATCGACGTTTTTGTTGAGGTCATCGGCGGGGAGGGCGATCCCGCCAAGCGCGCCGTCGAGACTGCGATTAGCGCCGGCAAGCCGGTGGTCACCGCGAACAAGGCGCTGCTCGCCCGGCACGGCCAAAAACTTGCCGCGTTGGCCGAACGGCACGGCGTCGCGCTTAATTTCGAGGCGGCTGTCGCCGGCGGCATTCCGATCGTGAAGACGTTGCGGGAAGGCCTGAACGGGGCGTCGTTCACGCGCATCTACGGCATCCTCAACGGCACCTGCAATTACATCCTCTCCCGCATGGAGCAGGACCGGCTCGCCTTCGACGATTGCTTGCGGGAAGCACAGCGGCTCGGCTATGCGGAGGCCGATCCGACGTTCGATGTCGAAGGCCACGACACCGCACAAAAACTTGCGATCCTTGCAAGCCTCGCCTTCGGCACCAAGATCGATCCCAACGCGGTCTATGTCGAAGGCATTTCATCGATCACGCTCGCCGATCTCGATGCCGCGGCCGAGCTCGGCTACCGGGTCAAGCTTTTGGGGGTGGCGGTGAAAACCGAGGCCGGCATCGAGCAGCGCGTGCATCCGACCATGGTGCCGAAGGATTCCGCCATTGCCCAGGTCATGGGCGTCACCAACGCCGTCACGGTGGACGCCGAAGGGCTGGCGCCAATCACGCTGGTCGGCCCCGGCGCCGGTGGGACGGCGACAGCTTCGGCGATCGTCGCCGATCTTGGCGACATCGCGCGCGGCGTGCGCACTGCGCCGTTCGGACGCCCGACCGCGCGCATGATCGCGATCCGCAAGGCGCCGATGCAACACCATGAAGGGGGGTATTACATTCGGCTTCTGGCGCGTGATCGGCCGGGCACCGCGGCGACCATCGCGCGGCGTCTGGCGCAACGAAAGATATCGCTGGAGTCGATCGTGCAGCGCCACGCGGCGGGGTCGCGTGGCGCGGCACAGCCCGGCCGCTCCGGCGAGTCGGTGCCCGTTATCATGATTACCTATGCCACCAGCGAGGATGCGGTGCACAAGGCGCTTGCCGCGGTGCGCCGCGACCGGGTTGTCTCCGGGCGGCCGCAGGTGATTAGAATCGAAAGAGCGTGATTCCGAAGATGGTAAGCTGTCCTTCGGGAAAGCTCCTGCGCGAAGACGAGAAAGTTTGACTCATGGCGTCTAAACCCGGCCGGCAGCATCAGGCGCTTGAGCGTGCGCTGTCACTCGAAATTGTCCGCGTCACCGAACGGGCTGCGGTTGCCGCGGCGCGATTGCGTGGACGCGGGGCGGAAAAGAAATCCGATCAGGCGGCGGTTGACGCCATGCGGCGCGAGCTGAGCGTTCTCGCGATCGACGGCACGGTCGTCATCGGCGAGGGCGAGATGGACGAGGCGCCGATGCTGTTCATCGGCGAAAAGGTCGGCGCCAAGGGCGGCCCCAAGGTCGATATCGCGGTCGATCCGTTGGAAGGCACGACGCTGTGCGCCAAGAATATGCCCGGCGCCATCGCTACGCTCGCAATGGCTGAAGCCGGTGCGCTGCTGCATGCTCCCGATATTTACATGGACAAAATCGCTGTCGGTCCCGGCTATCCCAAGGGCATTGTCGACCTCGACGCGCCGGCCGACGAAAACATTCGCAAGCTGGCCAAGGCCAAAGGCGTCAAGCCTGACGCCATCACCGCGATGATCCTCGACCGGCCGCGCCACGCCGACCTGATCGCCGCAGTGCGCAAGGCCGGCGGTGCGGTAAGCCTGATCACCGATGGCGACGTCGCCGGCGTCATCCATACCGCCGATCCCGACAAATCGGGCATCGACATTTTTCTCGGCATCGGCGGCGCGCCGGAGGGCGTATTAGCGGCGGCGGCGCTACGCTGCATCGGCGGCCAGATGCAGACGCGGCTCGTCGTCGATACCGACGAGAAGCGCGAGCGCGTTGCCAAAATGGGCATCAGGGACCCCCGCCAAAAATACGAAATCGAGGATATGGTGAAGGGTGACTGCCTGTTTGCCGCGACCGGCGTCACCGACGGCCGCATGTTGCGCGGCGTGCGGTTCGGCAACGGCGTAATCGAAACCGAAACCGTGGTGATGCGCTCGGCGAGCGGCACCATCCGCTGGATCAGGGCCGAGCACCGCAAGCTTGATAAGTTTTCCTAGCCTATTATCTGCGGGCGGCTAACGAAGTTTTGCCGCCAAATTCATTCTACAATTGTCGAAATGACTGAGAGTCGCTTATTTCTTGGCGTCGAAAACTCGGCGACCGGCCGCGCATGGCGCGACCGCCTGGACGAGCGCGGCGCCGCACGCGCGCTGACCATCGCGCAGCGCCACGATCTGCCGGAGCTATTGGCGCGCATTCTTGCCGGCCGCAATGTCGAAGCCGATGCGGTCGACGCGTTCCTCGATCCGACCATCAAGGGTTCGATGCCCGATCCGCATGTGCTCACCGCCATGCAGGCGGCGGCGGAGCGCATCGCCGACGCTGTGGCGCGCGGCGAGTGTGTCGCCATTTTCGGCGACTACGACGTCGACGGCGCGACGTCGGCTGCCGTGCTGGCGCGATATCTACGCCAATGCGGCATCGATCCCATCATCCACATTCCCGACCGCTTGTTCGAGGGCTATGGCCCCAACATCGAGGCGGTGCGCGGGCTCGCCGAGCGCGGCGCAAAACTCCTCGTTTGCGTCGATTGCGGCACGACCAGCATTGAGCCGCTCATGGAGGCGAAAAAGCTCGGGCTCGATACGGTGGTCATCGATCACCATCAAGCCGACGAAGAGCTGCCGCCCGCCGTGGCCATCGTCAATCCGAACCGTCGCGATGATTTGTCGGGGCTTGGCCATCTCGCCGCCGTCGGGCTCGTCTTCATGATGGTCGTTGCCGTCAACCGGGTGCTTCGCGAGCGCGGCTTCTGGAATACCGATCGTCCCGAGCCCGATCTGCTCGCGCTCCTCGACGACGTCGCGCTCGGCACCGTTGCCGACGTGGTGCCGCTCATCGGACTCAATCGCGCTCTCGTCGCCAAGGGTCTGATCGTATTGCGCCGGCGCGAGCGGCCGGGCCATGTCAGCCTGATGGACGTGGCGCGGCTCTCGGGGCCGCCAGAAGCGTGGCATCTCGGTTTTTTGCTCGGTCCGCGCATCAATGCCGGCGGCCGCATCGGCCGTGCCGATCTTGGCGTACGGCTTCTGTTGGAAAACGATCCGATTGAAGCCGCAAAAATGGCGGCAGAGCTCGACCGGCTCAATCAGGAGCGTCAGGCCATCGAGCAGGCGACGCTGGCGCAGGCCGAAGCCGAGGCGGCTGCCGCGCTCGGCATCGAAGAAAAGGGCGCGGTGGTCGTTACCGCCGCCGAGGGCTGGCACCCGGGCGTGGTCGGGCTTGTCGCGGCGCGGCTGAAGGAGAAATTCGGCCGGCCGGCTTTTGCGATTGCGCTCGAGCCCGGCGGCATCGGCACCGGTTCGGGCCGTTCCATCCCCGGCGTCGATATCGGCCGCGCCGTGCGGCGCGCGGTGGCCGAGCGACTTTTGCTCAAGGGTGGCGGCCACGCTATGGCGGCCGGCGTGACCTTACGCAAAGGCGCGCTCGCGGAGTTGCGCGCATTTCTCGAAGCCGCTCTCGGCGCCGACGTCGAGATTGCGCGGCGCGCCAACGGTCTGATGATCGATGGCGCCGTCACCGCCGCGGCGGCGGATGCTAATCTCGTCGCCATGATCGGGCGCGCCGGGCCGTTCGGATCGGGCAATCCGGAGCCGGTGATCGCGCTGCCGGCGCATACGGTGACCTACGCGGAGGAGGTCGGCCAGGCGCATATGCGGGTGCGCCTGAAATCCCCTGACGGCACCGGCCTTAACGCCATCGCGTTCCGCGCCGCGGGGCAAAAGCTTGGCGCCGCGCTGCGCAGTAGCCGCGGCCGGCGAGTGCATGCCGCCGGGACCTTTGCACTGGATCGCTGGCAGGGCGAGGAGCGCGTGCAGTTCAAGCTCACCGATATCGCAGCCGCCGAGCCTTTTGCGGGACGGTGACGCCGCGGAAATGTCACGGCTTGCTCGCGCACCAGACGCCGTGCGCTTGCCCCGCCATTTCGTCCGGATTGTCGAACTGGCCGAGCGGGCCAAGCTCGTTTTTTCCTGTTGGATCGTACAGCCAGTACCAATCGTAGCTGCCGCCGAGCAGGAAATAGCGGTGCGCCAGCACGACGAGATCGTCTTTGTATTTGTTCGAACAGAAACTCAACACCAAGAGATCGTTGGCGGGCAGCACGAAACGCTCGTCGCCACTGTGCATGTCGAAGGCGTGGAGCGCCCCCGATGTGGCCCAGCCGGGGGTGAGGAAATAAAGCCGCCGGCCGTCCGAGCTGAACTGTTTGTTGCGAAAATCGCAAAGCTGGCGTTCGGGGATGCCTTTGCGGCCCTTGAGCAAGAGCTTGTCGCCGCTGCCGTCGACGCCGATCTGGCGCAGTTCGTCCGGCCGCGGCTCCGTCGTGCAGACTTGGCTGGTATCATAGCCATGGACGGTGCGGCCGCGCCCCTGCCGCGTATAGACGACATATGCCCCGTCAGGGGTGAGCACCGGGTCGACGTCCATTTCCGATGCGGTAAGTTTGGTCTTCGTGCCGTTACGCTCGATATAGATATTGCCGGCGTCGCTATAGACGCGCGGCGCCGCCTGCAGGGCTCGGCCGACCCCCGGCTGCAGGAACGGCAGCAGGATCGCTACAACCGTCACTAAGATGCAGTGCCATTTCATCACGAATCCCGGCAAGCCTTTCGATGGGCGGGCGGCGCGTCGTCAGATAGCATCTTGGCACGACCCGCCGGAGGCGGCTATCTGTCGCGACCAAGATCGCTGTGAATGTATCTAGGGAAGTGAAATGGCCAAGCTCAACCTCTCCGTCGCGGTCGGCGACTATGACCGCACCCGCGCTTTGATCGACGGCAGCGTGCAAATCGATGGTGTCGATCCGGTCTATATGACCCTCGTTCCCGAGGAGATCTTCTTTCGCGCTTTTCGCGCCGCCGAATTCGACATCTGCGAACTGTCGCTGTCGAGTTACACGGTCAAGACCGCGCAAAATGATTGCCCGTATATCGCGGTGCCGGCCTTTGTATCGCGTGCCTTTCGTCACACCTCGGTCTACGTCCGTACCGACCGCATCAAAAAGCCGGAAGATCTCAAGGGCCGCAAGGTCGGCGTGCCGGAATATCAGCTCACCGCCAACGTTTGGGCGCGTGCTTTTCTCGAGGACGATTACGGCGTCAAGCGCTCGGACATTCATTGGATCCGCGGCGGCATCGAGGAGGCGGGCAGGCCGGAGAAGATCAGCGTAAAGCTGCCGCCCGGCGTGCGGCTCGACAACGCACCCGAGGGCGCGACGATTTCAAAACTACTCGAAGCCGGTGCGATCGACGGCTTTATCGCGCCGCGGCCGCCGAGCCTCGTCGAGAAGGGCCATCCCCATGTCGGCTGGCTTTTTCCGGATCCGGTCGCGGTGGCGAAAGACTATTTCAAGCGCACAGGATTTTTTCCCATCATGCATGTGGTGGGCATCCGCCGCGAACTCGCCGAGCGGCATCCGTGGCTGCCGGGCGCGGTGTTCAAGGCCTTCGAAGCAGCCAAGGAAGCCGGCCTAAAAAAACTCTCCGACACCTCCGCCACCAAAGTGACGCTGCCCTTCGTCGAGGAGAGGCTAAAGGAAGCACGCGACCTGATGGGCCACGATTTCTGGTCGTACGGCGTCGGGCCCAATCGCAAGGTGCTCGATTATTTTCTGACGCAGCATCACGCTGAGGGCCTGTCGCCGCGGCGCGTTTCGGTCGACGAATTGTTTCATCCGGCGACTTACGAGACGTTCAAGCTGTGATGAATTTTCTCCCCCGCGAAGCAGGGGAGGATAAGAAGCTCAAATTCGATCCGGGAATTTGATGTTGCCGGCAACCTTTTCGAGCGCAGGCGAGACCTATCTACGCTTGGCTTTGCGCGTGATATTCCTCCCGATTTATCGGCGCCTTTTTTTGTGGCGCCTTATTCGTTACGCTTTTCCAGGCCGCAGCCGCACGTGAATGTTCTTCTCCTGCGTATAGGCGAGCATCTCCTCGAAACATTCCTCGCGGCCGATGCCGGACTGCTTG
>Ga0181523_10004620_pt1 | contig 11769 bp, 14 predicted proteins | sample PEATcosm2014_Bin_43_FD_119752 | JGI IMG/M metagenome (GOLD analysis project Ga0181523, IMG submission 119752) | Peatland microbial communities from MTU Mesocosm Facility, Houghton, MI, USA - PEATcosm2014_Bin05_30_metaG | ecosystem: Environmental > Terrestrial > Soil > Wetlands > Peat | place... | reverse complement strand
GGTCGACTCCATGTACGCCTTGGCGCGGGCGTGCGCCTGGCTCAGATATAGAAACTCCGGGTCGGGGCTGAGCCGGAACGGCAGCTCCCGCAATTTGAACAACTCAAGATACATCGAGGTTGGCCGGTCCCGCAGCCATAGTGACCGTCAGGATACTACGGCTGCAACGGTAGTTGCGGATAAAGCCGCCGCAGGAGCCGTCTGGCGCGTAAATCTCGTCGCCGGGCACTTGTCTCCACCAGAGTGCAGTGTCCCAGCTTGCGGCCTGGGCGGGGCTCCTTGCCATAGTGGTGCAAATGCAACCCCGGCTCGGCCAGCAGCGCCGGCCGCGGCGGCATCCGGCCGATCAGATTGATCATGGCCGCGTGGCCGAGCGGGCGAGTGTCCCCCAGCGGCAGTCCGGTGATGGCGCGCACGTGATTCTCGAACTGACTGGTGCAGGCGCCTTCTATCGTCCAATGCCCCGAGTTGTGCACGCGCGGTGCCATCTCGTTGGCGATCAGTCGACCGCGATGCGCAAAGAACTCGATGGCCAGCACCCCGACGTAGTTGAATGCCTCGAGCACGCGGCGCAGGCTCGCTGCCGCGGCGCGCAGCAGCGCCGGAGCGTGCCACGGTGCCAGCGTCAGGTGCAGTATGCCGCCCGCATGCAGGTTGCGATTGAGCGGATAGATGCGGATCTCGCCGCGGCGGCCGCGAACGCCGATGATCGACAACTCGTACTCGAACGGTACGAATTCCTCGTAGATGAGCGGGGCGCCGCCGATCTGCTCCCAGGCGCGATCGCGATCGCCGGAGCGGCGCAACACGCACTGGCCCTTGCCGTCGTAGCCGAGCCGGCGTGTCTTGAGAACGCCCGGCAGCCCGATGCGCTCGATGGCGGCATCGAGCGCTGCGCGCGAATCCACCGCCGCAAATCGCGTCGTGGGAATGGAGAGGCGCTCGAAGGTGCGCTTCTCCGATAGCCGATCCTGGGCCGCCGCGAGCGCCCGCAGCGGCGGTGCGATGCGCGTGCGGGTGCCGCGGGTTGCCGCGCGCAGTGCCGGGACCGAGATGTTCTCCCAATCGAAGCTGATCACCTCGCAGCGTTCCGCCAGTTGGCGCAGCAGCGCAGGATCGGTGAATTCCCCGGTCAGGACCGGCGCGAAACGGCCGGCGGGTGTGGCAGCGCTGCGATCGAGAAACAGGAATTCGAGCCCGAGCGGATAGCCCGACAGCGCGAGCATGGCGCCGAGCTGGCCGGCGCCGACGACGCCGATGGTCACGGCTAGCCCGTCACGCGCGGATCGGGATGCGCGAGCACTGCCTCGGTCTGCGCCTGGCGCGTGCGCAGCAATGCCTGGGCGATGGCCGGATGGCGCAACGCCAGGATCGAAGCGGCAAACAGCGCGGCGTTCACCGCGCCCGCGTTGCCCACCGCAAAGGTTGCCACCGGCACGCCGGCCGGCATCTGCACGATCGACAGCAGCGAGTCGAGACCGTTGAAGGCGCGCGTCTGCACGGGCACGCCGAGCACGGGCAGCGTCGTCTTCGCCGCGGTCATGCCCGGCAGGTGCGCGGCGCCGCCGGCACCGGCGATCAGCACTTCCAAGCCGCGCGTCGCGGCGCTGCTGGCATATTCGAACAGCAGATCCGGTGTGCGATGCGCCGAGACCACGCGTGTCTCATGGGCAACGCCCAACTTATCGAGGCATTCGGCGGCCGCGCTCATCGTCTCCCAGTCCGACGATGAACCCATGATGATGCCGACCAGCGGTTTCATCGCGGCATCTTAACACCCCGGCTCTTGAGCTCGGGCGCGTGCTCTGCGAGCGCGCGCTCGATGGGTGCCGGATCGAGATCGCGCATGAGCCGTCCGATGTACTGGCGCGCGCGGGCCGAAGCGGAGCGACTGCGCAGCCGCTGAGTCTCGAGAATGGTTTCGAGCAGCAACGGCGGCAGATCGAAGCGCTGCAGCTGCTGCGGTTTGAGCGCCAGCAGACGCTCCCCGAGACGCTGCAGCGCCTCGGCGTTGCGCTTGCGCGCCGAGCGACTCGGCCGCTCCGCCTCGAGCTCCGGCTCCTCGGGCCCATTGCTTGACTGACTCATGCGCTCGATTCGAAATGGCTAGTCATGAAAAAGCGTGCCGGCGCGGCGCTGCTACAATCCCAGCCGATCATGGCACAGCCCGCGTGCGGGTGCCGCCCAAGGAAGATGCATGTCGCAGCAGGTCGATGTCTCCCGTATCAGCGAGCTCCGCGAGGTCGTGGCCGGCGCGCTCGAGCAGGCGCGCGCGGCCGGCGCGAGCCAGGCCGAGGCTGATGCGAGTCTGCAGCGCGGTTTGACGGTCACCGTTCGCCTCGGCGAGGTGGAGACCATCGAGTATCACCGCGATCGGGGCCTGGCGATCACGCTCTACTTCGGCCAGTCGAAGGGCTCTGCCAGCACCGCCGATCTGCGGCCAGCGGCGGTGCGCGAGAGCGTGCAAAAGGCCGCGACCATCGCGCGTTACACCGCCGCGGATGAATGCGCCGGGCTTGCCGATCCGGAAGCGCTCGCGCGCGAGGTGCCCGACCTCGACCTCTATCACCCCTGGAGCCTGGAGCCGGAGCAGGCAGTCACCCTCGCGCGCGACTGCGAGGCCGCGGGCTTAGGGTGCGATGCGCGACTGAAGAATTCCGAGGGCGCGACGGTCACGACGCACAGCGGCGTGCGCGTCTACGGCAACAGCCACGGCTTCCTGCAGGGTTATCCGAGCACCAGCCACAGCATCAGCTGCGCGCTCGTGGCGCAGTCGGGCGATGAGATGCAGCGCGACTACTGGTACTCGGTGGCGCGGCGCGCGCAGGCGCTCGAGGATGTGAGCGTGATCGGACGCCACGCCGCGCGCCGCGCGCTGCGCCGGCTCGGCGCGCGCCAGCTGTCCACGCGACGCGCGCCGGTGCTGTACGCACCCGAGCTCGCGCGCGGCCTGTTCGGGCACTTCGTGGGTGCGATTCGCGGCGCGAGCCAGTACCGGCGCTCCTCGTTCCTGCTCGGAGCCGCCGGCACGCAGGTGTTTCCGCAGTTCCTGCAGATCGCCGAGCGCCCGCACCTGCCGCAGGCGCTGGCCAGCAGCCCGTTCGATGCCGAAGGCGTGGCGACGCGTGACCGGGAGCTGGTTCGCGACGGCGTGCTCCGCGGCTATGTGCTCGGCAGCTATTCGGCGCGCAAGCTCGGTCTTGCCACCACAGGCAATGCCGGCGGCATCCATAATCTGATCGTGGGCACTGCCGACGATGCGGCGCGCGCGCACAGCGGCAGCTTCGAGCAGCTTCTGGAGCGCATGGGCGAGGGCCTATTCGTCACCGAGCTCATGGGTCCGGGCGTGAACGGCGTGACCGGAGACTACTCGCGTGGCGCCAGCGGCTTCTGGGTCGAAGGCGGCGCCATCGCCTACCCGGTCCATGAGGTGACGATCGCCGGCAATCTGCGCGACATGCTGCGCGGGATCGTGGCTGTCGGCACCGACGTGGATGCGCACGGGGCCATTCGCACCGGCTCGGTGCTGCTCGAGGCCATGACGATCGCGGGCGAATAGTCCGCGCGCGGCGACTCAGAGCGGGTGCTGCGCGCGAGGTCCGATCAACTCGCTCAGCGTCAACGCTGCGAAACGCTGCGCCCGCGTACGGCCGAGCTCATCGCAGAACGCCTCCACCGCCGCGGGCATGGCCGGCAGGCCGCGCACCAGCCCGCTGCTGTGAGTCCGCGCCGCCTGGACTATGTCGAGCGGGCGCAGCAGCGCGGCCTCGCGCGCCAGTCGCAGCGTCTGATCGGGGGCGCTCACGAGGTAACCGGCACTCACCAATCCGGCGCAGGTGCGCGCGACGGCGACTGCGGGATATTGCAGGTCCATCGCGAGCCCGGATGCGGTGCAGGGGCTGCGACCGTCGCGTGTCCGCTCGGCGATCAGATACATGATGCCGAGTGCGAGCCGCTCGAGCATGGCGAGTGAGAGCCGCGGCTCATCCAGGCCCTCGCGCATGTAGGCCGGGTTCTGCGCGTAGAAGGACAGCAGCGCGCCGAGCAGCAGCACGGTCCAGCCAAAGTAGGTCCACAGCAGCGTCGCGATCGTGATCGCGAAGCCGGCGTACACCAGCGTGAGCCGCGCGGAGTACAGCACAAAGACGGTGAAGTAGCGGCCGACCGCGGCCCACAGGATGCCCGCGGCGACGCCGCCGATGACTGCCGGCCGCAGGCGCACGCGCGTATTGGGAATGGCGATGTAGAGCACCGTGAGCAGCAGGGAGACCAGTACGTACGGCGCGAGCCGCAGCGTTCCCACCGACAGGCGATCGAGCAGCGGCAGCCCGGCGAGCAGGCGCAGCGGCTGGCTGTCGACTGCGAGCCGCGAGAAGACGGCGACCACCGCCAGCAGCAGCGGACCTGCAATCAACAGCGTGAGGTAGTCGGCGCTGCGGCGCGCGAAGCTGCGCGCGACATCGATGCGCCAGACGAAATTGAACCCGTCCTCGACCTTGCGCATGGTGCCGATCAGAGTCCAGATCAGAAAGCCCAACCCAAGGAAGCTCACGAGGCCGCCGCGCACGTTGCGCGCGTAGGCCATCACGCGATCGGTGAGCTGGTCGGCGGCGGCGCCCATGGGCGCGAAGAATTCGCGCACCAGCGGGCGCAGCGCATCCTGCGCATGAAAGGTCGCGAGAATGCCGAAGCTCAGCGCCAGCAGCGGAATGATCGAGAGCAGACTCGCATACACGAGCCCCATCGCATGCAGATTGAGCCTGCCATCCGCCAGATCACGCAGCAGCGCGTAGGGATAGCGCGCAGCGCGCCGCAGGCGAGCCCTCATGCCGGGCTGCCGCGACTCGGGTCCAAACAGCGTCTGGTCCGGCAGCTCGCACAGTCGCGCCCAGGCGCTGCGCACCCGGTGCGGCAGCTCGGACAGTGGGGTGCTCAAGGCGCGCGCTGTGAGGCGACGCCGTCGGCTGCAGTCAGACGTCGCAGCGCCTCGCGGTATTTCTCGCTGGTGCGCGCGATGATTTCGGCCGGCAGGCGCGGTCCGGGTGCGCGCTTGTTCCAGTCCAGGGTCTCCAGGTAGTCGCGCACGAACTGCTTGTCGAACGAGGGGGGACTGGTGCCGATGCGCCACGTGTCGGCCGGCCAGAAGCGCGACGAATCGGGCGTCAGCACCTCATCGATCAGGCTCAACTGGCCGGCGTCATCGACTCCGAACTCGAACTTCGTGTCCGCGATGATGATGCCGCGCGCGCGCGCGTGCTCGGCCGCGTAGCGATAGATCGCCAGCGCGGTGGAACGGACGGCTGCGGCGAGTGGTGCGCCGATCAGTTGTGCGATCTCCTCAAAGGAGATGTTCTGGTCGTGCTGTCCGGGAGCGGCCTTGGTGGCCGGCGTAAACAGTGGCGTCGGCAGCGCCTGTGCCTGACGCAGCCCTGCCGGCAAGGCGATGCCGCAGATGCTGCCGGCGGCCTGGTAATCCTTCCAGCCCGAGCCGATCAGATAGCCGCGCACCACCGCTTCGAGCGGCAGTGCGTGCAGGCGCTTGACGATGACTGCCCGGCCCTCGATCTGCGCGAGGTCCGAGCGGTCGTGCACGACGCTCGCGAGCGGCTCACCGGTCAGGTGGTTCGGGATCATCGACGTCGTGCGTGCGAACCAGAAGCGGGAGATCTCATCGAGCACCCGTCCCTTGCCCGGTATCGGATCGGGCAGTACGACATCGAATGCCGAGAGGCGGTCGGTGGTCACGATGAGCAGGCGCTGCGCGTCGATGGCGTAGATGTCGCGCACCTTGCCGCGGTGCAGCCGCTCGAGGCCCTTGAGGTCGGTCTCGAAGACGGTGCTGTCGGCGCTGGTGACGGGGTTCGTGGCCAAGGCTTGCTACCATAGCCGGCGCAATTGAAGGGGCGCGCATCTTGCCGCTCCGGCCGCATGAGGGTCAAGCGCGGGCACGTGCAATAGCATGAAATGGGCGGGCAAAGTCATTGGCGGCGTGCTGGGCCTGGCGACCGTGGGGCCGTGGGGCGCGGTGCTCGGCGCACTGATCGGACATCAGTTCGATAGCGGCGCCGGGATCGGCCAGCTGCTGGGCGGCGCCGATCCCGCGCAGGTCAACGCGCTGTTCTTTCCGACCACCTTTCGCGTCATGGGGCACATCGCCAAGGCCGATGGCCGAGTGTCCGAGCAGGAGATCGCCTCGGCGCGTGCGGTCATGCACGCGCTGCATCTGAACCAGGCGCAGATGCTCTCGGCCATGGGTTATTTCAACGAGGGCAAGCAGCCGGGCTTCGATCTCGATGCCGCGCTGCGCCAGCTGCGCGGTGCGATTGCCCCGCATCCGGAGCTGGCGAATTTCTTCATCGAGATCCAGCTGCAGGCAGCGCTCGCCGGGGATGGATTGTCGGAATTGCCGCGGGCGCGGCTGCGCCGCGCGGCGCTGCTGCTCGGACTCGGGCCGGCACAGTTCGCGCGCCTCGAGAGCATCCTGCGCTGGAGCCAGGGTGCGGCCGGTGCCCGCGCCGGCGACGCGGGTGGGTCGGATCGCGCGGGTGCTGCGGGCATGGGTCGGTCCACCGGCGAGGAGCGCCTCGCGCAGGCCTACAGCGTGCTCGAGGCCGCGCCATCGATGAGCGATGAGCAGATCGTCAAGGCCTATCGGCGGCAGATGAGCCGCCATCACCCCGACAAGCTGCAGGCCAAGGGCCTGCCCGACTCGATGCTCGAGCGCGCCAAGGAGCGTACGCAGCAGATTCAGGCCGCCTACGAGGCGATTCGCGCTCGTCGCGGCATGCGCTAGACTCACCCGGCATGCAGCTGATCGCCCCTTCGATTCTATCCGCGGATTTTGCGCGCCTGGGCGAGGAGGTCGATGCGGTGATCGCAGCCGGCGCCGATGTCGTGCATTTCGATGTCATGGACAATCACTACGTGCCGAATCTCACGGTCGGGCCCGTGGTGTGCGAAGCGCTGCGACGCTACGGCGTTCAGGCGCCGATCGACGTGCACCTGATGATCCGGCCGGTCGACCGCATCGTGCCGGACTTCGCCGCCGCCGGAGCTTCCTACATCAGCTTCCACCCGGAAGCCAGTGATCACATCGATCGGACGATCGGGCTGATTCGCGAGCACGGGTGCAAGCCCGGGCTGGTATTCAATCCCGCCACGCCGCTCAACTGGCTCGACTACACGCTCGACCAGCTCGACCTGGTGCTGCTGATGTCGGTGAATCCGGGCTTCGGCGGACAGAAGTTCATTCCGGGCGTACTACCGAAGATCGCCGAGGTCCGGCGGCGGGTCGCGGCCAGCGGACGCGATGTGCGTGTGGAAGTCGACGGCGGCATCAAGGTCGACAACATAGCCGCCGCGGCGAAAGCGGGCGCCGACATGTTCGTGGCGGGCTCGGCTATTTTTGGCAGCAAGGACTACGCCGCCACGATCCGTGCGATGCGCGCGGCGCTGGCGGCAGTCGGCTCCTAGTCCTCGTCGTCCATGTCATCGTCGTCGTCGGCGCCGCTCGGCGCGGCCGCGCGTGGCCGCTCGTGCGGCCGGTCGCGGACCGGCTTGGCGGGCACGATCACCGGGCGAGTCTTCATCTTGGGACGCGCGTTGAATACCACGATGGTCTTGCCGGTGGCGCGCAGCAGTCCCTGGTCCTCGAGCACCTTGAGTACGCGGCCCGCCATCTCACGCGAGCAGCCGACCAAGCGCGAGAGCTCCTGCCTGGACACCTTGATCTGCATGCCTTCCGGATGCGTCATGGCATCGGGCTCCTCGCACAGGCCCGTGATCGCGTGCGCGACGCGTCCCGTGACGTCGACGAAGGCCAGATCGCCGAGCTTGCGGTTGGTGCGATCCAGGCGCGTCGCCAGCTGCGTGGCGAGCTCGAATATCAGCCCGGGGCTCTCGGTGGCCACCTGCCGGAAGCGTGGATAGGTCATTTCCGCGAGCTCGCAGGCGTTGCGCGTGCGCACCCAGGCGCTGCGCGTCGGCTGCTCGTAGAACAGGCCCATCTCGCCGAAGAACTGCCCCTTGTTGAGGTAGGCGAGCACCATCTCGTTGCCTTCCTCGTCCTCGATCATGACCTCGACCGAGCCGCTGATGATGTAGTAGAGGACATCGGGCAGATCGCCCGCGTGAATCAGCACGGTCTTCGACGGTACCGTGCGAATGCGGCAATAGCTCAGGAAACGATTGATAGCAGGAATGTCGCTTAGGGGTCTGACATTCTCTTCCATGATTAGCTGGCCTTCATTTCGTAGTGCAAGCGACGACGCTTGCGGCCTTTTATTACACCTGTCATGCCGGCCGCAAGTGACAATTGATAGATAGAGCCCTCAAAGCCAGTACGCCGTGCCCGTCATGACACGCGCGGCTGCACGCATGAGCGTAGGGATAGGCGCGGGCAAGGTCGCTGCGCCGCCCGCGCGCGCCGCCTGACCGTGGCCGGACTCCTCCTGCTTCATGATCTCCACGATTCTGCGGCTGCGCTCATCTGCGGCCGGCAACCGATCGAGATGGCCGGCCAGATGTCCCTCGACCTGCGCTTCCGTTTCGGTGACGAAGCCGAGACTCACCGCGTCGCCGAGCAGTGCCGCGGCAACCCCTAAGCCGAAGGAGCCCACATACCACAGTGGGTTCAGCCAGCTCGGCCGCGAGCCGAGCTCGCGCAGTCGCGATTCGCACCAGGCAAGATGATCCGATTCCTCACCGGCAGCGCGCTCCAGGAACTCGCGCGTCGAGCTCGAGCGCGACAGCGCCGCCTGACCCCGATACAGACCCTGGGCCGCGATCTCGCCGGCGTGGTTGACCCGCATCAGACCGGCTGCGTGACGCCTCTCCCCCGGCGTCAGTGAGCCGGAGTCGGCGGGAAGCTCAGGCTGTCGGGCGGTGCGGGCCGGCGCGAACAGGGTCCGCAGCGTCTGATCCGCAACGTTGAGCACCGAATCCAGGACGCTGCCGGCCAACATGCCTCTATTATATGTCATACGGCGCCGCCCCCGTGGCCCGCCTCAACCGGACACACCGGCCGGGAGGCGTGCCGCGCAGCGGCAGGCTTCCGGCGCGTTTTGCAAAGCGTCGGGCCCTTGAGTACACTCCCCCGCCTTTTTGAGGTTCCCTTTCCCGAGGAAACGTTGGATGAAGACCGAATTCGCCAGACCGGCAACCGTCCGCGGTGACTGGTATGTCATTGACGCCAGTGGCAAAACGCTGGGGCGCCTGTGCTCCCGCATTGCCCTGCGGCTCAAGGGCAAGCACAAGGCGGATTACAGCCCCCACGTAGACATGGGCGACCACATCGTGGTGCTGCACGCGGACAAGATCGCCGTCACGGGCCACAAGCTCGACGACAAGCTGTACCACCATCACACCGGCCATCTGGGCAACCTCAAGACGATCGCCCTCGGCAAGCTGCTCAAGGAGCACCCCGAGCGCGCAATCCAGTTCGCCGTCAAAGGCATGCTGCCGAAGACGACGCTGGGCCGCAAAATGTTTCGCAAGCTGCACGTCTTCGCGGGCGACAAGCATCCCCACGCGGCGCAGCAGCCCAAGCCGCTCGACATCTGAGGACACGAACCAACCGTATGGCTGCTACCACGAACTACGGCACCGGCCGGCGCAAGAGCGCCACGGCGCGCGTGCACCTCTCGCCCGGCAAGGGCCAGATCACGATCAACGAACGCCCGATCGATGAGTTCTTCGGCCGCGAAACCGGCCGCATGATCGTGCGGCAACCGCTCGAGCTGGTGCAGATGGCATCGACGTTCGACATCACGGTCAAGGTCGACGGCGGCGGCATCACCGGCCAGGCCGGCGCCATCCGTCACGGCATCGCCCGGGCGCTGATCGAATTCGACGAATCGCTGCGCAAGCCGCTGCGGCAGGCGGGATTCGTGACGCGCGACGCGCGTGAAGTCGAGCGCAAGAAGGTGGGCCGTCGCAAAGCCCGCCGCGGTACGCAATACTCCAAGCGCTGACGTAGACTCGAGGGCGGCTCGGCCAGTACCGCTGGGGGATCGTCTAGTGGTAGGACTGCGGACTCTGACTCCGCCAACCTAGGTTCGAATCCTAGTCCCCCAGCCAGCTCCCGAGCGCGCGGTCAGATTTCGACGATGCCCGCCGCCGTACCGACGATCATCAGATCGGCCGGTCGGCGGGCGAACAATCCCACCGTCACGACACCGGCAATCTGATCGATTGTGCTCTCGAGCGCGCGCGGGTCCTCGATCGACAGACCGTGCACGTCGAGGATCTGGTTGCCGTTGTCGGTGGTCACGCTCTCCCGCCATACCGGTCGGCCGCCGAGGCGCTCCAGGCGGCGTGCGACATACGCGCGCGCCATCGGGATGACTTCCACCGGCAGCGGGAAGCGGCCGAGGGTCTCGACCAGCTTGCTGTCATCGACGATGCAGACGAAGCGCTCCGACACCGCGGCCACGATCTTCTCGCGCGTCAGTGCCCCGCCCCCACCCTTGATGAGCTCGCGCGCACGGGTTGCCTCGTCGGCCCCGTCGATGTAGAGCGGCAACTCGTCGAGCTGGTTGAGATCCAGTACCGCAATGCCGTTCGATCGCAGTCGCGCGCTGCTCGCCTCGGAGCTGGACACGGCGCCTTGCAGCCGCAGGCGCGACTGCTGCTGTCCGAGCAGATCGATCAGCACATTCACCGTGGAGCCGGTGCCGACGCCGATGATCCTACCGGCGCGAATGTGCGCCAGTGCGGCTTGCGCTGCGCGCTGCTTGCGCGCAAGCGCCGGATCGGACGCGGGGCTCGAAGGATTGGTCATCGCCAGATACGACAGTGCCCGCGTTTGCGGGCACTGTTTGAAGCTTTGAAGTGCGGCGAGCAAGGATGTTATCCAAGCCCGCCGCTGCTGAAGGCCTTACTTCTTTTTCGAAGCTTTCTTCTTGGCCTTCTTCTTTGCTTTCGCCATGACTAGCTCTCCATGTCAGGTTAGTCCGGGGTCCGAGTATATACACGCGTTGCAAAATTACAAGCAAGCGAGTATGCATCCTCGCATGTGTGATGCTCCTCACACAGCATGCGCGCGCATCACTCGAGCGAAAGAATGAATCGCCAGTGCGCGTCCTCAACCGGCATGACCGACAAACGATTGCCCGCACGCAGCACGATCATGCCCTTCAGTGCGTCGGCGGCGTGCGTGCGCAGCTCATCGAGGCCGATGACCCGCTTCAGGCGCCGCAGCAGCTGCACGTCGAAGGTGTACCAGCGCGGATCGGAGGCACTGCTTGCGGGATCGTAGTGATCGTCGCGCGGATCGAGGGCGCTCGCGTCCGGATAGGCGGCGCGCACCACGCGCGCGATGCCGGTAATTCCAGGCTGCGCGCAGCTCGAGTGATACAGGAAGGCCTGGTCGCCCTTGCGGATCTGATCGCGGATGAGATTGCGCGCCTGGTAATTGCGCACGCCCTCCCAGCTGGTGGTCCGGCGCGCGGCAGCCGCGAGCTCGTCCACGCCGAATACCGAGGGTTCGGTCTTGATGAGCCAGTGCTTCAGAAGTACTCCACACCCGCCTCGGTGACGACCGCATCCAGCGGCACGTCGTGGCGGCCAAGGTCGATATGCTCGACTCGCTGACAGGCATACGCCAGGCCGACGAGCAGCGGCCGATGCCAGCTGTGCCGGCGGCGACGAAAGGCGAACAGCCGATCGTAGTAGCCGGCGCCGGAACCGAGACGCGTGCCGGCAGCATCGAACCCGAGCAGCGGCATGAACACCACGGACAGGTAGCGTGCCGGCATGATTTCGGCGGCG
>Ga0181523_10004619_pt1 | contig 11771 bp, 9 predicted proteins | sample PEATcosm2014_Bin_43_FD_119752 | JGI IMG/M metagenome (GOLD analysis project Ga0181523, IMG submission 119752) | Peatland microbial communities from MTU Mesocosm Facility, Houghton, MI, USA - PEATcosm2014_Bin05_30_metaG | ecosystem: Environmental > Terrestrial > Soil > Wetlands > Peat | place... | reverse complement strand
GATTCTGCCTATGCCATGGTCAATAGCAACATTATTCTGTTGCAGCCCTACAAAGACCGGTATCTGAAGCAAGCGGCAAGGATTCGGGATACGATTTCGTTTTCGTACCAACACGGAGCCGCCTCACTGTTGGATTTTCTGGATGCACAGGCTGACTACCGGAGCGTGCAGGTCAACTATCTCAATCTGATTGCTTCCTATCTGAATGCGGCAGGCCAACTGAATCTTGCCGTGGGACGTGAGGTCATCCAATGAACTGGCATAACATCGCAATGCCTGCCGTCTATTTGAGCCTAGCTGTAATGGGCTGCAATGATTCAAAACCCAACTACCAGGCGGAAGCACCTCCACCTTTGAAAGTCCAAAAGGTCGAGGATCGCAATCTGTTCAAAGTGGATCGTCCTGACCAGTTCGCTCTTGCGGAGGCAGTGCCGCATGTTGCGACCTCCCAACTAAGAGCAACGGGCACCGTCAATCCGGACATCGCCCGCACCGTTCCCGTGATTTCCATCGCTACCGGGCGCATTGTGGAAATCGGCGCTCGTTTAGGCGACACCGTCAAAAAGGGCCAGGTGTTACTGCGGGTGCAAAGCGCGGACATCTCTGGCGCCTATTCGGACTATCAGAAGGCTGTTGCTGATGAGCAACTTACTCGCACCCAGCTCGAACGCGCCCAGCTTCTGTACGACAAAGGTGCCATCTCCCTGAACGATCTGCAGGTAGCCCAAGACACGGACGCCAAGGCCAAAGTCGATGTGAAGACAACGGCCGAAAAGCTGCGCGTTCTCGGTAGTCAAAATTTGGATCAGCCGACCGGGATCGTCGAGATTCGCGCTCCGGTCTCGGGCGTGATCACCGATCAGCAGGTCACAAATGCTGCGGGAGTCGCAGGCTTGGGTTCTCCGAACCCATTCACGATTTCCGACCTGAGCTACGTCTGGATTCTATGCGATGTGTATGAGAACGATCTCTCGAATGTCCACCTGGGGGAAAAGGCCGACATTGTTCTGAAAGCTTACCCGGACAAGGTGTTCACGGGAACTATCAGCAACATCGGACCGGTGCTGGATCCGAACATTCGAACGGCGAAAGTGCGCATTGAGGTACGCAACGAAGGCTTGATGCGCCCGGGCATGTTCGTGACAGCGACATTTCACGGTCAAAAGAAAGAGGCCAGCACAGCTCTGCCCGCGACGGCAATCCTGCATCTGCACGATCGTGACTGGGTCTACATACCTGAAAAGGATAACCAGTTCCGACGAGTGGCAGTTTCAGCTGGGGATATGCTCCCTGGCGGTATGCAGGAAATCGTCTCGGGTCTAACCCCAGGCCAGCATGTGGTACTCAATGCGCTGCAATTCCAGAACTCGGTGGAACAGTAATGATTCGCAAGCTGGTCGACTCCTCACTCAACAATCGTTTCATCGTCTTGAGCTTTATGCTGCTCCTGTTCATTTGGGGGGCAATCGCATTCAAGAAACTGCCGGTCGAGGCCTACCCCGACGTTGCGAACACGTGGGTCCAGGTAATTACCCAGTGGCCGGGGCGCGCTGCCGAGGAAGTGGAACAACAGGTGACCGTACCGATCGAAATCCAGATGAACGGCATGCCTCACCTTCAACATGTGCGCTCGGCTTCTTTGTCCGGGCTTTCGGTCGTCAATCTCATCTTCGATGACGATTCCGACAACGACTGGGATCGCCAGAAAGTTTTGGAGCATTTGGCACAGGTCACCCTGCCACCCAATGTCAGTGCAAGCATCGGTCCTGATTTCAGTCCGATTGGCTCGATCTACTGGTACACCCTGGAAAGCAGCAATCCTGCGTACGATGTGATGGAACTCAAATCGATCCAGGATTGGGTCATCAGCAAGTACATCAAATCTGTGCCGGATGTCGTGGACGACTCTTCGTTCGGCGGGATCACGCGCGAATACCAGATTCGCATCGACCCTGACAAGTTGATCTCCTACGGTTTAAGCCTGGCACAGCTGGAACAACAACTTACCAATGCCAACGCCAACGCGGGCGGGAGTTTTATCGAGCAAGGATCGCAACAGATCAACGTGCGCGCCGTGGGATTGGTCCGGAATGTTACGGACATCGAGAAAACCGTAATCAAGACGCAGAACGGGACAGCGCTCCGGATCAAGGACATCGGGGTGGTGACGCAAGGTCCCAAGATTCGGCTGGGCCAAATAGGCAAAGCTATCCACCGAAAGGACGGTGTGGTCGTTGACGATGACGATGTAGTCGAAGGCATTGTATTTCTCCGGAAAGGCGCGGATACCGCGACAACGCTGGAAGGCATTCACGCCATGGTGAACCGGTTGAATACATACATCCTTCCGCCGGGCGTCAAAATCGTCCCGTACTTGGATCGAGATGATCTGGTCCATTACACAACACATACGGTACTGCATAACCTCGCCGAGGGCATGATCCTCGTCGTTATCATTTTGTTTATTTTTCTTGGTAATGTCCGGGGAGCCATCATTGTCGCTCTGACCATTCCTTTCGCGCTGTTATTTGCGTCCATTTGCCTGGATTTGCGCCATATTTCCGCGAACCTCCTGTCTTTAGGCGCGCTGGATTTCGGTATGGTTGTGGATGGCTCTGTCGTGATGGTCGAGAATATCGTCCGCCACCTGCACCGCCGGGAGGGAGGATCGCGTACGCTGCTGGACAAGATTCGCTCGGCGGCGCATGAAGTCCAGCGGCCCGTTTTCTACGCCATCGCCATCATTATCACCGCCTATCTGCCCATCTTCACCTTGCAGAGAGTTGAAGGAAAACTGTTCCGCCCCATGGCATGGACTGTGGCGTTCGCCTTGCTGGGAGCGTTGCTCTTTTCGATGCTCTTCGCGCCCGCGCTCGCAAGCTTCCTGTTTCGGGGAGAGGTAAAGCAGTGGGAAAACCCGCTCATGAAATTCCTGACGGTTCGCTACAGAAAGGACGTTGCCTGGGCGATTCGCAATCGCTGGTTGACGGTCGGGGTTGCCGTCGTTGCATTTCTGGGTGCCATCTTCCTGGCCTTCGGCGGTATGATCGGATCGGAGTTCCTGCCGCATCTCGACGAGGGTGCAATCTGGGTGCGCGGAACATTGGCTCCCAGTACGGGACCCACCGAGAGCGCACGCATCGCCGAGCGGGCTCGCGAAGTCCTCGCTTCTTTTCCCGAGGTCCCGCAGGTTGTTGACCAGATCGGGCGTCCCGACGATGGAACGGACACAACGGGCTTTTTCAATACCGAGTACTTTGTCGACCTTCTGCCCAAGGAACAATGGCGGCCTGTGTTCCACCAGGACAAAGAGCGGCTGATCGCCGCCATGAATCGCGAACTGGAAAAGATTCCGGGGGTCATCTGGAATTTCTCCCAACCTATCTCGGACAACCTGGAAGAAGCGGTGAGCGGTGTCAAAGGCGCTCTCGCCGTAAAGATCTATGGCGACGACCTGAAAACGCTGGAGGAGAAGGGAGCTCAGATCGTTGATGTTATGAAGGACATTCGCGGGGTTGAGGATCTCGGCCTGTTTCGGGTTCTCGGCCAGCCGAATCTTGACTTCTCTGTCGACCGTGATGAAGCCGCTCGTTATGGGATCAATGTCTCGGACGTTCAGGACGCCATTCAAACTGCCGTCGGCGGCAATGCGCTTACCCAAGTACTCGTTGGCGAACAACGGTATGACCTCGTTTTGCGCTACCTACCGGAGTATCGCGACACGAAGGAAGCGATTGAAAAGATTCGCTTATTGGCTCCAACTGGAGAGCGTGTTTCTCTTGCACAGTTAACCAAAGTGACCGTAACTGATGGAGGTTCGGAAATCTACCGTGAAGCAAATTCGCGATACATCGCAGTTAAGTACAGCGTGCGAGGCAGAGACCTGGGAAGCACGGTCGAAGAAGCCATCAAGAAGGTGAAGGCGATTGTGAAATTGCCGCCCGGCTACACCATTGATTGGGCAGGCGAATATGAAAGTCAACAGCGCTCACAGCGGCGGCTGCTGCTTGTATTGCCGATCACCGTCCTTCTGATTTTCATCATTCTCTATTCCATGTTTAGATCGATGAAGTGGGCGCTTCTCATCCTCACAAACGTGGCGATGGCTAGAATTGGCGGATTGCTCGCTCTGCTCATTACGCACACGAACTTCAGCGTTTCTTCCGGAGTCGGTTTCCTTGCGCTATTCGGCGTTTCGGTCCAGACCGGCGTCATTATGGTGGAGTACATCAACCAGCTTCGCGCCAGAGGTTATTCCATCGACGAGGCTGCAGTCGAAGGCGCAGTGCTGCGACTCAGGCCCATTTTGATGACGATGTTAGTCGCAACTCTGGGACTTCTTCCCGCTGCGCTGTCCCATGGGATCGGCTCAGACTCCCAGCGACCTTTTGCAATTGTCATTGTCGGGGGACTGATCTCCGATCTTGTCATGAGCATTATTCTGTTGCCCACATTGTATGTCTGGTTTGCACGTACGGGCGATCAGCTTCCGATCCCCGAAGGGGAGGAACCGCTGTGAGAATACGGCGGCCGGTGGGGTCAATTTTCTTGCAAACGACTTAGGATGACATCGAATAACTGGGCAAGTGGGGTTCAGCCGTCTATTGACCATCGGAAGGAAACAACGATATGAACAAAGCCGAGGTTTGCGCACTCATCAAGGAAATCGCCATCATCCCGGCGATTCGCGTATCTTCTGCGGAAGAGGCACACTTCGCCGCCGAGGCAATTGCGAGTGGCGGAATTCCCATCGTGGAGATCACCCTTACGGTGAGCGGGGCGGTGGAGTTGATCTCTCACCTTGTTCACTACCATCCAAAGATGATCGTCGGGGCCGGTACTGTCCTCAATACCGATCTCGCGACTAAGTGTCTGGATGCAGGCGTTAGTTTTCTCACGAGTCCTGGACGCAGTATGAAAGTAATTGAGTTCGCGGCCAAGAGAGGGATGGCGGTTTTACCAGGAGCATTGACCCCCACGGAGGTCATCGAAGCGTGGGAGGCAGGAGCGGACTTCGTCAAGGTCTTTCCCTGTGCGGAGCTTGGTGGTGAACGGTATATTAAGGCGCTGAGACTGGCGCTGCCACAGATTCCTCTAATTGCAGCGGGAGGCGTCAATCAACAAACAGCGGCAAATTACATTTTGGCCGGTGCCACAGCCATCGGCGTGGGGACGGAACTGATCCCGACCGAGGCCATCGAGCGCCGGCAAGCAAAACGCATTCGGGAATTGGCGCTTCGTTTTTCGGGATTTGTGAAGGAAGCACGCGAGCGAACAGAGCCGAAGAAGAAAGTCGTTGCGGTTGGAAAGCTTGGGGGCATCGAGGAGTGTGAGAAGCAATAACCTTCCAGGAAGGAAAACAAAGGGGAAAACTGTTTGAGGTCAGAAGTCCGGTGGGATGAAGCGTGGTGTTGCCAACTGTACGTCCACTTACGTGCTAGTCGGGTTAGCAGCAGGGCTTGCCCTTGCTTGCCTCCCAGCCCTCACGCGCAATCAGCGGCAACAATGCTAAGGCCGCAACGGGGTCTGCCCAACTCACGCTCCAGACCGCATTGATGACGAGACCTGCCAGAGCGATCAGCGCCAGATACCCACAGATGGAGGACTCGGCAGCATCAGCCCTCAACGCGGCGCTGGCTGTCGCAATTGAGAGTTGCCGCTTCCTCCTTGCAAGCCAAGGCATGACCACTGCTGCAAGGATGAGTAGCACTATTCCGATGGGACTGGGCCGGGTCTCGACGTGGCCTAATATCGCCAGGATAGAAACGATGGCAACAAACGCTGCGAGAACAAAGAGCAAACTGCCGGCGATTCTGGCAGCTCGCTGCTCCGCATGGTCTCTGCGAGATGGTGAGTAGAAGCGCCAGAGGACGACGGCTGCAGACAGAAGTTCGACCGCGCTGTCGCCACCAAAACCAAGAAGGGCTGGACTGCGGGCAGCCCAAGCCGCGCCCAACGACACCAACGCCTCCACACCCATCCAGATGATCGTTAGCGTTTGAATCCAAATTACGCGCTGAAGCACTTCCGGGGGGATGGTCTCCGCTTCCACAGACATACGGATATTATGACACGTGGAATCTCGCAGACTCCCACGAAGTCCCGATGTAGGAAGTGAGGTCTCGGCCAAGGTCGCTTGCCTTCTCGTCTCCCCGAGCGCCGTTTCTGGCTAGTGACCCATACTTGTCCAATCGTGCGACGCTTCACAGCATTAATCAGGTTTTCTAAGCCGGAAAATCGCACGGGCTTCCCTGGTCAGCCGTTTGATGCGCTGCTTCTCTTGCGATCGCACTTCGGGATCCATCTTCCGCCGGAGAAATTCCTGCTCGCGCAAGAGCTTTCTGTGATTGTCGAGCCTCGCCAAATCCAATATTCCAGCTTGCACAGCCGCTTGCACTGCACAACCTGGCTCTGTCTCGTGACGGCAATCGTTGAATCGGCACTGTGCCGCCAGCAAGTTAATATCCGCAAAAGCCTGTGCTAAACCTTCCTCCGCATCCCAAAGCTGTAATTCGCGCAATCCTGGGGTGTCGATGAGTAGCGCCCCGCCTGGCAATGCGAAGAGTTTGCGGGCAGTCGTGGTGTGTTGGCCGCGACTGTTATTCGCAAGAACGTCATTTACTTTCTGGAGCGATTCTCCTAGGAGTCGGTTTGTCAGCGTCGATTTCCCGACGCCAGAGGAACCCAGCATCACTGTCGTCTGCCCCGGTATGAGCAAAGACTTGAATGCCTCGATTCCCTGACCGGTTTTTGCGCTGACAACGAATACAGGGGTACCCAACACCACTCGTTCCATTTCGGCCGCTTTCTCACGCGTCTTTTCGCACGCGTCGGCTTTATTTAAAATGAGGACTGGCTTCACTGCAGAGTCCCAACACTGCGCGAGATAGCGTTCAACGCGGCGCGGATTGAAATCCCCATCCAGCGCAGATATGACGAGCGCCGTGTCCACATTCGCTGCGATTACCTGTTCTACGATCATTTTGCCAGGCCACTTGCGGATAAAGCGGTTCCGCCGCGTCAGGACCGCGCGGATCACTGCCGCCGTGCCTGCCCCTTGCAGTTCCACCGATACCCAATCGCCCACAGCCGGCCATGCTGCGCCTTCTTCCGCAGCAAGACGCAGCTTGCCGCCGGCCTCCGCCAAACATATGCCAAACGCTCCGGCGACGCGCCAGAACCTACGTTGCTGTGACACAACACGGGCAGGCATGGCATTCTCCCGCTCTCCTTCGCTCCACATTGCCTGAAAATACGAATTCCATCCCCATTGACAAAGAGACACGGATGCATCCTCCCGCAGCCGCAACACAGCACACGACTACCGTTAGTGCCGAGAACTGAACTGCTCTAGTTTTCACAGATTGTAAATGCGGGAGGGGTGACTCGATCAGTTCACGTCAACCAAGGAGACACACCCACCCGCGAGAACTTCGGTGTTGGTTCGCACAGGCGCCTCCAAGGTTTAGATCTACAGTTCACACAATATGTGGGAACTGAAATTCCCAAAAGTCTACCTACGGAAAGCGCCCACGTCAATTTTTGAATTTAGACCCTCACCGAGCGGCGCTAAAGAACAAGGCATCGCAAGTTCCGTTTATCAAGACGCCGACGGCTGCAACGATCAGAAATCCTTTGCCTGTTTCCGTCTGGCCCCTGCGATAGGCCAGCCAAGCTGCCGGCCCCAGATACAAAAACTGGGTGACACTCCAAGCGTAAATGCAGAATAGAAGTCCTGCTGCGCCAGGTTCTTTGTGAGCGGGGTAAAACACGTCAAATAAAATCAGTATTACCGGTACTATGAGGATCTGAAATAGGTGTAATACCAAACCGAGGAAAACACCGCGACCCACAGACCCATGAAGCTTTGGGGGAATGCTCTCTAACTCAAACATAGCCGCCAATCTCCCTCTCGCGCCGCAGCGGGTTCAACCGAGTGCGCTCCAGGTCGTCGCGGTAGAACAAATTGTAAGTATCGAACGGAATGATCCGGCCGTCCGGATGCGCAATGTGAACGCAGGTCTTTTTAACCGAACGCACATCAAAAGAATGCGCATCGATAAACTGCATAATCAGAACCCGAAACACATTGTCGTAAGCCAGCTCGGGAGCGTCGACGTGCGGAAGGCAGCATAGCAGATCGCGCAGGCTGGCCGCGCCGGACTGCGGCGAATGGTTCGTGGCGAAAACTTTGAACAGGCTGTCGCGGACCGCATCGTCAGTCTCAAAAACTATCGTATTGCGGCCACCGTTGATAAGAACCTGGGGGTCAACCAGGCCTGTCAACGGGATCACTTTACCGTCGATCTTTAGAGCATATGCCATGGCCAGGCTATCCGGGTGGCATGGAACCGGAATCGCGTCTTCGGGTCGAAAGACTCGAGTTTGTTCGAGAATACGGCGACGAATCCCGGTCAGGGTCAGTCGGTCGGTCGCAGGGTCGAAGCGCCCCAGTCTGCCCGCGGCCTGAATCGGTTGAAAGGTTACGCCGCGAACGCATGGCTGTTGCAAGGCGTAGTCGATGATAGCCCCAAGTTCGCCGTCGTTCACACCCTTCTTCACGGTGACCACAAGGGTTGTCGACACCTCGGCTTCATTTAGGTTGTCAATGGCGAGCCTGCGTATGTTCCGCAGGTCCGCGCCGCGGAGATCGATCAGCGGGCCGGCCTCGAGAGAATCGAATTGGAGATAGATCTCAAACCCGGGCCGATATTCCGCAAGGCGTTTGACAAACTCGGGGTCTTTCGCGATGCGAATGCCATTGGTATTCACCATCAGGTGCTGGATGGGACGCGCCTTGGCCAGATCGAGCACGGAAAAAAAATCTGGATGAAGTGTGGGTTCACCGCCGGAGATTTGCACCACGTCCGGCTTGCCTTCATTGCGCACGATGGCATCCAGCATTGCCTCCAAAAGAGAGAGATCGCGAAACTCGGGCCGCCCCGGACCGCTCGATGCATAACAAATAGGGCACTCCAGATTGCAGTGGTCATTGATTTCGAGCAGCGTCAGGCAAGAGTGCTGTTCATGATCCGAGCACAATCCACAATCGTAGGGACAGCCCCATTTCACGGGCGTGTTGTAAACAATAGGCATTTCCGGGGGCTTAAGGAATACTTCCCGGCAACGGCGATAATAGTCCACGTCTTCCGCTATCAGCACGCGCTCAAAGCCATGATGAGGGCAACGTTTCAGGAGATAGACGTTTTCGTCGGCGAAGACGATTTTAGCGTCACTGCGACGGTAGCACTGCGAGCAGATGGAAGTGGCGGTGTCGTAGAAGAGATAGGGACGGACTCGGTCACCCATGAGAACCAGCCCCTTACCGGCGCTAGGAGGATCAGGACATCACGCCTGTACGCAAGTATACCGATCGCACAAGCCCATTGAATACAGGTAAGACCGGCGAACGCCTCACCGGGCTTCAAGAAGTCGATGGCAAGCCGGAACGTGAGGTAGGCGAGAAGAAAGCTTCGGTATCGATCACCCTCGCGATCGCGCGGTCTGCGCAGCCAAAAGGCAAGGGTAACCAGGAATAGCACTTCATATAGCTGTGTCGGATGACGGTGAATGCCGTCTCCGAAATCGATGCCCCAGGGCAGCGCGGTTGCGATCCCATAGGTATTGTCTGGGAGGCCCTCTAAAAAGCATCCTATACGTCCGATGGCTATCGCCACCACAATCGGAATCGCGAAGAGATCTCCGGTTCTGCGAGTGATCCCGACTCTCCGTTTCACCCATTCCACTGCGAGGGTACCGCCCAGCAATCCACCAACCACGGTCTTACCGGCCAGCAAGTGGAACGGCTCGAAGATGTGCCGCAGTGTGAATACAGGGTCTTCAAACCAGTAAAGAATTCTGCTGCCCAGCGCCGCGCCAATTACGGCGGCAGTGATCACGCTGAAGCGATCCGAGGTAGAAAGAAAATCCCCGTCCAGTCGGCGACTTCGGCTGTACATATAGAACCCGACGGCGTAGGCCAGCGACTCGAAGATTAGGTGGGCGCTAATAGCGAGCGGGCCAGCCGTCAGAACAACCGGGAAGGTAATCCGCATTTCGTGATTTTAGTGCATTCTTTCTGATATCCAAATGTGAATTACTCGGCTGGTATGCCAAATGGGTGAGGGCAGTATCTGAACGCCCTATGATATTTCCCAACTCCACGGGGTTTTACCTTAGCATCGCGGGCCTTGCGCACCTCGCCGGTTCGCCCGCGCCGATGGGCGCAGGGATTTCTAAGGTCCATGTGTATCGCCTGCAGGAAGCGGCATATGATTTATGCCGCTTGATCTATTTGATCAAGAAGTGGGTCGTGCTTGAATCACGGCACCCGGAAATTACCTGTTACGAGCGAGCATGAACACGCGCTCCGCTGACAACAAGGTACCGCACGCCATGCTGTCCCTAAGTCCCGATGTCGGAAGTATCGACCCCGTTCAAAGAGGTGAAAGCGTTGGTTGTGGTCTAGCAAGCTGGTTGGTGTATCGGCAGCCCTCACATTTCCGGATTATGCAACAGGACCAATGACAAAAAGAAGGCAATACCGCCGGCAGAAGCAGGGTTAACCAGCGTGACGGCAATCTGCGCCATTTCTGCTTTCCCATCAGATTGTCGATGAAAAAACGCTTACTGGTCTAAGCTTCGGACTCAACAGATGGATGACCAGAAGTGCACAGAGATAGGCCATTCCCGCAATGAGGAAGGGAGCCATATAACTCCCGGTCCGCTGCAAGACGTAGCCCACAATCCTGGCAATTAGCATGCCGCCGAGACCAGCCGCGAACCCACCGATCCCTATGACGGATGCTACAGCCTGGGAAGGAAAGAGATCCGAAGCCAGCGTGTAGAGATTAGCGGAAAAGCCCGAATGTGCGGCAGCCGCCAGTGCGATGATGGATATTGCAACCCAGAATCCTGAAACACGGTAGGCGCCCATGACTGGTAATGCGAGAAGTGCGCAGAGAAGCATCGTCGTTTTCCGGCTTGTATTTGCGGACCAACCGGACTTCATCATACGCGACGAGGACCAGCCACCGGCGATGCTCCCGACATCCGAGATAACGTAAATAACTACGATCGGAGGTCCGATCTGTGAAAGGCTTAACCCGAAGCGGCGGTGCAAAAAGTCAGGAATCCAGAAAAGATAAAACCACCAGATCGGGTCTACCAGGAACTTTGCGCCGATAATTGCCCAAGTCTGTCGGACACTGAGCAAGATCCGCCATGGAATTCTGACGGATGACTGGGGCAAACCGTCACCGATGTGCGCCAACTCCTCCCGTGTGCAGTCCGGCTGCACTTGTGGTCTTCTATAAATCCCAAGCCACAAAAGAAGCCATGCAAACCCCAGCGATCCAACAATAAGAAAAGCCCATCTCCATCCCGAATGAAAAACTACCCACGGCACGAAAAGTGGCGTTAGCATTGCGCCTAAATTTGTTCCCGCGTTGAATATTCCATTCGCAGTTGCCCTCTCTTTTGCGGGAAACCACTCTGAAACGCATTTTGTGCTTGCTGGAAACACCCCGGCTTCCCAGAAGCCCAATGCTCCCCGCGCGAACGCAAAGCCCAAAAGCGAGCCGCAGGCCGCGTGGGCCATCGAGGCGACGCTCCAGAAAAACATTGCAAGCGCGTAACCGATCCGGGTTCCCACGCGGTCGATCAGTCTTCCTACGACAAGCATTCCGATTGCATACGAACCCTGAAACACGAGAATTAAATTGCTGTAGTCAATTTCCGACCAACCGAAATTCGATTGCAGAGATACCTTC
>Ga0181523_10004618_pt1 | contig 11772 bp, 8 predicted proteins | sample PEATcosm2014_Bin_43_FD_119752 | JGI IMG/M metagenome (GOLD analysis project Ga0181523, IMG submission 119752) | Peatland microbial communities from MTU Mesocosm Facility, Houghton, MI, USA - PEATcosm2014_Bin05_30_metaG | ecosystem: Environmental > Terrestrial > Soil > Wetlands > Peat | place... | reverse complement strand
TTGAGCCCGCGGGCAGCCTCGCGCTGCCACAGATCGAACGGTGCGCGCGCCGGCACGTACATGAGGCTGGTGTATTCGCGCTTGCCCTCGACCCGGTTGTGGCTCCAGGCGAGCGGATCGGTGTCGTCGTGCGCGACGTGCCGGTAGAAGTCGCGGTACTCCTCGTCCTTGATATCCGTTCGCGGCCGTGTCCAGAGCGCCTGGGCCTGGTTGACGTCCTCGTACTCGAGCGACGCCTGCCCCTCCTTCTGCATGCGCACCGGGAAAGCGATGTGATCCGAGTAGCGGCGCACCAGGCTGCGCAGGCGGAAGGACTCCGCGAATTCCCTGGCCTCCGCTTTCAAGTGCAGCACGACGCTCGTGCCGCGTTCCGCGCGCGTGATGGTCTCGACGGTGAATTGCCCGTCGGCGCTCGACTCCCAGCGCACGCCGGCGGCGGGCTCGGAGTCCGCCCGACGCGTCAGCACTTCCACCCGGTCGGCGACGATGAAGGCCGAATAGAAGCCCACACCGAACTGTCCGATCAGCGCCGCATCCTTCTGCTGATCACCCGTCAGGCGCTTGAAGAACTCGGCCGTACCGGACTTGGCGATGGTGCCCAGATGCGAAATCGCCTCCTCACGGCTCATACCAATGCCGTTATCGCGAATGGTGAGCGTTCCGGCGGCGGGGTCGGCGTCGATCCAGATGGCGAGCTCACCGTCCTTGCCGAGCAATGCCGGATTCGACAGCGACAGGAAACGCAGCTTGTCGTTGGCGTCCGAGGCGTTGGAAATGAGTTCCCGGAGAAAGATTTCCCTGTGGCTGTACAGGGAATGGATCATCAACTGGAGAAGCTCCCGGACCTCGGCCTGGAAGCTCAACTGCTCGCGCTCGCTCGACATGTCACCACCCGCCGTTTTGGGTCCGACCGCGGACCAGACGGGCGTATGGGGGCGGGGAGCTATCCTTTCAAGCGGGAGCCTTGCAGTGGCGCGCGCCCAGGGGCGGGCGCTGATCGGCGGGGCGTTTTCAGGCCAGGCCCCGCAGCAGGTGCGTGGCAGCTCCGAGCCAGTCGTCCATCTCGTCCCAGAGCAACAGGAATACTTCCATGTGTGTGAGCTGCCGTCGTTGAAGGTGAGCCCATGCTAGGAAGCAGCGCAGTGCGCGGGAGTGCGTCAACTCACAGCCAGCGCTGTCTCAAAACAGCGACTTAACGGCTTGCGGGCTGTGTCGCGCATGCGTAGGCTGCACGACGACATAATCGTCGGCAGTCGGAATTCCTATGCAGCGAATCGTCGTGCTGAACCCGAAAGGCGGGTCGGGCAAGACGACCATAGCCATCAACGTCGCCAGCTATTTCGCCCAGCGCGGCGAGAGGCTCGTGCTGATGGACTACGACCCGCAGGGCTCCTCGGCGCACTGGCTCAGCAAGCGCCAGGATACGCAGCCGCATATCGCGCTGATCGCCGCCTACGAGCGCCACGCGGGCGTCACGCGCAGCTTCCAGCTGCGCATACCGCAGGGCACCGACCGGGTCGTGGTGGATACGCCGGCCGCGCTCGAGGCCAACGAAATCCCGGACCTGATTCGCGGCGCGGACAAGATCCTCGTGCCCGTGCTGCCGTCCGACATCGATATCCACGCCTGCTCGCGCTGCGTGCAGAACCTGCTGCTCGTGGCCAAGATCAAGCGCGACGAGAACCGGCTCGGAATCATCGCCAACCGGGTGCGCCGGAGCACCCTGATCTATCAGTCCCTGACGCGTTTCCTGGGCACGCTCAACATCCCGATCGTGGCGACGCTGCGCGATTCGCAGAATTACGTGCGCTCGGCCGAGACGGGTTATGGGCTGGCGGAAATGAAGGCCACCCTGGTGGCCGAGGATTGGGCGGACTGGCTGACCATGTTCGAGTGGCTGGAATCCCCGACCTATCACCGCGCCCAGGGTGGGGGGATGAGCTCGACCGCGCGGCGCTAGGCCTTGCCGTCGTCCTTCCAGTCGATGCGCATCTTGTCGGCCCAGCTCTTATAGTTCGACCACGTGTAGAGATTGCGCGTGATGGCTGCGTGCCGCGTGCGCGAGCGCTGCATGTGCTCGAGCCAGCGCGCGTAGGCTTCAGCGCCGCTCTGCGGCGAGCGTTGCGAGACCGATGCCTCGTCCGCCGTTTCGCCCTTGGGCAGTTCGGGTTTACTCATGTGGGTTCGGGGACCTCCGTAGCCTTGAGCGTAGGGCTCCATTGCCGGAGGAGACAGGAACTGGATCACAGCGACGCAGCCGCTTCCGCAGCACCAAATTCGTCCGCCCGCGTGCTCGCAAAAACGAGAGCCACGACGCGCAATAATGCAGCGCGCGGCTCGAGCGCACTTGCGGTTCAGCTCACCAGACGGTAGCAGGGCCGATAGGCAGTGCCGGGCAGTTTCATGCGCCGCTGCGCCACGAAAGCCGCCAGCAACTCATCCAGCAGCGGCATGATTTCCGGATCGGCCGCGAGCTCGTACGGTCCTTGGCGCTCGATCGCCGCCACGCCCGCTTCCTTGACGTTGCCGGTCACGATGCCGGAAAACGCGCGGCGCAGATTCGCCGCCAGCCGGTGCACCGGCTGACGGCGATGCAGCTCGAGCGCGCGCATCGAGGCGTGAGTCACCTCGAACGGCTGCTGCAGGTCGTAGGGCACGCGCAGCAACCAGTTGAAGTTGAAGGAATCGCTCAGACGGCGACGGTAATCGCGCACCTGCTCGAACGCGCCGACCATGTGGCGCGCGACCGCGGCTTCGTCGCCGATGATGAATTTCAGCCGCGCGAGTGCCTGCGCCCCCAGCGTCCCTTCGATGAAGCGCGCAATCTGATCGAAGTACGTGACGCTGGTTTTCGGACCCGTCAGCACCACCGGCAGCGGTTGTGCCGCGTTGGCCGGGTCGAGCAGCAGCCCCAGGAGGTAGAGGATCTCTTCGGCGGTCCCGGCGCCGCCCGGCAGCACGACGATGCCGTGCGCGAGCCGCACGAACGCCTCCAGGCGTTTTTCGATGTCGGGCATGATGACGAGCTGATTGACGATCGCGTTGGGCGGCTCGGCGGCGATGATGCCCGGCTCGGTGAGGCCGATGAAGCGGCCGCGCGTGATGCGCTGCTTGGCGTGACCCACGCCGGCACCCTTCATGGGGGCCTTCATGGCACCCGGCCCGCAGCCCGTGCAGACATCGAGCGCCCGCAGGCCCAGCTGGTAGCCGACCCGCTTGGCGTACTGGTATTCGGCATCGCCGATCGAATGCCCGCCCCAGCACACCACGAGGTTGGGGCGCGACTTGTAGTCGAGCACGCGCGCGTTGCGCAGTATGTTGAACACCGCGTTGGTGATCGATGCCGCATCGCGTGTATCGAGGCGGCCGACACCGATGATTTCATTGGCCGTATAGATGATGTCACGCAGCACGGCGAACAGGTGCTCCTTGATGCCGTGGATCATCTGGCCGTCGACGAAGGCGGCCGCGGGCGCGTTCTTGATCTCGAGCTTGATACCCCAGGCGTGGCGCAGGATCTGCACGTCGAAGTTGCGGTAGCGCTCGAAGATCTCCTTGGCATTGTCGCTGTCGCTGCCGGAGTTGAGCACCGCGAGTGCGCAATTTCGGAACAGGGTATAAAGGCCGGTCTGGCTGGTATCGAGCAGCTTGTCGATCTCGGCCTGCGACAGATTCTCGAGGCTGCCGCGCGGGGCCACGCGCGCATCGACCGAATCGGCCACGACGACGGACGCGTCGGCCGCCGCCGATCCCTCACCAACCGTCAGCGTCCTCAAGGCAGGATATCGATCGGAGTGTTGTCCTGCGTCATCATCCACAACTCCACCATATCGGAGTCCGACATTGCGATGCAGCCGTCGGTCCAATCCGCAGTCGCATAGTACTCGGGTGGGTGGCGCAGGTTGTTCGGCAGCCCGTGCAGCATGATGGATCCGCCTGGATCGACGTGCTGGTGGTGCGCACGGCGCACGTCGTCATCGTTCGGATACGACACCTGAATCGACAGAAAGTAATCGCTGCGCGCGTTGCGGCGCGTGAGCAGGTAGCGTCCCTCAGGCGTGCGGAAATCCCCGGCGCGCTCCTTCGGGCCGGCCGGCTGAAGTCCGAGTGCGACGCGGTAGCTGCGCAGCACCTCGCCCCGGCGCATCAAATAGAGCCGCCGCTCGGCCTTGCGCACGAGGATTCGATCGGCAACCGGCACCGTGGCCGACAGTCCCCCACCTGCCGCTTCGCCGCTCACGCCAGGCGTGGCGGTTGCCGGCAGGTTCGCCTTGGAGACCGCGATGGTCTCGGTCTCGATGGCCGGCATGTTGGCGGTGGGCGCGTGCGAGGAATCGTCGATCGTGGCGCTTCCGATGTCGCACCAGGCCGCGCCCGGCAGCGCCAGAATCAATGAAAGCAAACTCGTCGAAATGCATCGCATCGGATTGAATTATAGGCACACACCGCGTATCGGGCGAGCGGACCGCGTTCACAGCCCCGTAACGTCCTCCACTTTCGGCAGGGAGATCTGCGTACCGGGGTGCAGGTCCGCGAAATCCAGGTCCGGGTTGTACTGCTGCAACAGCCAGATGGGCACATTTACATTGCGCTGCGTGATGCTCCAGAGGGAGTCGCCCTTGCGGGCGATGTAGATCTCGGTGCCCGCAATTCGGTGCGAAGCAAAATAGGCCGCCTGGAGTTGCTCGTGGTAGTCGCGCCGGCGCTGCTCGAACTGCGTCGGCGAAATGCGCTCGAATTCGAGCTTGAGGCGATGGCCCATGACCACAGGCTTGCGTCCGCGCAGCTTATTGAGCGTGCGCAGCCGGGACGCCGTCGTGCCGAGCCAGTCGGCGTAGTGGCCGAGCGTCTCGGCGGCCACGACGCGGATCGTGCCGTCGGCGGCGACCGAATAGTCGACCGGATCGGCGGTATCCTGGCCCGTGGCGCCCGGCGCGAGCTGCGGGCCCTCGGCCTGCGCCTGCGCCGCAGACACGGGCTCGGCATTGGCTGCCCTGTCGGCGGCCGCCACGGCCTGCTGCTCCTCCTGGCTCTCCTGCACCGCGGCCTTGGCGGAATCGAGCGTGGCCGAGGTCGTATCCGTTTCCGGCTCGGGCGCTGCCGCGATCAGCCGCAGCCGCTCCCCGCCATAGAGGTAGTCGGGGTCGGGTATCGAATTGAGCTCCATGAGCTTGTTGACGGTCACGCCCGTGCGGGCGGCGATCGTCTGCACGGTGTCATCGTTCTGAACGAGGTAGTACTGGGTAGACGCCGCATCGGCCGAAGCATTGGTGGCTACGCCGGGCGCCGTGGCGGCAGTGGCGACGACTGCCGCGGGCGTCACCGGCACGACGGCAACCACGGGGGACGCCACTGGCGCTGGCTCGGCAGGCGCGCGGGCGGCCGGCGCAGCGGGCTGCGGCAGGCTCGCGGGTGGCGTCACGGCCGCCACGACCACGGGCTTGGTGGCTCCCAGGCGCTGCGCCAGCAGATCCGAGGTCCACTTCGAGGCCGAGCCCGGCAGCCGCACGACATAGCCGGCAGGCACCGGGCGCTGTCCGTTCCAGACCGCCGGGCGCAGTGCTGGATTGAGTCCGCGCAGCGTCTCGCGATCGACACCCAGGGTCTTGGCGAGCGCGGCGCTCGGAGCGCTGGTGCTGAGCTTGACCTCGACGAACTGCGGTTCCGAGCCGCGGTGCAACGGGCCGAAATAGTGGTCCGGATCGTCGGCGATCGCCCGCGCGGCCAGGAAGCAGACGTAGAAGTTGCGCGATGCGAAGCCGAATGTCGGACTGCGATAGTCGCGCACGATGCGCACGATGTCGGTGGTTCCGAGCTGCTCGCGCGCGCGCAGCATGCCTTCCGCACCGTGGTTGTAGGCGGTGATCGCCAGCGGCCAGCTGCCGAGCAGCCGATAGTTGTAGTTCAGCAGCTGCGCGGCGGCCTCCGTGGCACGAAACGGGTCCAGCCGCTCGTCCACCGCCGCATCGATGCGCATGAATCGACGGCCCGTCGAGCGCATGAACTGCCAGAGGCCGGCGGCACCGACCTTGGAATACGCGGCCGGGTCGAACGAGGACTCGACGTGCGGCAGTGCTGCGATCTGCGCCGGAAGCCCCAGGTTCGCGAGCACTTCCCCAATGTGTGCCTCCCACGCGCCGGCCCGCATCAGACCCGCCCGGAAGCGGTCGGACTGGCCGAGCTGGAAGCGTACATCCTCAACCGCCTCGGCAAATCGCGCCGGCGAGGTGTCCTCCCCCCAGAGATCGCGCACCTTCTGCTCATCCGCAGTCTGCGCCGGTGCGCCGCTGCCGAGGTGCCGCAGGATCTCCTGGATGCGGGTGCGCTGCGCCTCGACGCGCGCCTTGCGCTCGTGCACCGGCGTGTCGGCATCGAAGTGCAAGGTCTCGTAGATGACCGACAGCCGATGCTGGTCGTGCAGGTAGCCCTCGTTGGTGGTGATCTGGCTGTAGACCTTGATCCAGAACTGCACGTCCGGTTCGAGCTCGGCTGGCCGCGGAATGAGATCTTCGGCCGCGCCGCTGGGCATGGAAGCACACAGCAGCAGCAGCAGCGCTGAGAGCAGCGTGGTGCAGGCGAATGAGCGCGGGCTGATCATGCTGAATTGACGCATAAGCTGCGACTACCCCGCAACTATCGCTGCATGCGGACGCTCGGAAAAATGACTGCGTCGCAATTGACACCGAGCGGCATGGGATGATTCAAAGGGTCTGTCTCGAGGTGATCCGTGTCGTATCTGCGCGCGCTGTTGCTTGCCGGCCTGCTGTGCGCCGCAGAACGCTCGGCGGCGGCGCCTGAGGAGGAGGCGGCGGACCAGCCCCTGCCCTCGGACGCGGAGCTCGAGGCCGCCGGTGCGCGGATCGGGGAGGTCGAGATCCAGCGTCGAGCCATCTTCGATCCCGACAATCCGAAGGAGAACAATTGGCTGTTCCTGCTGGCCGACCGCCTGCATGTGCCCACGCGCGAGTCGGCGATCCGCGCCCAGCTGCTGTTCAGGAGCGGTGATCTGTATTCCCGGCGCCTGCTGAATGAGACCGCGCGCAACATGCGCCAGAAGCTGGCCTTCATGCGCGAGCCGGTCATCCGGCCGATCCGCTACCACGAGGGCATCGTGGACATCGTGGTCATTACCAACGACGTGTGGACTTTGCAGCCGCAGCTGGACTTCGGACGCAGTGGGGGCAAGGACACGGTCACGATCGACTTCACCGACGAGAATTTCCTGGGGTTCGGCAAGTACGTCGAGCTCGGTCACCAGGAAACCGTCGATCGCAGCTCCAGTTACTTCGTCTGGCAGGATCCCGATGTGTGGGGTACGCGCTGGCAGGATACGCTGACCTACGCGGACAACTCCGACGGCAGGGTGATGAGTGTCGCCGCCACCTATCCGTTCTATGCGCTCGAGACACCGTACGACGGCGGCGTCTCCCTGGGCGATTCCGGCTCCACCTTTACGCGCTACAGCCTCGGCAACCCCTATGACGCGTACCGGATCGATTGGCGGGTCAACGACTTGTTCGTGGGCCGCGCCCTGCTGATCGATGAGCTCTGGACCGAGCGGCTGCTGATCGGCTTTCGACAGGATGACAGCCAGTTCGCGCCGGCGCTCAATCACGCCCTGCTGGCACCACTGCCGGTCGATCGCGACCTCGCCTATCCGTACGTGCGCATGCAATGGCTGCAGAACGACTATGAGACCACGCGCAACCTCGAGCTCATCGCCTTTACCGAGGACCTGCATTTCGGCCTTGACGGCAGCGTCGGCCTGGGCTGGGCCGCGCCCGCCTTCGGCGCCGATCGCAAGGCATTGCTGGCCGACAGTGAGCTTGGCTACAACTGGCGTTTCGGCCCGGCCAATCTGCTGTTTGCCTACGCCCGGTTGTACGCGCGCCTTGAATACGGCCGCGTGGACGACGCCATTGCCTCGCCCAACGTCAGCTACTACCTCACGACCTCCGAGCACAGCAAGTTTCTGCTGCACGCATCGGCCGATTTCGGCCACCACCTCGATATCGATCACTACCTCGAGATCGGCGGCGACACGGGACTTCGAGGCTACCCGCTGCGCTATCAGAACGGCGAGGATCGGGCGCAATTCACACTCGAGGAACGCGTCTATACCGACTGGTATCTATTTCAGCTGCTGCACGTCGGCGGCGCGGTATTCTTCGACTCCGGGCGCACCTGGGGCACGGCCCCGGTGCCGACGCCGCAGCTGGGCTGGCTGCGCGATCTCGGTGTCGGCCTGCGCCTGGGTAACGGACGCTCGTCCTTCGGCAGCGTCATCCACGTCGACCTGGCGGCGCCGCTGAATGCGAGTCAGTCAATCAGCAAGCTGCAGTTCCTGGTGACGACCGAGCAGTCATTTTAATTTCTGCGCTGGGATCAGCCGCGTCCAGAAGAAGCTGTTTGCGTGCGGCAGCGAACAGACGACTGCACAGCACACTCGCACATTCGATCGTGCCTGGCGGGACGACCGGCCGATGCTCCGTACGCGGATTCCGCTCGGCACATGCCGGAGGGGGCAATGAATGCTGTCACCGATGTTCCAATTGCAGCCCCGAAATCGGGAAGCGTTCAGAACGTGAGTGGTGATGCACGATGACAGGCGATCACGAGTTCGTTCAAAAGTGAAAGGAGACGAGCGCGATGAATACCATGGCCGAAGTACGGAGGTTAACTCCGTCAACTTCCCCGACATTCTCGTTTCCGATTGGCTATCACGAGTTGCACCCTGACATCAGCATCAATTTTCAACTGAACCGCTTCTACAACTGGGTCGGCGACGACAGCATGTTGAGCGAGATGCGCGAGACGTTGGGTGGCGTGAAGAACGCCACCGATTATCCGATGTTCACGAGACTCGTCCTCGACTTGGGAGAAAAGGCGCTCGCCCGGCACGAGGTGCTCAAAGGGGCCTACTATCTGCGCCTCGCCGAGTTTTTCATGTTCACCGAGGACGCGCGCAAGCTGCCCACACGCCAGCGCTTCGTTGACCTGATTCTCGATCATTTTCGAATCCCGTCCTCGGCGTGCAGCAGGATTCCCTTTGAATCCGGCTGGCTGCCCGCTTATCGCCTTGCCCCGGCGCAGCCCAAGGGCACGCTTGTCGTATTCGGCGGATTCGACAGTTACATCGAGGAATGGCTGCCGGCAGCGCTGTTCTTCCGCGACGCCGGCTACGACACGGTCCTGTTCGAGGGTCCCGGCCAGGGAGCGGCGCTCGAATTGGCCCACCTGACCATGAGTCCTGAATGGCAGAAGCCGGTCAAAGCGGTGCTGGACTACTTCCGTCTCGATGCCGTCACGTTGATGGGCTTCTCCCTCGGCGGCGGGCTGGTGATTCGCGCCGCCGCCTTCGAGCCACGGGTGCGCCGAGTGATCGCTTACGACATCATGACCAACGGGCTCGAGTGCTTCCTTCGCCCCATGCCGCCGTCGGCACAAAAGGAGATCCTTGGCTGGATCGAGACCGGAAACGAGGGAGCGGTCGACAAGTTCTTCGCCGATGCGGTGGCAAAGAGCCTGCTTTTGGACTGGATGACTAAATTGGCAATACACAACACTGGAGTTAAGACGCCGTATGAGATGCTAAAGCACTATCAGAAGTATGAGACCGCCAGCATCTCGCCTCGGTTGACGCAGGACGTACTCCTGATGGCTGGCGCCGAGGATCACTACATTCCCGCGCACCAACTACCCGATCAGATCACAACCCTGACGCATGTGCGCTCGCTTACCGCGCGCCTGTTCACGCGCGCCGAGCGGGCGCAGAACCACGTTCAAGTGGGTAATTTCGGTGTCGCATTTCGCACCATCATCGACTGGATGACCGCTCTTGGGCCGATCTAAAACAGCTACGGCGAATGAGGCCGGGAAGTAGCGAGGCGAAAACCGTTGCCCGACAGCCTGTCGAGGCGAACCCAAATATGGAATTAGAAGGACTCGAACCTCAATTCTATTCCGTACGAGGTCACCTTCTGGTAGTACATGGCGAGATCGCTCATGTAACCGTGTTGCGCCCAGATCGCGATCGGAAGCCAGGCGCACTCACAGCCCAGTTCGGCTCTGACGGTGCTGTACTTGAACGGTACGTCATAACCGGTCTTGTACTTTAGGGTCAGATTCGGCCTGCTGAAGGATCTTCCTCCGGTCAAGGGGATGTAGAGGTTCGAACTCGGCCACGCCACTTGCGCCTCGAGCCCGTCCACTGCCCGTCGCGGCTTCCCCTGCGGATTGTTCTCCCAGGGGTGGTACTGATCTTCAGGACCCTGCAGTAGTCCGTATGGCAGGAAATACTTGCCATCCAAATACAATGCAATGTCGTGCGAGAAAGTATGCTTCCAAGCGACCTCCGGATAATCCCAGCCGCGATGAATAAAGTTGTCGGCATACTCGGGTGGAGACGCCGTCACCAATTCTTCCTTGTATTGCGCGAGCGTATGCACGATCTGGCCGTTGGATTCGTGCGCATAGGCCACATCAAGATAGCTCGCATATTGCCCCGAATTTCCACCAAGTGAATTCGGTGTCGCGTCCGGCAGGAAACGCCAGAGCAGCTTTGGGTTGTAGTCCTTGCCGATCACCGGCGAGTTTGGCCGAGTACCCCAGTAGAATCCGAACCGCGTGGTGAGCGCAAGAAACACCCGACTGCGCGGCAGCTGCGGAATGACCGGCAATAGTCGCACTTTGACCGACAGCGTGACATCCAAGTAGCTGACATCATCGCTGTCCTTCGTCCAACCACCCGTGATGGGCTCATACGGTTGCAGGACACGGTCGTCCGGTTGACCCGCCTTGTTCGGCTCCGGATTTGTGATGACCATCCCTTGGTCGACCGCAAGTGTCAGCGCAGGAAGGAATGCGAGCGCGATAGCGATCGCGCGCATACACAGAAGGCCCGCTGCGCGCGAGCATGGTGCTGTCGCAAGCACGGGACTTCTCATGCGATTCGCTCCTGGGCTCGCGGGCCAATATCCGCGATCCGCTGGCACTCGCAACTGCCATTTGTTACAGGGGATCGAGCGGCGTCTCGCCCTGGTAACGCCGAGTAGCGCAACTCACGGGCGGCGCCGCGCAGCAGGTGCAAGCCATGGGATGTCTGTCAGCCGTAGAGAACTGGAACCCGTCGAGCCATCGCTTCAGCGTGATGTAGCTACTCTTCCAAACAGAATGGCCACTTTCTCGACGCGTTCAGCTCAATCAACCGCATTTGGAATCACCGCAGTTCAGGCAGGTCATGCAGTTATCCATCATGACCACGGCCGCGGTGCTGCACTTGCTGCACAGCGCCGCCCCGTCGGGGAAGTGCGATTTTGCGAACGCGTCCTGCTGCCGGGTGCGCGCCTCGAATTCCGCGCGCTTTTCCTCCACCAGCTTCTTCTGATGCTCATCGAGCCCCACCTTGCCCATCAGGCCGATGGTCTGCAGGTGCTTCTCGATGACGTAGCCGAGCTCGGCGATGATCGAGGGCATGAACTTGCCGCCCGGCTGCCAGTAGCCGCCGCGCGGATCGAACACGGCCTTGAGCTCATCGACCAGGAATGCCACGTCGCCGCCCTTGCGGAACACCGCCGAGATGATGCGCGTCAACGCCACGATCCACTGGAAATGATCCAGGTTCTTGGAGTTGATGAACACCTCGAACGGGCGCCGATGCTCGTACTCGGTGCCCTCATTGAGCACGATATCGTTGATGGTCACGTACATGGCGTGATCCGAGACCGGCGTCTTGATCTTGTAGGTGGAGCCGATCAGCACCTCGGGGCGCTG
>Ga0181523_10004614_pt1 | contig 11780 bp, 6 predicted proteins | sample PEATcosm2014_Bin_43_FD_119752 | JGI IMG/M metagenome (GOLD analysis project Ga0181523, IMG submission 119752) | Peatland microbial communities from MTU Mesocosm Facility, Houghton, MI, USA - PEATcosm2014_Bin05_30_metaG | ecosystem: Environmental > Terrestrial > Soil > Wetlands > Peat | place... | reverse complement strand
ATTGCTCACGCCGAGGATGGTCTTGACCCCAGGCAATTCTTTCTTGATTCGCTCGACCGCGTTGATCGTTTCGATGCCGGCGGTGCGGTATTCTTCCTGCCCCGTCGAAATCGGCAAGGTCAGAGCATCAAAGATCAGGTCGGTGCTGTCCAGGCCGTATTTCTTCGTCGCCAGATCGTGAATGCGATGCGCGATCGCAACCTTCTTGTCGGCGGTGAGCGCCATGCCATCTTCATCAATGGTCAGCGCAATCACCGCAGCGCCGTAGCGCTTCGCCATGGGCAGCACTTTCGACGTGCGCTTCTCGCCGTCTTCCAAATTGATCGAGTTGATGATGGCCCGGCCTGGAATGCGCTTCAGCGCCTCTTCGACGACATCGGCCTCAGTGGAATCGACGAGAATCGGCGCGGGGACACGAGTAGCGATCTTCTCCAGAATGGACGTGATGTATCCCTTCTCGTCCTCGCCCACAATCGCGCAGCACAAGTCCAGCATGTGCGATCCGTCGTTCACCAGCCTCTTCGCCAGCCCCAGAATTTCGTCATACTTCTTGCCCTGAACCAGCTTGCGGAAATGCTCGACGCGTGTCGTCGTATTCATTTCCTCGGCGACGATCAGCGGCTTGGGTTCGAGGTCGAGAGGAACCGTCGTATACGCGCTGGAAGCCGCGCCCACACGCTTGACGTCGCGCTTGGCGGGCTCCACGCCAGAAACCGCGTCCACCACGGCCTTCAGATGTTCGGGCGTCGTTCCGCAGCATCCACCGACGATGCGGACGCCGTAATCTTTCACAAAGTGCCGGTGATACTCCGCCAGATCCTGGGGCGAAAGTTTGTACACCGCATGCCCGCCGACGTTCTCGGGAAGGCCCGCATTAGGCAATACTGATACTTCCTTCGTGGAGTTTAGGGCCAGGTATCGCACCGCGTCGTTCATCTCCTTTGGTCCGGTCGCGCAATTCAAGCCGATGACGTCCACGTCGAACGGCTCGAGCGCGGTCAGAGCCGCACCGATCTCCGTTCCCAATAGCATGAGTCCCGTTTCCTGCAGCGTCACCTGCACGGTTACCGGCAATCGCTTGCCCGCCTTCCGCAACGCTTCCAGCACGCCGATCGTTGCGATCTTCGCCTGCAGCAAATCCTGCGCCGTTTCGATGAGCAGCACGTCGACTCCGCCTTCAATCAACGCCGCCGCCTGCTCCTCGTAAGCCTCCACCATGGCGTCGAACCCGATGTGCCCCAGCGAAGGCATTTTCGTCGTCGGTCCTATGGAGCCTGCCACAAAACGCGGCCGATCTTTGGTCGAGAACTGCTGTGCCACTTCCTTCGCCAGTTGTGCGCCTTTCAAGTTAATCTCGCGCACTCGGTCGCCGAGATCAAACTCCTCCAGGACGATCCTGGAACCCTGGAACGTGTCGGTTTCCACTACGTCGCAGCCCACGCGGAAAAAATCCGCATGGATGTCGCGAATAATGTCTGGACGGCTCAACACCAGCACTTCGTTGCAGTTTTCTCGGCCCCAGTAATCGTCCAGGGTAGGGTTGCGCTTGTGGATGTTAGTCCCCATCGCGCCGTCGTAGACGACGACGCGTTCTTTCACGGTTTGTAAGAAGTCAGCCATTGGTAGCTTCCAGCTCCTAAGCTCTTAGCTTCTAGCTCTTCGCTCTTGAATGATCCGTGGGCATTCGCGTGAATCTGTGGCCAAGACGGTCCTGCCCACATGCACGAACGCCGGTCGCGTGGACCGGCGTTGGTTGCACTCGAAACCTGCTTCGAAGTTAGCTCCCCTGCACCATCTGCGCGGGCGCCCCGCCGTCCACGTCGGCCTGATTGAAGATGACGTTGGCCCCCATGTGTGCTGGCCGGGGGGCCAGCATTTGCTCCTTGCGGTACACCAGATTGCTGGCATTGAAGGTCGCCAGCTCAAATCCATGCCCGTGGGTGATCGCATCCGTCGGGCAAGCTTCCACGCAATATCCGCAAAAAATGCAGCGGTTGTAATCGATGTTGTAAACCTTGGCGTAACGCTCGGCGCCGCTGACCCGGTTCTCGGCGGTGTTTTCGGCGGCCTCGATATAAATGCAATTCGACGGACAAGCCGCGGCGCACAAGAAGCAGGCCACACACTTTTCCAGTCCGTCCTGATCGCGCTGCAGCACGTGGGCGCCGCGAAAGCGGGCCTCAAAGCGCGCCCCTTTCAGCGGCCCCTTGCCGTCGGGATAATTCTCCACCGTCGTGGGCTGAAACATCTCCATGAAGGTGATGCTCATGCCCTTGGCAATGGCAGCGATGTTCTTCAGAACCGGCATACGCATCTAGTATACCGAAACCCTCGCTGGACCGCCGCGCTGCTCGCGACGGAAGAAACGGCGGGGAACCAGCGCCGTCAGCTCATGCATAAGAAACTGAGGCATTCCGGGTGTACGCCGGAATGCCCCTGGTGAATCCACTGGCGACAGAATCAGAACACTAAGTGCATCGAGAGCTGCAGGAAGCGTGGGCTGCCAACCGTGTGCTGGATCACGCCCAGGCTGCCTTCTGGAGGAACCGTCGGCGGGCCTTCGTAACCGGGAAAGAAGTTCACGTCGTTGTTCGGAGCGTCGAAGTCAGGATGGTTGAAAATATTGAACGCATCAGCTTCAAACTTCAGCCCGTAGCGCTCTTTGAACCGGAACTGCTTGGCCAGGCTCATGTCAAAGCGCACCTGGAATGGACCCCGAAAAGTGTTCCGGCCCGTAGTTCCGAACAAGGATTCATAGTAATCGCCCCCGGTACTGTCGGGAGCCGGAACCCCATTGGTGCCCGGAGCCACGAACTGGGGTCCGAAATCAGCAGAATTGAGCTTGCAAAGCTCCGTCGGGATTCCCATGCAATTCGCGCCAGGATGTGCTGCCTGCTTGGACGTTATGCCCGGCAGCAGCGGCACAATAGGGTTCCCAATATAGTTGCTGGTGCCGTAGTACAGACTCGCCACCGAGCCCGAATAGTCATAGACGCTATAAGGCTGGCCGCTTTGCGCCACAGTCTGGCCGCCGATGGCCCAACCATTCACCGCGTAGCCCAAAGCCCGGTTGTTCACGAGGTTCGGAAGCGTATAGCTGTAGTTCACCAGAAACACGTGGGTCTGATCGTAATCCGAGGAGCCATAGTTGGCTCGGGGAGTAGCCGGATTGTTTCCTGTGAAAAACAGTCCCAGACCGCTCTGCTCATCGAGCGAATGAGACCAGGTGTAGGACGTAGTGAATTGCAGGCCGTTGGACAGGCGCTTGTGGACCTGCATCTGCAGTGCATTGAAGTTCGATGTGCCCTCCGCCTTATACGACACCGCGTTCATATCGTAGCCGGGATAGGGGACGCGGATCGGCGCATTACCTGCGTATTCGTTGGTATAGATGGGCTCGGTATCGAGTGGGGGTGGGGCCCCAGGGTAAGGGTAATAGTTCTGGTTGGCCAAGGGGCTGGTGCCCCCGTAGGAACTGGTCTGCCCGTTCACCACATTGGTCGGTGTGGCAATGAGTGCTTGGTTGAAGGGAATGGGCAGCACCAAGTGCGTGCCATGACTACCGACATAACCTACCTCGAACATCCAGCTATTGGAGGGCTGATATTGAAAGTCGAGAGTCCAGTTCTGCGTGTAAGGCAGTTTGTTCGCGGTATCGTAACCGCCATAGAGGAACGGACCATAAAGATTGTCAGACGGCCAGCATCCCGGATAGCCGCAAGCCGTCTGCTGGAGGTTCGGCAGGTAGGCCAGGAAGGCTGCTCCCGTGGCTGGCGGCGGCGGCGGCAGAGTCGCACCAAAGGGCTCAGAGAGCGTCGCGTTCTTCGCGACGGAGATGGGTTGGACAAACGGAGGCTCGAGTGTGACGCCGAATGGGCCGTTAAATCCCGACCCCGCGCTCGGTGAGAACTCGCTGAAGAACTCGCCGCGGTCGTAGTACATGCCGTACCCTGCGCGCACGGTGAGCTTGGACATCGGAGACCACGCGATGCCGATGCGGGGCGCGAAGCCCCACTGGTGATTTTTCAGGAGCGAGTTGTTGGCTCCGGGCGTGGCCCCCGTCTTGTTATTCCCGGCGATGAGCAGACCAGAGTTATTAATTACGTCAGTCCCGGAGTCGCAAGAGCCATAGTTGTACTCAGTCAAAGCCGGGTCGGCTGGAACTCCGCCGACGGTGCATTGGGTGTAACTGTACTTGGAGGGGTCGAAACTTGTCAGCAGGCCATATTTCTCCGTGAACGGCCCGTCGATGTCCCAACGCAACCCGGCATTTACCGTCAGGTTTCTCATCACCTTAAAGTTGTCGTTAATGTAGGTGCCGACCGTATCGATGCGGTAATAACGATGAGCCGAACCAACGAACTCATCGCCGCCGTGCAAGTTGCCTTCTACGAAGTCAGCGAAGGTTGAGAAATCAAGATTATCGGTATTGGTGTTGTTATTGAGGATATTGAGTTGGGTGTGGTCCCATGTCGTCCCTACGCTGACGATGTGCTTTCCTTTCACCCAACTAATGGAGGTTCCATATTCCCATTGATTTTGGATCATGCCGCCGTTTCCAAAGCTGGGGCTGGGACCAAACTCCAAACCGCTACTGACCGTAGGGTCCGAAGTTCCGATTTCGAACTGGGGAAAAGTTGCAGCGCCGGGCAAAGTGATGCCCACCGACGTTGGAGTAAACCCATTTGTCGTACTTGCATAAGCGCGCAGGCGAGTGAACCCGACGTGTTGTTCCCATGTAAGGTTGGGTGAGAGCACGACGGAGTTAGAAAGAGAAAACACCTGACTGCCGGCGGAAAGCTGTTGTGGAAATCCGAGAAGCGAACCGACCGAGCCAAAAGGATTGTTGGTGGGATTGCTCTGAATGTAATATCTCGCGGCCAAGCGATCCTTGGAGCTTATTACATAATCGATTCCGGCGATCCCTTGGCTGACGGTGGCTTGGGTATTGGGGCCTTGCACGACGGCATCGTAGTCCAGCCCCTGTGCCAAAACCTGCGCCCTGGTGTACTGCGCGCTTGGTATCACGTACTGCCCGTTGGGCAGCTTGGCATTCAGTAGTTGCGAGGCAGCGTTATTGATCTGGCCGGCGGTAATCGTAATCGGGGGAGTCGAGTTAGCATAGGTCGCCTGAATCATATTAATGATGCCCTGCGTACTGCGGTCATCCGTCAGACCCAGAGGCACGGTCACAGTTTTGGTGGAAGCTTCCGCATCGGCAATGCGCACTCCCTGATAGGACCCAAAGAAGAACAACTTGTCCTTGATAATCGGCCCGCCGATGGTTCCGCCAAAAGCGTTCCGGTTCAGGAACGGACGAGGAAGGCCAATGTAATTGTAGAAGAACGGGTTGGCGTTCATGTCGCTGTTCTGCCACTGTTCCCACAGCGAACCATGCAGCGCGTTCGTACCGGACTTGGTCAGCACGCTGATGTGTGCTCCGCTGTTGTTGCCCTGAGTGGCGTCGTACTGCGAGGAGTTGACGGCGATCTCCTGAATGGCGTCCGCCGGCGGAGTGGGAAGAGCCTGGCCAATCGCGTCAGTCACCGATGTGCTGGTTTGGATGGTACCGCCCGCACCGAAGTTCTCACCGGTGTTGAGCACGAAGCGGTTCTCGCCGACCTGGCTGGTGGAATTGCCGTTAAAGAGGTTGTTGGTGCTGATGCCGTTCAAGGAAAAACTATTGCTGGTGTCCCGATTTCCATTCGCGAAGATGGCCTGATTGCCCAGGCCTGTGTTGGCGCCCCCTCCACCGAGGAAGTCTGAATGAACGCCAGGGCTGAGAATTGCCAGTTGCGTGAAGCTGCCAGTGCCCAGCGGGGTAGTTTCGATGGTGTTGGCATCGACGACGTAGCCGATCGTGGTGTCCACCTGGTTCATCAGGGGCACGGCGTTCACTTCCACCGTGGTGCCGATCGAACCCACCACCAGAGACGTATCCACGGTCGTGGTGCGATTACCGAACACCAGGATTTTCGTGTGCGTTTCCGTTTTGAAGCCGTCCTTGGTGACGGTGACTCGATAGGTCCCGGCGGGAAGATCCGGGATCTGGAAAGAGCCGCCTGCTTTGGTATAGGCAACCACTTCGAGGTTGGTTGCGATATTTGCCGCTTTCACAGTGGCATCGGACACGACAGCTCCCGACGGATCAGTCACCGTGCCGGTGATGGCACCTAAAGTCTGCTGGGCAGATGCAATCTGCGTCAGAAAAGCGAGCGCCATGGCTACAACCAAAAGGGCGCGCAGGGACTTCGAAGCAGAGGCCAATACACGCAAAGCAGGCGATCGCACGTTCAAACCTCCTGTAATGGAAGGCACTTATAGCAAAAGGAAATATCCAGATTCAAGGTGATTCGGTGCAAAAATGCGTCAATCTTCGATGAATTTTTCTTATAGGCTTGATGGCGAAACGCTGCTGTTCCCGGCGGGATAAGGGTTTCAGACTGCGCTGGCAGCATGCCTGATTGCCGGCCTAGCGGAGAGTTATCCTGTAAAGGTGAGGGAGAAAGAGGAAGCTGCGGGCATCGGTTTGTGCGCGCAGTGTGAGTTTATGCGCCGGATCGAGTCCAGCCGTGGGTCGACTTTTTACCGGTGCGAGCTCTCTGCCACCGATGCGACGTTCCCCAAATATCCGCGCCTGCCGGTGCTGCACTGTGTAGGCTATGAGCCGCTGCGGGCAAAGGGAGCACCCGCACCCGATTAGTTTGTCCGCATGATCTGCCGCGGTGATCGCCATCACGGCACGGTCTAAGCCGTTGCGGCACTATCGATTTCGAATTTCGTCCCGCTCATCTGGACGTGAGAGGAATTGAATATGCCGCTGTCGCCAAATGCATTTGCCGGCCATGCCACGCGGCCAACCGAGAAAGAGTTGGCTGCGGTGTTGGGGAGGGCTGACGGTCTGTGGCAAGCACTCATTACTGATCTGAAGCGTGACCTGAAACTGGATGGAGAAGAGTGGAATACCTACTCCATCAAAGCGGGTTGGTCGTTGCGGTTGCAGTTGAAGAAGCGCAACATCGTGTATCTAGGGCCTCGCAGCGGATTCTTTTTGGCGAGCTTCATCTTGGGAGACAAGGCAGTCGGGGCGGCCCGGAGGAGCAAGCTACCCCAGAGCGTTCTGAAGATCATTGATGAGGCGAAACGCTACGCCGAGGGAACGGCCGTGCGGATTGAAGTGCGCCAGGCCGGGGATGCCAACGTGGTGAAGACGCTGGCGAAGATCAAGATAGAAAACTGACTGCGATCCAGAGTCGGATTACTCAATCCCCAGTTCTTTGGCCAGCGCTTTCCACTTGCTGTCGACCAGCGCCTTGGTCTTCGCATCCATCACGATCTCGTCGGGCCACGGTCGGAGGAAGCCTTCGCTCTCCCACTTGCGCGTGGCGTCGATGCCCATCTTCGATCCGTAATTCGGCAGGCGCGAGGCATGGTCGAGCGAATCCACCGGCCCCAGCGTGAATTGAATGTCGCGCTCCGGATCGATATGGTTCAGGACTTTCAGCGTGACGTCGCCAATATCCTGCACGTCGACGTCCTCATCGACCACCACAATGCACTTGGTAAACATGGCCTGGCCCAGTGACCAGATGGCGTTCATTACCTTGCGAGCCTGTCCCGGGTACGACTTCTTGATGGAGACGAGCATGAGATTGTGAAACACGCCTTCCACCGGCAGGTTGATGTCGACCAGTTCTGGAATCGTCAGCTTCATCAGCGGCAGAAAAATACGCTCCACTGCCTTGCCCATGTACGCGTCTTCCTGCGGAGGCTTGCCCACAATCGTAGCGGCGTAAATCGGATCTTTCCGACGCATCACGCAGGTCACGTGGAAGACAGGATAAAGGTCTTCGAGCGAATAGAAGCCGGTATGGTCGCCGAACGGGCCTTCGCTGCGCAGTTCGTCGAGGTTCACATAACCTTCCAGCACGATTTCGCTGGCCGCCGGAACCTCCAGATCGACGGTTTCGCATTTCACCAGTTCGACCGGAGCTCCGCGTAGAAAGCCGGCGATCAAGTATTCTTCGATCTCCGGCGGCGCAGGAACAATCGCGGAAAAGGTCACCGCGGGTTCGGTACCAATGGCGACCGCGACTTCCATTTTCCCGGACGGCCGCATCCCTTCCGCGAGAACCGAACCGCCAGACGAACGCGCCATAATGTCCACGGCCGCGCGTGCGGCGTCGGTGCCGGGCGGGCGGACGAAGGCGTCCGCCGCTCCACGATCGGTGCTGCTTCCTGCTGCCGCCCGCATATGCTCGCGGGCGTGTTCGGCCGCATTCTTCTGACGCTGCCAGTGCATTCCCGTGGTGCGCTCGTCATACACCTGCATGCGGTACATGCCGAGATTGCGCTTGCCCGACCTGGGGTCGCGCGTGGTGACGAGGGGCAGAGTAATGAATCGTCCGCCATCCTTCGGCCAGCACTGCAGAATGGGAAAGTCCAGCAGCGAAAACTTGTCGCGCTCGATCACTTCCTTGCAGGGCCCGGTCTCGACCGTGCGCGGAAAAAACTTGCCCGCTTCGGCGAGCAGAGGAAGCATCTTGAGCTTGTCGAGAAAACCTTGCGGGGATTTCACATCCATGAACATGCGGATGCGGCCCGCAATCTCGTCAAAGGAATTGACTCCGAGGGCAAGTTTCATGCGGGCGTCGGACCCGAACTGGTTGATCAAAACTTGCGCCCCGGGATGGCCCTTGAGATTCTGGAAAAGCAGCGCGGGCCCGCCCAGAACGCCCTTGCCATCGCGGCTTTTGGAGACGCGGTCGGTGATCTCCGCTACTTCGAGAATCGGATCGATTTCAGTCTGGATGCGCTTGAGTTGGCCGGCGCGGTCGAGCGCCGCGATCCACTGGCGGAGATCATCGAAGGGCAAAGGATTCCTCTCTGTGCGACCGAAGATTATAAGGGATTTGCCAAGCAGGAAAGCCCTTTGCCTCGGATCCGGTGCTGGTGCGTTTTAGTAGTAGATTCGTATCAGGGCATGCCTTTAGGCATGCCACACCGAACTCACTTCACACCAGGCTTTAGCCGCTGTCGAGTCGAGCCTCAGCGGCTAAAGCCGCCACACTCCCGCCTCGTTTCGTGGCATCGCTAAAGCGATGCCCTGATACGTATCGTCTTCCTTAAATGGTCGAGCCGCCTACTCGTAGCGCAGCGCCTCGATGGGGTCCAGATTGGCGGCGCGCAGCGCGGGAACCATTCCGCTGATCACTCCCACCACCGCCAGAATCGAAGTCGCCACCACCAGAATCATGGGCGACACGATCAGGCGAATGTCCGCGGCCTCGGCGTGGGTGGCCATGGCGCTATAGAACGTAATGCGGCCGGCTGCGATCGACACCGCATAAGAAAGAATAATTCCCAGCACTCCGCCGGCGGCCGTGATGACCATAGCTTCCGCCAGAAACTGAAAAAGAATGTCGTGCCGGCGCGCCCCCAACGCCTTCTCCACGCCGATTTCCCGGGTGCGCTGTGTCACCGATACCAGCATGATGTTCATTAATCCCACTCCACCGATGCCCAGCGTGACCGTCCCGATGAAGGCCAGCAGAACTTTCAACGCCATCGAGATGATGCCGAACTGCGCCAGTTGCTTCTGCGCGTCGAAAACAAAAACCGCGCGCGGATCGTCCGGTTTGAAGTTGTGCGCCGCGGCCAGCGAATCCCGAATCGTTTTGTCCATCTTGTCGTGGTCGAGCCCCATCGAGTCCATCCAGATGCCGTCGAGGTAATGGTTGTCTTTGATCACATCCATGGAGTTATATGGGATATACACGACACGGTTGTTGTCGCTGTCCGCCTCCTCCATACGCGGCGCTCCCACACCGATTACCTCAAACGTCACTCCGTCGATCCGAATGGATTCGCCGATTGCCGGCATACCGGAGAAAAGCTTGTCGCGAGCCTCCGACGCGATGACGGCATAGAGCCCGTGCTGCATGTTGTCGGCGTCATCGAGAAATCTTCCTTCCGCAATGTCGAGATTCCATATCGCCTGAATCGAGGGGTCGAGACCCATCACGGGAAACGTAAAGGACCGATTATCGTTCTGAACCGTGGAATCTTTTTGCGACATGCGCACCACGTGACGGGATAGGGGCACGTTGTTGCGCAGCAGTTCGATGTCGTCGTTGGTGAACCGCACCATAACTCCGGCCTTGTTGCCTCCCGCCTGCTGCGACGTGCGCCCCGGAAAAATGCCCACCGACGTGGCGCCGAAGCTCTCAAAAATCGCTTCGATGGCCTTGCCGAAGCCGTTGCCGTAAGAGAGCAGCAGCACGACCGTGGCGATGCCCCAGGCCATTCCCGCCATGGTGAGCAGGGTGCGGCGCAGGTCGTGGCGCATGGCGGAATAAGCTTGTTTTAAGAGGTCGCGGTACATGTTTACCTTTATTCCTTGCGGAGGGCCTCTACCGGTTCGAGCAGGGCGGCGCGGCGCGCGGGATAGAGGCCCGCCGCCACGCCCGCCACCCCCAGAGAAATCACCGCCAGCGCCGCCGTGGAGGCTACCAGCTTCGGTGGATCGAATCCTTCGCCGAGACTCACGTTCGAGAGCAGCGCCATCAGTCCGGCCGCACCGGCAATGCCAATGCCCCCACTCAGCAGGGTCAGGAAAGCTCCCTCCACGAAAAACTGGAACATGATGCTCGAGTTGGTCGCGCCCACAGCCTTGCGCAACCCAATTTCCCGCGTACGGTCAGCCACCGCGACCAGCATGATGTTGATGATGCCGATTGCGCCCAGCGCCAGCGTAACCAGCCCCACGCTGCCCAGGAACATATTCATCGCGTCAAAGATTTTGCCGATCTGGTCGACCGTCCTGACCGTGTCCCATTCATCGAACGCATCCGGACTGTTAGGGTCAAACCCGTGGTTGCGAGCGATGATCTTGTGTACTTCCTGTTGTGCCTGCTCGTGCAGCGCGCGCGACCTGGGCTGATAGTTGATGAATGAAATCACATCGGTGCCGATCCCAGTATTCAGAGGACGGAAGGACTCCTGCATCGAATGAAACGGCACATAACTCTGGAGATTCTGGTTCATGTTGTCGCCATGGCCAATGCGTTGCAGGGTGCCGATGACTTCGAAGCGGATTCCGTTGAGAAGAACGGTGGCGCCGACCGAAGGCCGGCCCAGGAACAGAGTTCGCCGGGCTTCGTCGCCCAGTACAATCACGGGACGCTTCTGGGCATCGTCCATCGCATTTATCCAGCGGCCCTCATTCATCGGCAGGTAGCGGATCTGATTGAAACTCGCGGGAACTCCCATGATCGAGCCGCTGGCCTGGTAGAAGTCGCTGACGGCGCGGATGTCCCCGCGCCGGATGACTGGCACGGCCGCGGAAACGCTGGGGCATTGCTCCAGAATGTCCTCATAGTCACGATACGTCAGATAATACTGGCGCAGCGCGGTGAAACTGCCCTGCATTACCGGGGCCCGGCCCGACCAGATGAACATTACGTTCTCGCCCAGGGAATCGAATTGCTTCTTGTTGCCGGAGCGGAACCCTTCGCCCAGACCAACCAGCAGCAGCAGGGAGCCAACTCCCCACGCAATGCCGAACATGGTGAGAAACGAGCGCAACTTGTGCGCCCACAGGACCCGGAGGGTCTGTCCGATGATGTCGAAGATAAGGCGCACGCGACGGAATTACGCTACTTCAATATTATACGGGGCGCGCGAGCGGCATCTTCCGGGCGTCGGACCTCAGACCTCAGACCTCAGACCTCAGACCTCAGACCTCAGACCTCAGACCTCAGACCTCAGACCTCAGACCT
>Ga0181523_10004613_pt1 | contig 11786 bp, 10 predicted proteins | sample PEATcosm2014_Bin_43_FD_119752 | JGI IMG/M metagenome (GOLD analysis project Ga0181523, IMG submission 119752) | Peatland microbial communities from MTU Mesocosm Facility, Houghton, MI, USA - PEATcosm2014_Bin05_30_metaG | ecosystem: Environmental > Terrestrial > Soil > Wetlands > Peat | place... | reverse complement strand
CTCGCAACTTCCGGCCGGTAGTGAATTGCTTTGAGCGGTCCGCCTTGAATCGTAAGGGGAGGACGTCCGCCTGCGGCAGCTTCGATCCTCGCACCCATTTGCGTGAGCGGCGTCATAATGCGTGCCATCGGCCGCCGCGAAAGCGATTCATCCCCGCATAATTCGCTACTAAACGGCTGGCCGGCAAGAATTCCGCTGAGCATGCGCATGGTCGAGCCGGAATTTCCGCAATCCAGCACCTGCGACGGAGCGTTCAGCCGCGGCCCCACGCCACGCACCTCAATCGCCCCGTCCTCGTCTTTCAAGCGCGTCCACTCGCACCCGAGTTTGCTCACACAATCGAGAGTGCTGGCACAATCGCGCGCCGCAGAAAAATTATGGAAATGGCTGGCGCCCTCCGCAATCGCCGCCAGCATGGCATAGCGGTGCGAGATAGACTTATCGCCGGGGATGCGAACCACTCCACGTACCGCGCGCGCCGGACGAACGATTACCTTCGAACCACCAGGCATGAATTCAATATAACGGAGATTGGAGGGAGGTCGGAGGTGGGAGGTCAAATTGCAGAGGTAAATTGACTTTCACTTCTGCAATCTGACCTCTCACCTCTGAAATTTCTACTGTGTCCGCACCCGCCCCGCGGCTTCTGCGAGAATCTCCAGCGGGACCTCCCGCAGCGTGACGTTGAATTCGAACATCGGCGTTTCCGTCCCGCGCCCCCACCGCGCCACTTCCCAATGCGCGCGAATAAACTTGATCTCCGGCCGCGCCGTCAAATTGAGCAGCAGCGGAATTTCCTCGCGATAGAATTTCTGCGGGAAAGCCGCGACCGGCTTGGCATCCCACGTCGCACCATCCGCCGATCCGAAGATGCTGACATCGAGCGACTCCTGCTCGATGATGTTGGTAATGGCGAGCGTCAGCAAAAAGATCCGGCCCTCCGAGCGACTAACATCGAGCGCAGGCCCGTCTCCCTTGGCATTGACTACGGTTTTTTCGGGAACGACGAAGGCTTCCATCATGACGCGGAGATTCTAGCAGAGACACCGTGCCGCAGGCTGTGACTTCCTGCCATGTCTTCCTGCTGTGACTTCCTAACATGAGGCATGCCCAGCCGCAACATTACAGAACTTCGCATATCATCAAACGTCGGGAATGAGGCTTAGTCTCTCTTGCAAAAGCTCGACAAGGCGACCGTCGCAACCATGCTGGCCGGCATGTGCACGTTTCTCAACGTCTACAGCACCCAGCCATTGTTGCCGCTTTTGCGAGATATCTTTCATGCCTCCGAACTGGAAGTCAGTCTCACCGTGAGTGCGACAATTTTTGCCACCGCTCTCACCGCGCCCATCATCGGCATGATTGCCGAGCGCCGCGGACGCAAGAAAGTGATCGTGCCGTCGCTGTTTCTGCTGGCCATTCCTACCGCTCTGGCCGCGACTTCCACCAGCCTGCGCGCCCTCATCTTCTGGCGTTTCGCCCAGGGTCTTTTTGTGCCGGGTGTCATCGCCGTCATGCTCGCCTACGTCAATGAAGAATGGGCCGGACGCGGCGTCGGCCGCGCCATGTCTGCCTATATCGCAGGAACGGTGGTCGGCGGGTTTCTCGGCCGCTTCATTTCCGGCGTCATCGCCGCGCACTGGAATTGGCGCTCCACCTTCCTGGTGCTCGCCGTCCTCGACTTGATCGGCGCGGTTGTGGTCCGCGCCTGGCTTCCTCTGGCAAAGAAATTTGTGCGAGCCGAACACGTGCAGCAGGTCTTGGACCAGGCCAGGGAACATCTGCGCAATCCGCGCCTGCTGGCCAACTTCGGCATGGGTGCCACGGTTCTGTTCGCGCTAGCCGGATGCTTCACCTACGCCAATTTCTACCTCGCCGCCGCACCCTTTCGTCTGAACTCGGCCCAACTGGGCAGCATCTTCTTTGTCTATCTGCTCGGAGCCGTCATCACGCCGCAATCAGGACGCTTCCTCGATCGCTTCGGCTTTCGCCACACCACGGTCGTCTACTGCGCCATGATGATTGCCGGACTGCTCCTCACCTTAGTCCAATCGCTGCCCATCGTCATCGTCGGTCTGGCCATCTTTTCTTCAGGAGTCTTCGTGGCGCAGGCCGCGGCCACGGTGCAAACGGGCGCGATCGCAGGACGCGCCCGCTCCTCCGCCGCCGGACTCTACGTGGCCTTCTACTATTTCGGAGGAAGCGTGGGCGCCACCCTGACCGACTTTTCCTGGCGTTGGAAAGGATGGCCCGGCTGCGTCGCCCTATTGGGAGGAGTTTCGTTGCTGAGTGTGTGGCTCGCCCGCATCAGCAGTCGCCCGCTCGACCGACTCGATTCGGCGGAGATCGAAGTGGTCGGCGACTGAAGTGAGTAATGGACGGGTTTTCTTTTCCCATATTAGAACGATGGGTGGCCCACTCAAGCCGTCTTTTGGCTTGAGTGGGGCATTTCTCAGGCGTAAGCTGACCTCGTGCCTTGGGGATTGAAACGATTCCACGCCTCCGGACAGACTCACTTCGTGACGTTCTGCTGCTACCATCGCCGTCCCTCATTCACCACACCCACCCCCAGGCAAGTTTTCGAGGCCGCGCTGGATCGTGTACGCCGCAATTTCGAGCTTTGTGTCTACGGTTATGTGGTTATGCCCGAGCACGTTCACCTGCTGCTCAACGAACCACGGCAACGCACTCTCGCCGACGCAGTGAAATCATTGAAGCAGGGCGTATCGCGCCGATTGATTGGAGAGGCGGAGCATTTCTGGCAAAAACGCTATTATGATTTCAATGTCCGCAATGAGCGTCAGTTTGTAGAGAAGCTGCGATATATTCATCGCAACCCGGTGCAACGCGGATTGTGCCTGCGCGCGGAGGACTGGGAGTGGAGCAGCTTTCGCCAGTACGCGACGGGATGCGCAGGGACAGTGGAGATTGAATGCGAGTGGGCCGCGAGAAAGCGGGAAAGAGCGGCAGGGACGCTATGTCCAGCAGTAAAACTGCCCCACTCAAGCCAAAAAACGGCTTGAATGGGCCACCTGGCGACATACGTTTTTGTGCGGCTGGTAACAGGAGCGACTAGTCGGCGTTTGATGATTGTTAACGAGTTGGCGGGCAGAGTTAACTGTGAATCCAATTCGATCCGCGGGAGAACGCCTCGCGCCGCAACTGCGTCGTTCCAGTATCGTTGAAACCACTCCGCCTTCTTAAGCACGCCGCCTTGATCGTTCTTCAATCGTTTGCCAATGAAGTATGCAATGCGCTGTGCGGGGTAGGTAAGGACGACCTTGCCAGCTTCCATCGAAGAGGAATACTCCGCGTAGCGCATGAGGTAATGAATAAAGAAGCGGCCTGAACCGTCCTCTTTGAGCCACTGCTTGAACTCAGGACCAAGCGCCTCAACTTCTTGGACGACTGTGGGAGAAAGAAGAACCAGCGGATTGGCCGCAAGCTCGCACTCCAATTCATACGCTTCTGTGACAGCCGTTCCAAATACAAAATCTCTGCTGTGGTGCGTTGGACCAACCGTTAGACCTCCTCGTAGCAGAATGTCGTGCTGAAGTAGGTTGCAGCTCAGAACCTCAACGGATTGAAAGAGCTGCCACAAAGCATGAGGGCTGTGCACGGCCGAAATGACGACACAATCCGAGAAGTAGGTGAATCGAAAATCCATCGGTGGGTTTTCGCAAAGAGTGTCCCTAACAAGTTTCAATGCTTCGACCAATCGATGGCGTTCCAGAACATCTGCTCCGCTTCTTTTTACCAATTCACGAAATCCAAGCAAATCGAGAAAAACGACGTACTTAGTCGGATAGTTATTTACGAGATCGGTGTCGATGACTTCGCCTTCTTCCAACGACATAGCAGGTCTCCCACAGCACTGAGTCCAGTTCGGGCGGCCGTCTGTACCGCGTTGTTGCAGAACATCGAGTTTGCAGAAGCCTGTTGCTACTTCAACGCCACCTCATCCAGAAACTGCCGCAACACCGTTCCCACTAACTCCGCCTGCTCCCAAGCCGCATAGTGTCCTGCCTTCGGCACCACCTTCAACAAGCTTCCCGCAATATTCTGTCTCATCAGTTCGCCGTCGGCGACAGTCGAGAGCACGTCTTCTTCTCCGATCACGATCAGCGTAGGCACGTCGATGGTCTTCAGATCCGCAACCGAGTCGGGACGCTCCGCCATTCCGCGCAGCACCAGGCTGATATTCTCGGCCGACATTTTTCGCATCATGGCGCGCGCTCCATCGACCAGGTCCGGACGCGTGCTCACCGTCGTTCTTCCCATCAGCTTCGGAATCATGGACTCGATAAACGGCGCGGTTCCCTGCTCCAGGACGCCGTCCGCGGACTTCAACCGATTCGCTCGCGCCTCGGCGGTATCACCCTGAGGGCGCGTGTCACAAAGCGCAAGCGCGGTCACCCGTGCCCGAAAGCGGCGCCAGAATTCGAACAGGATGTATCCGCCAATGGAACATCCGACGAACGCGGCCTTGCCAATGCCAGCAGCATCGAGCACGTGGGCAATGTCGCCGGCGTGCTTCGACATGAGGGCGGGCCCTTCGCCAATTTCCGAATCGCCATGCCCGCGCAGATCGGGAAGAATCAGCCGGTAGCGCGATTCGAGCGCGGCCGCCACCGGATACCAGAATTCGTGATGACTGGGAAAGGGATGGAGAAGAACGACCGGCGGGCCGTTCCCGCGTACTTCATAGAAGATTTCGGCGTCGCCGCTGCGGAGGCGTTCCATGCGAGGAGATTAGAACACAGCCAGCCCAAGTTTCCCGTAGAGACGCGGCTTGCCGCGTCTCCGCTCGCACCGCCAGTTCTCTGGCAACAGGAGCCGAGGCAAGCCCCGTCTCTTCAGCTAGCTCGTGATCGGCTGCTGCGACGTCGCCACCGGTAATAGCAACGGCTCCTCCGGAATGATGATCCACCCGAGCACATAGGCTACGAGACCGGGGAAAACTCCGCACGCAAGCGTGATGAAGAACCAGAGGATGCGCACCAGCGATATGTCGAGCTCTAGGTACTGGGCCAGCCCGGCGCAAACGCCTCCGATCTTTCGGTCCGCGCGCGAGCGCATCAGCTTCTTCGGCGTGGGCGGAATCCCCACCACGTTGCCGCAGTAAGTGCAATATCGGCCATCGTCGGCGAGAGTTTTGCCGCAAGCGTTGCAGAACATGGTTGGCCTCCTGTCTCCCACTGATGATACGACGATTGCGTCGAAAAAGTTCCATCTGTCGTTGGTCGATGGTCGATGGTCGGTAGTCGTTAGCGAAGCTTCTGCAGCAGTTGCCTCTAAGCCAACGACTAGCGACCATCAACCAACGACTGTTTTACCTCACTCGCGGTACGCGTCTTTCATTCTCTTGCGCGCCCGGTCCGCTTCGGCATTGCCCGAATTCACCGCTACGACCGCTTCGTACTTCTTCACCGCCAGGTCCCGCTTCTGGAGCTGGTCATACATCTCGCCGGCTCCCAGATTCGCCTTCTGCAGCAATTCCGGATCGGCACCCGTAACCTCGCCCACCAGTTCATACGCCGCAGCCGCGGCCTGATACTTCTTCTCGCCGCGCAGCAGGTCTCCCAGCCCGATCGCGGCGATTTCGTAATGCAAAGCGCCGTACTTTCCCTCGCGCCCGTTCTGCCACACCTGGCGATACTGTTCCTCAGCCTCCGCATTCTTGCCGGATACTCGCAGCAGATTTGCCTCTTCCAGCGGCAGAAGATAGTTGCGCGGAAAGCGCGGACCGATTGCGCCGTCGAGCTGCAACGCCTCGCCATAGCGGTGCTCGCGGCGCAGGAAGACCATAAGCACGATGCCGGCGTCCACGCTGGTTTCGCCATTGGCGCGATAGGCGTCGTTCAGATACTGCAGGCCCTTCTCTTTGTCACCGCTTAATCCAACCAGCGAGACGGCTACCCTCACCGCCAGCGACAGGCTTCCCATCACATAGTTATGGGCTCCCACGATCAGCTTGGCGTCTGTGTAATGCGGATCTAACTCGAGCACCCGCTCGTGGTCCCGGCGCGCTCCCACGGCATTGCGTAGCGCGGAAAACCAGGCGCGCTCAATCAACGCGGTGTAAAGCGCGAACTGTCCGCGGGTAACGCCGCGGGCGTAGAGCATGTCGACATTGTTCGGATCGCGCGCCAGTTCGGCGTCTTCCAGTTTTTCGGCTTGCTGCACCAGTTGCTTGATGCGTTCCCTTTGCGCGGGATCGGCGGGACGGTGTGCTTGTCCGATAAAACTGTCGTTTGAGTACTCTCCCGTGTTCATCGCGCCCATGCGATAAAGCTCCCGCACCTGAATAGCGCAGAGCAGGTGATTCACGGCAAACGGATCGGCTGAATGACGCGCCAATATCTTCTCGAAATCCTGAATTGCCGCATCGTGGTCAAGGTTGTAGTAATGCTCGAATGCGGCCTGGTTCAGCGGATCCGCAGGACGAAACGGGGCCGAACTCGCAGGGTCCGCTGCCCGGCAGGCACAACCCAGCACCAGCAATATGACCGCTGTAAAAACAAGGCGATGCCGGAACAGGGAGCGGAGCACGCTCTGTAAGTTTAACCGATCGGACCCGTCTGCGAAGAACCGTTGGGACGAGCCGCCAAGCTCCCAGCCATCAACCGTCAGGACGCCAACGGTTTTACTGAGAGCTGATAGCTGATAGCTGAGAGCTGCTCTGATGGCCGGAACCAAGCCGGGTACGTCCGCCGCCCCGGCAAATCGGGCACAATGGGAAAATCGGGCGTAGATAGCGTAATTCTTGCCGTCCGAGTGGCTGCCCTCCCCCCAGGCCAGTTCGTAAGCATTTGTCTTTGCAATACTTAGCTTTGGTGATTCGCTTGCGATCCGGAAAGGACAAGAAGAGCTCCATATGGCAGAAGCAGCCGATCAAATCCAGCGCGACTTTTGGCGACCCCCCGTGCCCGCCTCCCCCGCGGTCGCCAGCGAAAGAAGCTCAGCCTGCGGTCATTGCGGAACCGAGTTCATCGTCAGCTCACTCTACTGTCACGCCTGTGGCGTCAAGCGTCCCGATCTGAATGCGGCTCGCACCCTCGAAATCCCTGGCCGGGCCGAACTCGCCTCGCTCGGCGAGCGCCTCGGGCTCACCATGCCTGCGGTCATCGCCTTTCTGCTGGGCTTATTTTGCATCGTGGGAGCGCTCGCCGTCAGCGTGTGCTTCAGCCCCAGGACCGCGCTCGACTGGCAGGCTATCCAACTGTGGCGGATCGAATGGCTGCTCGGTGCAATCGCGGCCTTTGTTGTCGGGTGCCTGCTGAAGAAATAGCTGTTAGCTCACAGCCGTCAGCCATTAAAAACTACATTCCTGTAGAGACGGGGTCTGCCCCGTCTCATTCGGCGGCTGCAGACGCGCCTTGCCGCGTCTCTACGGCAGAGTTCAGCTCCTTGAAGGAGCGTGCTCCCCGTCAGACACGACCGTGCTCTGCCGCCGCTGCTGCCCCATCCGGAAAAGATGATGCAACGGCCCCACCCCATGGCCCAGTGGATACGCATTCGCAATCGCAGACCAGACATACGCCTTGGAGAGAAGAACGGCCTCCGGTAGTCCTCGCCCATGCGCCAGATGGCAGGCCAGCGCCGTCGAGAAGGCACATCCGGTTCCGTGGGTGGAATTCGAGCGCTGACGCGCAGCCTTGAAAACTTCCTCTTCGATCCCTCGGCCGGTGGTAAAGCTGAGGAGGTCGGTCGCCTTCTCGCCCGGATCGAGGTCGCCTCCGGTGACCACCACATTCGCCGCGCCCAGAGCATGCAGCCCCGCCGCAGCCGCGCGCATCTCGGCGAGATTCGTAACCGCAATCCCGGTCAAGACGCTGGCTTCATCAAGGTTCGGCGTGACCAGCTCAGCCAGCGGAAGCAGCTTCTCGAGCAAGAGCCGGGTGCCCGCGGCATCCAATAAATCCGCTCCCGAACTCGACTTCAGAACCGGATCCAGCACCACATGAGGCAGCCGCTCCCGATCCAGAAAATCGGCCACAACCTCGACCACCTGCCCGTTTCCCAGCATCCCGATATGGACAGCGTTGACGGTAACGTCGGCGGCTAACTCCTGCAAGGTCTCAGCAATGATCCCAGGATCCACGCTTTCGACCCGCCGCACGCCCCGCGTCGATTGCACCGTGAAAGCGGTTATGCAGGAAACGCCATAGCATTCATGGGCCGCGATGGTCTTGATGTCCGCCGTAATCCCAGCCCCAGAGGACGGGTCGAACCCGGCGATCGTCAGTACCACAGGCGGGGTCGAAGCCATGCCCTCACTCTAAATCAAAGCGCAGGCCGGGGAATACAGTTATGGGAACATAGCTATCGAATCAGGCTCTGGTCAGCGGCGGGTGGCATCTGCCCGTTCGGTTCGCGGCGAGAAGCTCTGTACCAGTTGCTGAAAGCTACTGCAGCTTCGCGTACTCCGCTTTGGCTTCTTTCAGGATGGGGATGTCAGGGTCGGCGTCTTTCCAGAGGGTGAGGAAATCTTTGTAGGCAGCCAGCGCCCGCACGCGGGCGGCATCGGCATCCGCTCCCTGCCCCTGTCCTTGAAAAGTTCTCGACTGCAAGGCATTCGCACGAGCCACACCCAGATGCGCCAACGCTCCCGTCCAGCAGTTCCAGACGATGCCGCTGTGGTCGATGATCTTCTGAAACTCGGCGGCGGATTCCTTTCCTTGTCCTGCAGCCAGATACGCTTCACCTCGAATATATGTGTGGTACAGGCAAGAGACATCGGTGCCGAACGGCACGAAACCCAGTTCGATAGATGAAGCAGCTTGCAGATCGCTAATGGCTTCAGCCGGATTCTTCCGATCAAGCGCCAGTTGCGCGTGAATTGCGGGCAACCACAGCGATTGCATCTGGGTGTCCAGCGGAAAGCGTTTGTTGAGGTCTTGTACTAGCGGCTCGGCGTTTACTCCATCACCCGACATGGCGAATACAAGCGCTGCCTCTGCCTCAACGCCCTGACTTGCTCTTCGAGGATAGAGTTTCAATCCTTCTGCTGCTTGCTGGTTAGCTTCCGCTGGGTTGCCGAAAACAGCCTCTCGTTGAGCAGCGATCTCCTGCCATATTGCGCCCGTTTCCCTACTGTCGCCCTGAATCGCGGAGTCTATCGACTGCTTCGTGAGTTCCCGTGCTTTACGCAAATGACCTGTATATGCTTCTGTATCTGATGCGAGTGATAAACCGTAATTTTCTTCCGGCTTCCCGGTGAACCAGTGTTGCTGTTCCGACATCACGGTGGAGTTCGAACCTAGAAAGCCGAGAGCATACAGAACATCGTGGAATATGTAAGTGTCCATCTTCCGCGCCTGCGCGTTTTGAATGATTTGCCGCGCTTCGTCCAGACGCTGCAAGGCAATGTTATAGTTGGCAAGATTCGCGTAGGTATTCCAACGATCAGGTGCAAGTTGTACGGCTTGCTTCGCTACCTCCACGGCTTTTTCATATTGTCCTAAAGACGAATACGCTTCGCCCAATCGGTGGTAAGTCGTGAATTCCCGTGGGTAGATTTCAATCTCCTCCTCAAGGGTTGTGACCGCCTTTTGCTGTTCCCCAGTAACGCTCGAATAGTAAATGTCGCTAATTGCCAGACTCTCCCGTTGGCTGGCATGCTCTCGTAATTGGAACGCTTTGGTGTGATATTCGCTTGCGCGCCCTACCTCACCCAAGGCGTAGTAGTCGTTCCCCACGGCGGCATATCCAGAGGCAAAAAGTGGATCAAGTTCGATGGCGCGTTGGTGGTAAGGCAAAGCTTCGACAATGCCCTTTTCTTGTCTTGCCCTGTTGCCGAGACTGTACGCTCTTAGAGCGTCAAGCGAAACCGTAGTCGCCTCTGCGAGTGGAACATCGAACTTCTGCACCGTAGCCAGCGACTCGCCCAGTTCACCACGCAGCTTGGATGCCGCTTCACCCAGCGCATCCAGCACCTTCTCCTTCGACGCCGCCGTCACCTGCACCTGCGCCAGCGTGTCCGCGCTCTGGCAATTCACCGCCTTCAGTGCGAGAACATATTCGCTGCCCAGACTGCCAATCGCTCCGGCAATGTAGGCAGTGCCGCCCGCCCGTTGGCAAAGTTCCCGCGCAACTTCGGGCGTGAGCTTTGCGTCTGGTGGGTGCGTCATCAGTTTCAAGGTCGCTGCCACTTTGTTATCAGAGAGCACGTTCAGAAATGGCGATTGATTGAGAGCAACACTGAGCGCCGTCTTGAGCGTGTCGTCGAAGACCGGGTCGCCAGTGCTGTTGGCAAAGTCGGCGAGGACGACCTTAACCTTTTCGGTTAGTGGTTTGCTTCGATGCGAACGGTAGTAAAGCCCGCCCGCCACGAGCAAGGCGACAAGCAGGACGGGAACCGCAATCTTCCGGAGCTTTGCACCCCGCGCCGGGGCTTCTCCAACCGCCGCCGTGCTTGAGCTTGCCGCAGAACGGTGTCCGCTCTCAGAGTCTCGCTTCAGCCGCAGCAACGCGGAACGCATTTCGGAGGCGTGCTGATAACGGAGTTCCCGATCTTTCTCCAGCGCCCGGTTGATGATGTCTTCGAGTTTCGGGGGCACGTCGGGATTTAGCCGCACCGCTGGTGTGGGTGCCGCGTCCAGAATGGCTTTGAAGATGACCCCTGTGCTTTCCCCACGGAAAGGCAGTGCGCCTGTAGCCATCTCGTACAGAACCGCCCCGAAGGAGAACAAGTCGGTGCGGGCGTCCAGTTCCTTGGCGCGGACTTGTTCCGGCGACATGTACACGATGGTCCCAAGGGCTTGCCCGGGGCAGGTGAGATGTTCCTCCGAGTCTACTGTCGGGGCGCTCATGGCAACGTTCTCCGGCTTCACCGTGATCTTGGCAAGCCCGAAGTCAAGAATCTTGGCGTGCCCGCGCTTCGTCACAAAAATGTTGGCGGGCTTGATGTCCCGGTGGACGATGCCTTCGGCATGTGCGGCATCGAGTGCGTCCGCAATCTCGATGGCGAGAGACAGAATCAGTTCGGTCTCCATGGGACGCCCGCCGATGCGGTGCTTCAGCGTCAGCCCGTCCAGAAATTCCATGGCGATGAACGCTTGCCCATGCTGGTCGTCAATTTCGTAGATGGTGCAGATATTCGGATGATTCAGAGCCGAGGCCGCCTTGGCCTCGCGCTGAAAGCGGCTGAGTGCCTGCGGATCTTTGGCTACATCGTCGGGCAGCAACTTAAGGGCAACAAACCGCCCAAGCTTTAGATCTTCGGCCTTATAGACCACACCCATCCCGCCGCCGCCCAATTTCTCGACGATACGGTAGTGCGAGATGGTTTGGCCGATCATTTGTTCCGCGAATCCTAAGTCCGGAAGACGGGCAAGTCAATGAAAGCTGCGGACTCGGCGCGATCTCAAAAAGGATGGTTGGCGATTAATCCCCTTTTTCACGGTTTTGTGCGCGCTTCCGATCGTCACAATCAGCCGGTGCGCGCCGTCACAGACCTCCGAGCGGCCCCTGCGCGACAATGGAGTTCCGAATGCAACAGTAAGGGGTCTGCGGGCGAGAACCCCTAAGAAGGAGATTTAATGTGACCCAAAACCACGTTTATCATTCTTTGACGCCGGAGTTGAAGCACCAAAGTTTAGGCAAGTAATCAGCGCAAAGATACGAAAATCCATATGAAAAGTGGCGGATTTCGTGCTAAGTCCTTATTCCGGAATATTTTGAAAATAAGTCATTTATGCTCTAGATTTTGGCGGCGAGACATCCCCTAACCATCTGATTCCATTAGGTAGGGGGGAGGGGGGTGGTAGTAAACACGCGTTAAT
>Ga0181523_10004607_pt1 | contig 11800 bp, 9 predicted proteins | sample PEATcosm2014_Bin_43_FD_119752 | JGI IMG/M metagenome (GOLD analysis project Ga0181523, IMG submission 119752) | Peatland microbial communities from MTU Mesocosm Facility, Houghton, MI, USA - PEATcosm2014_Bin05_30_metaG | ecosystem: Environmental > Terrestrial > Soil > Wetlands > Peat | place... | reverse complement strand
GCTGGTCGATACCTGGGCCTCGACCGCGGCCGGCGCGTTCGCGCTCAGCGAAAATAATCTCTACACGGTGGAGGCCTTCCGCGAGTACTTTGATCACCTCAAGTCCGACGGAATGATCGCTATCACCCGCTGGGAATTCCGCCGTCCGCGCGAAGCCCTGCGCGTGGTCGCGGTCGCTATGGAAGCCCTGCACCGCCTCGGCGTGGCCAATCCTGCCCGCAACTTCATCGTCGCTTCCCAGGGATCGCTCGATGAAGACGGCATACCCGTCGTGGTGCTGGCGAAGAAGACTCCGTTCACGGCTGCGGAAGAAGCCGCGGTAACCAATCATCTCGACGACTTCCCGCAACTCGAAGCGCTGTACCTGCCGTCAGACCCCGGGCAGAATCCGTTCTCCGATCTGATCGCCAGCAACGATCCTTATTCGTTCGCCCGCGGCTACGCTTACAACGTCTCGCCTGTAACCGATAACGCGCCTTTCTTCTTTTTCACCCTGAAGCCCGGACAGATTCTCGGCGAAAAGGGTCTGCGCGCAGGCATCGACTGGAAAGTAAATCTGGGCGTGCTGGTGCTCCTTCTCGTGCTGGTGATTTCCCTGGTCGCGGTGCTGGTGTTTCTGGTTTTGCCTCTGATTTTGAGAAGTGTATTGCGCAGCCGCAACACCCGCCAGTCGCCGCTTCCGCTGCTTTATTTTGTCGCCGTGGGTCTGGGCTACATCCTGGTCGAGATCGCCTTTATCCAGCGTTTCGTGCTGTTTCTCGGCCATCCTACCTACGCTCTGACCGTGGTGATCTTCCTGCTCATGCTCTCCAGCGGCGCGGGGAGCCTGTTCTCGCGACTCTGGCTGCCGCGCACCAACTCGTGTTGGGTGCCACTCGTGCTCGTCATCGCGACCCTTCTCGCCGACGTATGGTTCCTGCCCGGCCGTTTGGCGGCCCTGGTCGGCCTAGCCTTCGGATATCGCCTGCTGGTCAGCGCCGTTCTTCTTGTTCCTTTGGGATTCGTCATGGGCATGCCTTTTCCCACCGGCCTGCGTGCCCTCGCCGCTCTGCCCGCTCCGGAATTTCCCGCCGGCGAGGATGCTTCCGATAACGCCGTCGAATGGGCGTGGGCCATGAACGCGGCGGCCAGCGTGCTTGGCTCCGTCCTCGCCATGGTGATCGCCATCCAGTTCGGCTTGACCGTTACTTTATCCTGCGGCGCCGCCGCCTATCTGCTCGCTCTGTTGCTCATGCCCGCCCTGCGCACGAAAGCGGCCTAAGTCGGGCTCCGGTTTTGTTATCATGCAGCGATGGAGCCGGAGTCGGTCGCAATCCCTGAGCTGTTCGCGCGGCCGGTGCAATCGATCCAAACCGGCATCATCCAGACTGGCATCATGAGGAAATCATTTGCCTAGCCAGAAGCAGCTCAAGTGGTCGCAACTCAAAGTTGGGATCACAGTGATCGTTGCCGGTCTGACGCTGGGCTTTCTGCTGTTCCTCATGTCGGGAACCGCCGGATTCTTCACTCCCCGCATCACCCTAAGATCTTATTTCGATAACGCCGAAGGACTGCGCGACGGCGCTCCCGTGCGCCTGGCCGGTGTGGACATTGGCAACGTGACCGGCATCCGCATTGTCCCCGACAAAGACAAGCAACTGACTCCCGTCGAAGTCACCATGAAGGTCAGCACGAAATATAGTTACGCGCTGCGCCGTGATTCGGTGACCTCACTCGACACCGCCGGCGTGCTCGGCGAAACCTATCTCGACATCGAAAGTGGGCAGGCCATCGGTAATCCCGCGCAGGACGGAGACACTTTGCCCACGCAGGTGCATCCCGACTTCAACCAGGTGGTGCGCGCCAGCCAGAGCACGCTGGAAAACATGGACGCCCTGTTAAAGCGCGCTGACCGCATTCTGGCCTTCGCCGAAAGCGGCAAGGGATCGCTCGGAAAACTCATCTACGATCCGACTCTCTACAACCGCTTCTCCAACACGGTCGCCGATCTGCAGAAAATTGTGGAGCAAATCGGCAGCGGCCAGGGCAGTCTGGGCGCCCTGATCAGCCGCAACGACGCCTACGATAAGTTTCTCTCTACCCTCGACAAGATGAATGGCGTCATCGACGACATCCAGGCCGGCAAAGGCACCGCCGGAAAATTCGTGAAAGATCCGGCGCTCTATGACAACGCCAACGACACCATCGCCAACATCAAGAAGCTGACCGAGGACATCAACGCCGGCAAAGGCACCATCGGCAAGCTGGCCAAGGACGAGGAACTGGCCAAGAAACTCGACACCACGATCACTAAGCTTTCGGAACTAACCACCGAACTCGAAGCCGGGCAGGGCACCGCCGGCAAACTCTTCAAAGACGATAGCCTCTACAACAATGCCAACCAAATGCTGAACGAGACCCGCGACTTGGTCAAAGCGGTCCGCGAAAACCCCAAGAAATATCTCAGCATCAAGCTGCACATCTTCTGAGCTGTGCAGCGCAGCGGGTACCCCATGTCTCGCGCCTTTTGCGAGACGTGGGAATTTGTTCGTCACCGTGGGAAGGGAAGCGCCGGTGTAGGGCACGGAGGTTTGGGTAGGGCATGGCTTCAGCCGTGCCGTTCGAGGAGCAAAAAGTTGGTCTTTAGCCCCTGAGGAACATGCTAGTGTTCCCCAATCCCAAACACCGACCCCAACATCAGCAGCACCAGCACGCCCAGCGAAATCCATCCATACCTCCAGTCCTTTTCCCGAAAGAACAAAAAACACGCCACCACCACACGCACCACCGGCGTGGCCAGCATCAGCAGCACGCCGGCGCGCTCAATGTTGAGGGGAATGTTCCCGCTGACGAACAATCCAACACTCACCCCGGCCACCATAATAAAGAAGCACCCAAAAGCGCCGATCCGCAACACCATCGCCACCGCGCGGTCGAACCCGGGTTCCCGCACCTGGCTCATAGCCACCCCCGCAGCAGGTGCAGAATTAAATTTCCAGCAAGATAGAACATGACTCCGACCAGCAGATAGGTCACGACCTTAGAGCGCACGCGAGGGGCCAGCCGCGCTCCCAGCAGCGATCCTACGAACACGCCCACCGCGAGCGGCGCCGCGTATTGCACCAGGATGTCGCCGCGCCGGTAATAGACGATGGCGCTGGCCGCCGCGGTCACTCCAATCATGAAGTTCGAAGTCGCTGTCGCCACCATCAGCGGAATATTCATGAAGATGTACATGACTGGAACCTTGATAGGCCCGCCGCCGATTCCCAGCAATCCCGAAAGCGCGCCCGCCACCAGAGACGCCGCCAGTCCCAGCGGATAGCGCTTCGGCTCGTAGGGTGGAATCACGGTTTCGTCGATCATGGTTTCGTCGATCACGGTTTCGTCGATCGCAGAATGTGTGTCCTCGTGCGGTTTTACTGTGCCGCGCTTGACCAGAATCGTGACCGAGCTATACAGCAGGAAGGCGGCAAACAATCCTTCCAGTGCGTTGCGATTGAAGTAGCCCACCAGATAGGCCGTGACCGCTGCGCCCAGCACGGTCGCCAGTTCCAACGTCATGCCCAGCCGGATGTCGGTGGTATGGCGCTGCAAGTGAACCGATGAACTCGCCGTCGAAGTGGTGATGACCGCAACCAGGCTGGTCCCAATGGCCTCGCGGATGGGAATGCCGAAGTGCAGCGCGAGGATGGGCGTGATCAGCACGCCACCGCCGATTCCAGTCATCGCACCCAGCAGTCCGGCGCAGAATCCGAGGATCACCAGCAGTGCCGTCACCACTGGAGTAGCCTCCCGATTCCGATTTCTTCGATGGGGATACTAACAGTGGGTGCCGTGATTTCAGGAAGCAGAATTTTGGCGGGAAAGCCCGACCGCCCCAAGCTACGACACCACCCGGGCGGCGGCGTCGGCATGCTCGTGCGCGTGATAACTGGACCGCACCAGCGGCCCCGACTCGACGTGGCGGAAACCGAAGCGCAGAGCCTGCTCTCGCAAATACGTAAATTCCTCCGGCTCGTAAAAACGGGCAATCGGCAGGTGATCTTTCGACGGACGTAGATACTGCCCCACCGTGAGAATGTCGACGCCGCGCGTGCCCAGATCGCGAAACACTTCCACCAGTTCTTCCGACGACTCGCCCAGGCCCACCATCACGCCGCTCTTGGTGACCATTCCGGGCGAGCGTTTCTTCGCGTTTTCCAGCAGCGTCAATGTGCGTTCATACCGTGCCCCCGATCGCACTGCACGATACAGCCGCGGCACCGTCTCAGTGTTGTGGTTGAGCACGTCCGGCCGGGCGTCGAGCACGATGCGCAGTGATTCTTCGAGGCCTTGGAAATCCGGGATCAGCACCTCAACCCGGCAATCCGGCGTCAGCTCGCGAATCTCGCGGATGGTCTCGGCAAAAATTCTGGCGCTGCCAATATTGTCATCGTCGCGGTTCACGCTGGTCACGACGGCATGTTTCAGTCCCAGCGTAGCCACGGCCTCCGCCACCCGCCGCGGCTCATCCCAATCGATCGCTTCGGGCCGACCTTTGGGCACGGCGCAGAAACCGCAGCGCCGTGTGCAGATGTCGCCCAGCAGCATGAACGTCGCCGTCTTGTGGTTCCAGCATTCACCGATGTTGGGACACTGCGCCGACTCGCACACCGTGTGCAAACCCATGCCCCGCGCCAGCTTCTTCAGATTGTGGAAGTTGTCGCCCACCGGAGCTTTCGCCCGCAGCCACTGCGGCTTCGGCGCACGCAACGGCGCGCCCAGTTCGATCTGAATCAGTTGGGAAGATCCGGCCATCTTTGCGATTCTATCAGCTCACCTTAGCCGGAGGCATTTAGAGATCGTGCCCCACTTCGAGGTATCCCCTCCCAAAATCGAGTTAAACTTCTGCTTTGATTGACGCGGTGATAGGCGGCGAAAGGCAGGGGAATGCGAAAAGCCTTGGCGGACCTAATTATGCGCATGGCAACGCCGGAACATAGGTGCACCAATTCCGACGACTCTATCTCTTGGAAGGCATATCGCGAGGCCGAGACGCTGGACGATCCTTCGATCGTCGATGAACTGGCCGAATACTTGGGGCATGAACCGGACAGGGGCATCCGAAGGCACGCATATTTCATTCTGGGGAAACTTGGACGGAAGGTTCGTGGCCGCGATTGTGCCTCGATCCTTCTCTCCCATCTGAGTACAGAGACCAATAAATACGTTCTCTCGGTTCTGCTCGATGCGCTCGGAGGCGTGGGCAAACCTGCAGAGCTTGACCTCATCCCGGTGTTTCGCCTTCTCAAAGACGACAGATGGCTGGTTCGTCACTCAGCAATTCAAGCGCTCAGGCATACAGATTCGCCCGCCGTTGAGGATCAGCTTCTGCATTTGCTGGAGGCGACGAGCGATCCATACGATATGACCTATTGCCACGCCACGCTGAACGAAATCGGCAGCGCCAGGGCGATTCCGTTTCTCGAAAAAAACCTCAAATCCAGGAAAAGGGATGTAAAGATGTCGGCCAAGTTCGCGATCGAGGCAATAAAGGCGAGGACAGAAAGGTGAGAACTCGGGTCACCCCACTTCGACCAGCCCATACGTATGCTGCCAGCGCGCCCGCATGTGCACCAGCGCGCGGCTGATTTCTGCGGCCGAGATTTCCGCGTTCGGCCCGGCGATCACCGCGGCCGCCTCGTGCTTGGCTGCTTCCAACAATTGCGCGTCGCGGATAATGTTGGCGACGCGGAAGCTCGGCATCCCCGCCTGCCGCGTGCCAAAGAATTCGCCGGGGCCGCGCAGTTCAAGATCGAGCTCGGCGATCTTGAACCCGTCGTTGGTCTTCACCATGGCATCGAGCCGCCGCTGGCCCTCTTCGGTAACTTTTCCTCCAGTCATCAGAATGCAATATGACTTCGCCGCGCCGCGCCCAATGCGTCCCCGCAGCTGGTGAAGCTGCGCCAGTCCAAAGCGTTCGGCATGTTCGATCACCATCACGGTCGCGTTGGGCACATCTACGCCCACTTCGATGACCGTGGTCGCGACCAGAATCTGCAGCTCGCCGCGTTGAAACATCCGCATGACCTGATCTTTCAACTCTGCATCGAGCCGCCCATGCAGCAGCCCAACTTTCAGGTCAGCGAAAATCTTTCCGCTGAGCTCGCGGTACATTTTGATCGCGGCCTTGAGTTCGCTCTCTTCGTTCTCGGCGTTCGCTTTCTCGGAGATCACTGGATACACCACGTACGCCTGATGCCCGGCAGCCACTTGCTTGCGCACAAACTCCCACACTTTCGGCGATTCGTCGTCAGAGCCACAGCGAGTCACGATCGGCGTGCGGCCAGGCGGCAACTCGTCGAGCACGCTGAGATCTAGGTCGCCATAGAGGGTGAGCGCCAGCGTCCGCGGAATCGGCGTCGCGGTCATGACCAGAACATCCGGCTCGGCGGTAAGCGCTTCGATCGCCGAGCTGCGCTCGGCCGGACGGGCGAGGTCGCCCGTCTCAACACGAAATTCTTCGACGCCTTCGCCCGACTTCCTCATCAGCTTCAGCCGCTGCAACACTCCAAACCGATGCTGCTCGTCGACAATCACCAGCCCCAGCCTGGCAAACTCGACTTTTTCTTCCAGCAGCGCATGCGTGCCAATCACCAGCTGCGCATTGCCCTGCGCAATGTGCCGCCGCACCTCGCGCTTCCGGTCGGCTTCGAGCGAACCGGTCAGCAGCACAATCCTGTATCCCGCATTCTCCAGAATTCGCCGCGCCGAAAAATAATGCTGTTGTGCCAGGATTTCGGTCGGCGCCATCAGCGCCACCTGGCAGCCATTCTCAATCGCAATAATTGCCGCCTCGAAGCCCACAATAGTCTTGCCCGATCCCACGTCCCCCTGTAGCAAACGCCGCATGGGATAAGGCTTTTCCATGTCCGCGGCAATTTCCTTCAGCACCCGCTTCTGCGCCGCCGTGGGATGAAACGGCAGAATTTTTTTGATCGCCGCCCGCGCCCGATCGTCCAGGCGAAAGGCAATTCCGGTCTGCGCCTTTTGTTCGCGGCGCTTGAGCTCCAGCCCCAGCTCGACGAAGAACAGTTCGTCGAAGATCATCCGAATGTGCGCCGGCGTGCGCGAAGACTGCAGCGCCTCGAAACTTTCACCTGGCTCCGGCCAGTGCACGTTCCACAGCGCGGCCCGCGGCGAGATCAACCCCAGATGCGCACGCACCGCCGCCGGAATCGGATCCGCCAGGTCGGGCGTCAGATTATCGAGCGCCGTACGAATCGCCCTCCGGAACCAGCGCGGCGTCAGCCGCCCAATCGCCTCATAAATCGGAACGATCCGTCCAATTTCCAACGACTCCGCTGCTTTTTTATCCGCGCCGCTCTCGCCGGAGTCGCTCGCGTCCCCTAGAATCTCGAACTGCGGCTGAATGATCTGCAGCTCGTGGCTGCGCTCATCCTCTTCTACCTTGCCGTACAGCGCGATCATCTGCCCCGCCGTGAATTTGTCCTGCAGGTAGGCCGCATTGAAGAAAAGGCAGCGCAGTCGTGCCCGCCCCTGCCCAACGGTCAGCTGAAAAATCGGCATCTTCCGCGTGCGGAACAGCCCGGAGTTGCGCACTTCCCCGACCACCGTGGCCATCTCCCCCGGGCGCAACTCCGAAATCCCGCGCGGGTTCAGCCGGTCTTCATAGCGAAACGGCAGATAATGAAGCAGGTCACCAACCGTGTGAATCCCCTTGGCTGCGAGCACTTCCCCAATTCGCGGGCCAACGCCCTTCACATATTGGACGGGAGTAGAGAGTTCGAGCATGCGCTAGGATTCCGTAGGCGTGAAAAAGAATGTTAGCAGGAGCAGGCGAACGCCCGCTTACGCATCTCAAATGGCCGCCTCGGAATCTTGAGCGCGATCATCGTGGTTTTATTGTCTCTTGTCTATCGGCGAAGATGGCTACGCCGTCATGAAGCCCTGGCAGCAAAAGAGAGGCTTCATCGCAGCGCCGAAAGCGCTGCGCCACCCAAAATCGTTTTTTTTCGGCAGGCTGTTAGTGAAGTGGGCTGGCTTCGATGGAATCCCGCAGGGCTTTGGTTACTTCGGTGGCGATGTCGTCCTGGACCGTGAGGAGGTCGTTAAAGGGGCGGTCGTAGGTTTCGGACCAGCTGACGTAGCCGTTGTCGGCGCGGACGAGGCGAGCGGCGATGCGGACGCGGCCGCGTGATTTTCGCACGCTGCCGTCGAGCACAAAAACGACGCCCAACGTTTTGGCGATATCGGCGAGGGGGATTTGCTTCCCTTTGAAATAGAACGACGATGTGGGAGGCGGCACGCGAAGACCGGGGATCTGGCTGAGTTTGTCGATCAGTTCCTCGGTCATGCCGTCGGCGAATTCCTCTTCTTTCATTCCCTCAGTGAGGTCGAGAAACGGCAGCACGACTATGGATTTCTGGGACTGCGGAGTTGCGGTAGTTGAGGCGGAGGGATGGTTGTTCGCGAGCTTGCTGGGAACAAGAAAGGCAACAACGACTAGCGCGAGGCAGAGCACGGCCGCGGCGACCCAGACGAGGCCGGCTCTCGAGCGCCCGGCGGGCGCATGTGTTTCGATGATCGCCGATTCGCTTTCCGAAACCTGACAAGAGTCCTGTGGGATGGCACCATCTGCGAGTTGATCTGGCCAGGGAGTGACCGTCGCCAGCATTCTGTAGCCGAGTCGCGGTACGGTCGCGATGTAGGTGGGCTGCCGGGGGTCGTCGCCCAGCAGACGGCGGAGCGAGGTCACGGCTTGATAGACGGAGTCGGGACTGACGGTGACGTCGGACCAAACCTGATTGAGCAAGTCATCGATGCTGACGACTTCGCCGGAATGCTCGGCTAGGCAGAGTAGCAACCGCAGGGTGCGGGCCTCAACCCGAGCGGTTTCTCCGTTGCGCGAAATCTGGCCGGACCGCGGATTGACGCACCAGTCGCCGATGCGAAGCGGAGTCGGGGTTGGACGTTCCATGCGGGATTGGATTCCTCGGGCTGGGAAAGGAAAGCGTCCCCTGCCGATTATAGCGAGCGGATGGATTGTGGCGGCGCGGTTTGTCATGAGTGGGGATCGCCCGCCCTACTCAAGCCAACCCCGGGCTTGAGTGGGCCACCCGGGGCGTACCGCTGCAAGCAAGCGGGCAGGAGTGCCCGCTCCACACTTGCTCCGACACTAGCGTCATTTCAGAAGTATTCAGAATGTTTCAAAGTGCGGTAAGGACTTCTCTGGGTCTCATTCGGGTATGGTCGAGGATTGGTGACAAATCGCGAGGTGAAAGAGAGGGGATGGGATGAGTGCTGATTCCGCAGCTGGGCTTTCGCAGAGTGGAGCATGGAAGAAACGGAGCGGTTTACGGGCAATCGGCCTGGGCGGGTTGATTGCGGGAACGCTGGATCTTACGCAGGCTTTCATTCTGTTTGGAAGGAAAGTGCCGCTGGTGATTGCGGCTGGGCTGGTGGGGCCGGCGGCCTTTCAGGGAGGCGTGGGCACTTATGTGCTGGGGGTGTGCCTGCACTTTTTTATCGCGGGCTCGGCAACCGCTGTTTACTATTTGGCCAGCCGCAGGCTGAGCTTTTTGAAAGAGCATCCGCTGGTGTGCGGCTTGTTCTATGGGATGGCGGTGGAGTTGGCGATGAGTTATATCGTTTTGCCGCTCTCGGCGCTGCACGACCGAGGCCCGTACGAGCTGCATGATGTCTTGCAAGGTCTGGTGGTGCACATGGTAGTGGTGGGGCTGCCGATTTCTTTCAGCGTTCGCCGATTTGCGAAATAACGATTTGCGAAATAAACGGTTCGCGAAATGGATGAAGGGTTGGGTCGGCGGTGGGAGGCTGCCACACAGGAAACACCGTAAATGTGTTTGGGTAAGTCCCTTAGGGAGTTGGGGTTGCGGCGGGGGGCAGAAAAGTGGGGCTGGGCTGTGGAAAAGCTTGTGGAAGTTGAAAACCATTTTCGAAATTTCTCAGCGCGAAGGCCGACCGTCCGGTTTCGGGAATGCGCGGGACAAGGCTTCAAAGCCATGAATAGTAACCAGTTATGCAATTCATTCGGCATTAACATGACCTGGGGTTCGGATGGGCTGGTTTTGTTCCGCTTTTGAGATTTGCACAATTCAGGGTCATCGTACTTTCGTTTGGGGCGCGATTTTAGCGGTTTTTCGGGGTGGGTGCGAGCGCTTCCGGCAGCGAAAATTGCTGGTCCGCCGAATCGATTTTTCTGATGCTGACTTAGTACCGCATGCGCGATAGAAAGGTGCCGCTCAGCACCACTCCGGCGGGCTCGGAAGGAGGGGTGTCGCCGAGAGCGTTGCGCGCCACCAAGAGCTCGGCGAGCAGGCGGGCCTCAGGAAGCGAGAGGCGGTCAGCGAGGATGCGGGCGGCCGGGAGGTCGTAGTTGGCCAGTTCGGCGGTGGCCTCGGCATAGGGGCGGATGAGGGAATTGCACAGGAAACCGTTGTTGAGCTTCAGTTCTCCAGAATCGAAGGAGCGCGGGTAGGGTAGGAAGGGGTCGACGGCAACGGCGGCGGCGAGCACTTGTTCCAACTGGCCGGCGGAGCGCTCGAGCAGGGGGACAGCGCGAGCGGGCTTCACATGGGCGAAAGCTTGGGCGACCTGCAACTGGGCGGCAAAGGCGGGTGCGCCGGCGGCGCGATTGAGCAGGAGTCCGCCGGCTTCCTCTAGCATTTCCTGGGCGAGGGCTGGCTGTTTGGCAGCGGCGGCGGTGGAGGCGAACTGGGCCAGCAGGGTGGCACGCTCTTCGTCGGGAGTGATTTCCTGTGCCAGTTGGCGGGCGGCAGCGAACTCGCCTTGATTGGCGGCGTTCGATGCCGATTGTCGAAGCGCCTGCTGCAAGACTTGCTCGCGCTGAAACGGGTCGGGGAGCTTTTCGGCTGCCTGACGGGCGCGCTGCAAGTCGCCATTGTTGGCAAACTGCCAGGCGACTTGCTGATACATGTTGGAGCGAACGTCGGGCGAGGCTTGTTCGGCGACCGCCAGCAGCTGGTTGGGATCTCCGCTGGCCTGCGCCTCATTGAAGCGGTCCCAGACTTGTTGTTGTGGGTTGAGAGCTTGAGTGGATTCCTCGACCTTTTGGGACAACTCGTGGGCGAGATCGGGAACAAACAGTTCGAAGGTCTGCATGGAACCTTGCAGCATGGGCAGAGAAGTTTCGGGGAACTCTGGGCTCAGGGCAGCCGAGGCCACGGAGTTGGCGAGCGTCTTTAAAGAATCGTCGGGCGGGGCGCCGTTGGCGGGTGAGTTGGTCTGGGTTGAATTGGCCTGGGTGTTGAGCAGGTTGAGCGCGAAGATAAAGCTGCCGTCTTCGGGAGAAAGAGCTGCGCCGCGAACGCGGGCCACGATTTCGCGCAGCAATTGCGCTCCCGCCTCGGGATCGCTGGCAGCGATCTGGGTCAACAGATTGAGGAGTTCCTGAGGCAGGTCGCCGGGAGTCTGCAGATCTTTCTCGGCGAGGCGCAGGGCGTTGCGAGGATTGTGAGCGGCTTCCTGGGCGGCGAGTTCCAGACGCAGGCTGCGCTCTTCGGTTTCCTCCTGCTCAGGATTTCCAATTTGCGCGTAGGTGTGGGTTGCGTCCATGAAGCTGAGAGCTAATTCCGCATCGGACTGGGCAATGGTTTGCAGCACCACCTGCCACTGTTGGTGGAGCATTTGGCGGGCGTTGGGCTCGGGGCTCTCCTGGTCACGGGAGGCGGCCTGGGCGAAGTCGCCGCTCATTTGGGTTACCAGGCTTCGGGCTTGCGGCTGGTTGCGAGTCCACAGGATGGGAAAGGCATCGGACGCGATGGCGATGCGGTTT
>Ga0181523_10004605_pt1 | contig 11806 bp, 10 predicted proteins | sample PEATcosm2014_Bin_43_FD_119752 | JGI IMG/M metagenome (GOLD analysis project Ga0181523, IMG submission 119752) | Peatland microbial communities from MTU Mesocosm Facility, Houghton, MI, USA - PEATcosm2014_Bin05_30_metaG | ecosystem: Environmental > Terrestrial > Soil > Wetlands > Peat | place... | reverse complement strand
GGTCGCCAGGTATGCCTCTTTCAAGAAGCGGAAGCCGTTCACCGGATCCGGCCCGCACCCGGCGCCTTCACGAAACGCCCAGCCGCGCCCGTCACGGATCGGGTCGACGGCAGAGAGCGAAACGACCTCCTCGATCCCGACGAGCGCCCGCACGATGGCGCTGCGGTGGGCCCACGGGCAGGCCCAGGAGATGTAGAGGTGGTAGCGCCCCGGCTCGGCCGGGTAGCCGCTCGACCCGTCAGCGGTGATCCGACCCTGAAAGCGGTACTTCGGCCGCTGGAAGGCGGCAGGGTCAGCCGGCGAGGGCGACCACGCCGCGGAGTGCGACAGCTTCGGCGTGGGTGGCGCATAGTCGCCGAACGTCTCGAAGTCGACAGGGTCGGCCAGGTTGGTGACGGTCACGTTGGTGCCTCCATGGGATGTGCTCTGCACAGAATGCCAGAGCACGGCGAGCCTCAGTGCGGGTCCGGCGGCCCGCCGGCTGGAGCGTGACCCGACTGCCTGACAGCTCGAAGTGGCGGCACGCCTGCGACCGCCTCCTTGTAGCCTGCAGCCAGTGTCAGACGCAGTGAAGATCGGGCTCGCCGGCGCCATCGTCGTCGCCGTAGGTCGCATGGCGGCCATGGGGCGGTTGCCCCGCAACGTCCTTGTCGGTATCCGCATCCCCTCGACGATGCGCAGCGACGAGGCGTGGCGGGCCGGCCACCTCGCAGCGGCTTCGGCGTTGACGGCTGCTGGCGCCGGTCCCGTTGTCGCCGCCGTCGCCGTGGCGGTGAAGCGCCCGGGCCAGCAAACTCAGACGCTTTTCTCCCGAGTCGCCACAGCGTGGCTCCTTGCCTGGGTCGGGGTGGCGATAGTGCAGGCGAGGCGAGCAGCGAGGGCGACAGAGACTCGTCCCTAGGCTGGTGTGCCTTGGAGATGGACAGCTTCGTGCCGTGGTCGATCATCGCCCGGAACCTGCCCGAGCATGCACGTAACCCGATCCACACCGATGCGGGCGCCCAGGCGGCGGGTTTCGGGCGGGCGCTCGTCGCCGGCGTGACCTCCTATGCCTACTGCTGCCATCCCGTCATCGAACGATTCGGGCTCGACTGGGTGGCTTCCGGCGAGGCGGAGGTCCGCTTCGTCTCCCCGGTCGCCGACGGGGACGAGCTGTTCTTCCGCGTCGCGGGACGGAGCGACGGCGGTCTCGACGTCACGGCCACAAGTGCTCCCGGGGGTGCTCCCGCAGTGACGCTGTCGGCCTGGCGGGGCCATCGCACCAGCTTCCGACCGCAGACAGGAGAAGCGCTCACGCCTGTCGCCGCCCGCCTTGAGGGTGAGTACGGCTCGGACTACGCCGCTCGCGCCGGGGACGCCCAACCGGACTGTGCGGTTGCGGGCGTCGTCCACCCGGCGGTCTGGCCGGCGCTGGCGAATTCCGTCTTTCACAGCCAGCTCGCCCGCGGTTCGTGGATTCATGTGCGCAGCGGCATCCGGCACTTCGGCCTGGCCCCCGCCGGTGCCGAGGCCGAGGTGTCGACCGTCGTGGTGCGCCGCTTTCAACGCCGCGGTGAGCGAGCCGTTGCCGAGGTGATCATCCGGGTCGACGGTGCGATCGTCGCCGTCCTCGAGCACGAAGCCATCGTCGACGTTGGCCACTAGGAATTGATCGAATCCTCCGCGCCGGCGTGAGCTGGGTCGGAGAACCGCCCGGCCGGTTCGCTACGAATGAGTTGCTTCGCCGCCGGGGTGCTCGGCGCCGGGAGAGCCGCCCATCATCTTCAGCATCGGCATGCCGCCGCTTCGCACGAATCGCACGAGGAGGCCGGTCGCAAGAAGCAGGAAGACGATGTTGAGAACGGTCGTGTAGTTCCACCGGATCGCCGCCTCGACGACCTTGGCATGACGCCCCCTCGGGACGAGACCGAGTCCTCCGAACAGCAGCTCCACGAGGTAGCCCGCTGCCGCCATTGTCAGGTAGAAGGTGCCCAGGATGAACAGCATCATGCGGGTGCCGTAGTACTTCCGGTAGATGACGAGGATCGGGAGAATGATCAGGTCGGCGAAGATGAAGGCCACGACGCCGCCGAAGCTGATGCCGCCGTTCCACAACACGCCTGCGAGGGGGACGTTGCCGATCGAGCAGACGAAGCTCAGCATGCTGACGAGCGGGCCGATCAGCGGTCCCCACAGCTTGGCAAGGGCCGGATGCCCGACGAGGAAGAGGTGCTGCCAGAAGCGGTTCGGCACCCATGCTGCGATGGCGCCCGCCATGAGCAGGCCGGCGACGACGTCGCGGATGACGGCCGCCCACTCCATGACGAAGATGTGCGACACCGCCGTGACGCCTCGAGGGGAGCGGAGTCGCTGCCACGTGCTGCCGCCGCCCGGGATGCTCATGTCCATGGCAGCGTGGCCCTCCATCGACCCCGCCAGGCCCTTGTCGGATTGAGCCTTGGCGGAGCTGAGAAGGCGCCCGCGCAACAAGAGCCGGAAGGCAATGGCGAGCAGGACGATCATGAGCGGTCCGCCGACGAATTCAGCGAGCGTGAACTGCCATCCGATGAGGAGGGCCAAGATGATGCCGAGCTCCACGACGAGGTTGGTGGAGGCAATCTCAAAGGCCATGGCGGCGGTGAAGCTGGCTCCCGTGCGAAAGAGCGCCCGCGCAAGGGCGACGGCGGCGTACGAGCACGACGACGACGCCGTCCCGAGACCCGTGGCGATGGCCAACGTCCTCGGGCGATCGTCGCCGAGCAGTCGAACGACGGTGCTGCGACGGACGACGGCCTGCACGAGGGCCGACAGTCCGAAGCCGAGTATGAGCGCCCACAGGATCTCCCAGGTCATCGAGCCGCTGATGGCGAGGGCGTGACCCATGGCGTGCAGCCACCTCATGGAGCCCTGCCGGGGCGGGGTGGCCTCGAGGGGTTCATGAGCGCACCAACCTCTCGATGGCGTCGCGTGCCTCCCGCACCTTCGCGTCGGCCGTCGGGCCTCCCGTTCCGACGGCGTCCTGCACGCAGTGAGACACGTGCTCGCCGAGCAGTTCGAGGGCGACCGATTGCAGCGCCTTGCTGGCCGCCGAGATCTGCGTGAGGACGTCGATGCAGTAGGCGTCCTCGCCGACCATGCGTTGCAGTCCTCGGATCTGGCCTTCAACGCGCCGCAGCCGTTTCAACACGTCGTCCTTGTGGTCCGAGTAGCCGGCCATGTCCTGTGCCTCCTCGCTCCTCCTCTTCGTCCCGCATTATACCCCCCTAGGGTATTGAGAGGAGCCGTCGACGGTGTGATTGCAGACCCCGCTGCCCGGCGCGAAGCTTCTCGATCTCGGCAAGCGTCTTGGCGAGCGGGCTGCAGCCCACGATCGGAGGCCTCACATGCGCATCTCCCGGCTGGCGGGCGCTTGCGCCCTTGTCGCCGCAGCAGCCATGGCCGTGCCGGCCCTGACCGCCACGACGTCGGCAGCCGCCGCCGGCCCTCGCACGACGCCGATCGGCAAGCAGCTGGCGGAGCTGAGGGGCAAGGACACCGTCGCCCGCGACGACTTCGGCTTCGCGGTGGCTCTTTCCGGTAGCACGGCCGTCGTCGGTGCGGTCAACCACGCCGGAGGGGAAGGCGGGGCGTACGTGTTCAACGAGACGAAGGGCAAATGGCACCAGGTTGCCGAGCTGGAGGGTTCCGACACCGTTGCCGGTGACAGCTTCGGTTCCTCGGTCGCCGTCTCGGGAACGATCGCCGTCGTGGGGGCGCCGAACCACGACACCTACACCGGTTCGGCCTACGTGTTCAGCGAGACGAAGGGCGCCTGGAAGCAGGTTGCCGAGTTGGAAGGCGCCGACTCGGCTCGCTTCGACGTATTCGGCTCCTCGGTGGCCGTCTCGGGCACGACCGTCGTCGTCGGTGCGGTCGGCCACAAAGGAGCGGCCGGCGGCGTGTACGTGTTCGGCGAGACGAAGGGCAAATGGCATCAAGTTGCCGAGCTGGAGGGCTCCGACACCGCCGTTCTGGACCACTTCGGCTTCTCGGTGGCCGTCTCGGGCACCACGGCCGTCGTCGGCGCCCCCGAGCATGCCAAGAACACGGGCCGGGCCTACGTGTTCAGCGAGACGAAGGGCGCCTGGAAGCAGGTTGCAGAGGTGAAAGGCTCAGACACCGGCCCGAGCGACTACTTCGGCTACTCGGTGGCGGTGTCGGGCACGATCGCCGTCGTGAGCTCCGACGACCACCGGCAGGGTGCCGGTCGCGCCTACGTGTTCAGCCAGCGCAAGGCCAGCTGGAAGCAGACGGCGGAGCTGAAGGGAGGCGACACCGTCTCTCCCGACCATTTCGGTTACTCGGTCGCCGTCTCGGGCACGACCGCTGTCGTGGGTGCGGAAAACCATGCCAAGGAGGCCGGGCGGGCGTACGTGTTCAGCGAGACGAAGGGCGCCTGGAAGCAGGTTGCCGAGCTGAAGGGTTCCGACACCGCCGCCGGCGACGTCTTCGGCGCATCGGTCGCTGTCTCGGGAGTCACGGCCCTCGTCGGAGCCTATGGCCACGGCGATCTGGCCGGTCGGGCCTATGTGTTCGAGGCCTGAGGCCCCGACCCCGGTGTCATCGGTCAAGGGCTCGGTCCCACGGAGCCGGGAAGGCAATAGTAGACGGCGATGTCCAGGGCCGACGACGGCGGCCCCGCTCCCTTCCGGTCCCCAACGTCGAAGCAGTGATGGGCGATCCACACGAGCCGCGGGTCGGTTGTCGTCGGGGACTGCAGGACGAGGTGGAAGTCGTTGTCCTCGATCATCGACTGCAGCCTGGACAGCGACGGCTCCGGCACCGTCCCGGTGAAGCCTCCGATGGGAAGGACCTCGAGGCCGCTGTGGTAGATGAACGTCGCCGCCAGGACCGATGTCTGAACGGCCATCAGGTAGGTGGCACCGTTGCGCGCCTCCTCCAGGGTCGGCAGCGTGGCGGCCGCCGCTGCAGGCGTCGCGATGAAGAACTGCCGGATGTAGTTCGTCACGACCGGTTGTTGGAACGGGGTGTCGAAGGGACCGAGCCGCTCTGCGACGACTGACGCCGTCGCAACGGTGGGAGCCATCCCGACGGCGACAAGGGCGGTCACGAACGCACCGAGGTGCAACGGTGTGCTCGCAGCCCTCCGGCCGGACAGCACGACCGAGCATGCGGCGAGCAACCCGAGGGAGATCACGGCCGGCTTCAACCACGCCGGCAGCCCGGTGGCGGAATCGGGCAGCACCCAGAGGGCATAGCCCACGGTGGCGAGCACGGCACCGGCCACCGTCAGGCGGGCTGGCAGCCCCCGTCTCTGCCGCCACGCCAGCACGAATCCCGTGGCGAGGAGGCCGCCGACGGCGGGCGTGAGGGCGGCCGTGTAGTACGGGTTGATCGTCGAGGTGAGGCTGAACACGACGAAGAAGGCCACGAGCCAACCTCCCCACAGCAGGAGGCTGGCGCGCAGCAGGTCGGTCCGAGGCTCCTTTCGGCGCGCCAGGAGGCCCGCCACGAGAACGACGAGCGACGCCGGGAGCAGCCATCCCGTGTCGAGGCCGAGGCTGCCCGTGAGCAAGCGGTTCCAGGCGGCGGGTGGCGACGTACCGTTGCCGATCTCGAGGCCGATCGACTTCGTGAGGATCTGGTCGGGCGACTGCTCATCGACCCGACCGAATCCGTTGTAGACGAATACCTGCCCGAAGATGGAGTTGTCGTGGCTTCCGTCGACATACGGCCGGTGCGTCGCCGGCGTCGCGCTCACTGCCGTCATCCAGCTCAGCGACACGACGATCGTCACGACACCCAAAGCGCCCACACCGAGGCATCGACGCCTCCAGCTGCTCGGAGCGGCGACGACGTAGACGAGGGCAAGGGCGGGCAGCACGAGCCAGGCCTCGAGCATCTTTGCCTGAAAAGCGAGGCCGACCCACACACCTGCCAGCAGCACGCTGCGAAAGCGGTCCTCGATGACGGCCGTCACCATCGAATCGGCAGCCAGCGCCACCAGCAGGATCATGAGGGTGTCGGAGATGTTGCCGCGGTTGAGGGTCGCCACCGCCGGCGACGCCACGAAGATGGCCGCCGCCACGATGCCGGCGACGGGTCCTGCCAGGCGCCTGAGGGCGTGGAAGCTCACGAGCACGGTGAGCACGCCCTCCACCGCCTGTGGGAGCACGAGGGCCCAGGCATGCACGCCGAACAACCGGACGGAGAGAGCCTGCACCCAAAACGCCCCAGGGAGCTTGTCCAGCGTCACCGTCCCAGCCGGATCGAAGGAGGCGAAGAAGAAGTTGTGCCAGCTCATCGACATGCTGCGTACGGCGGCGGCGTAATAGATCTCGAGGTAGTTGCCGGCGCCTCGGGCGTAGACGAGGGCGGCAACGGCGGCGAGCGCCAACACTGCCGCCCGCGCCCAGGCCGGCTCGTCCCTCGGCAGCAGCCGGCGTCCCCAGCGGTGCTGCCCGCGCGCCACCGAGTCGTCAGCGAGGTCGGCCTCGGCGGCGACGGTGGATCGCTCCTCGGTCACGAGGCGTCGCCTCCTCGGCCGCCCCCAAGGCCTGGGCGAAGGCCTCTCCCGATGGACACGAGCGCCCGAAGCGTGGCCCGAGTCGTTGCCAGCTCGTGGCTCTCGACGCGCCCTGCAACGAGTTGGTCAACGGTGGCGATGGCTTGGCGGGCCTCTTCGGTGGCGGCGCCCCCCCGCTCCGTCAACAGGAGGATCACCCGCCGGCGGTCCGCCGCATCCGATGTCCGGGTCACGTAGCCGCGTTGCACGAGGACGTCGGCGAGCCGGCCGACGGCCTGTTTCGACATCGCCAACCTCGTGGCGAGCTCCTGCACGCTCGAGCCGCCCCTCGTCAGGGCTCCGACGATCCGGTAGCCCGTCGGAGGGACATCTCCGAAGCCGGCGCCGGCGAGAGCTTCCTGAATGGCAACGAGGTACGTGCGCTGCGCCGCACTCATGAGGGTCGGCATCGAGACGTCGTCGCCGGGCACGGTTGCGCTCACGCCGGCAGAATAAAGAACAACAGTATGTACAGTCAAGCTGCTTGACTACGGGCCAAGCCGAACCCTCCACCTCGGCCGCCCGAGACAATGTGCCGTTTGCCTCTACTGCCTGCAGCCCCGTCATCCCAAGATGGGATTGGACGGCTCGGAGACTTGGGCAGCTCGGAGATTCGGGCCGCTCGGAGACTCGGGGCAGCCCGGAGACTCGGGACGGCAACCGCTCGCCCCGCAGGCAGCGGAGGTGGCGTGATGGAACTCAATGGTTCGCACACCTACGACGCTTCGGTCGACGCAGTGCTGACCATGCTTGGCGACGCCGATGTCACCGTTGCCAAGTACGAGAGCATGCAGCACCGGGACGTGAAGGTTCTCGAATGTGAGAGGAAGGGCGGTTCTCTTCGAGTCGTCTCCTCGCGGGTTGTCGACGTCGACCTGCCCGGCTTTGCGAAGCGGGTTCTCAAGCCGACGAACACGATGCGCCAGAGCGACGAGTGGACGCGGGTCAACGACGACCTCTGGGAGGGCACCTTCGACGTCGAAGTGCAAGGTGCCCCCATTCACATCTCCGGCACGATGAAGCTGACTCCCCGCGGCGGCGAGACGATCCACGACGTCAAGCTCCGCGTCGACGTCAAGGTGCCGATCATCGGTGGTCGCATCGCGGACTGGGCAGGCAAGGGAGATGTCCGGCGCAGCCTGGACGGCGAGTTCAGTTTCAACGACGGCTGGCTTCGGGCGCACCCACGGCCGGCTCCCCGCAAGGCGTCCCGGCGCGCCTGACGGGGGCTGCGCGGGCACCCCTGAGCGGGGGCATGACGCCGGCTCCAGACCCGGACGCCGCCTGTCGGCGCCGGCGGCGGTGAATTGTGACGTTCGCCTCTTCCCCAACCATCTGACCGAGCAGAGGCTGGCCTTACGCGCGCGGCGTCAGGCGGCGCGTTGGGCAACGGAGGCAGACATGGACGTCTTCATGCGGGACAGCGATGCCTTCTCCTGGTACATGGAGAGGGACCCAATTCTCCGGTCGACCGTCGTCGCCGTCGCTTGGCTGGACCGCAGCCCCGACTGGCCTGTCTTCAGCGAGAAGCTCGATCAGGCGACTCGGCTGATCCCGATGTTCCGCCAACGGGTGTTACAGCCCCCCGGGCGGCTCTCGACCCCTCGGTGGACCTTCGACGACGGCTTCGACATGAGCTGGCACCTTCGCAGAATCGAGGCTCCGGCCCCCCATACGCCGGACACGGTCATCGAGTTCGCTCGCCAGGCGGCGATGACCGCCTTCGACCGCGCCCGACCCCTCTGGGAGTTCACGCTGATCGAGCACCTCGAAGGCGGGCGCGCCGCCCTCGTCATGAAACTTCACCACTCGCTCACCGACGGCCTCGGCGGCATGCAGCTCGCCCTGTTGCTCTTCGACACCGAGCGCGAGCCCGTTCGGACGTCCTCGATGCCGGTGGCACCGGTCGGAGAGCGGCTGGACACACCGAGCCTCGTGCGTGAGAGCCTCACCGCCAGCGTGGCGCGGGCGACCGGGGTCGCCAGCGAGTGGGCGTGGTCGGCGCTCCCCTCAGCGGTGCGGGCCGTCACTCAACCGCTTCGCAGCGCCGGCTCGTTGCTCGACGCCGCCCGTTCCATCGGCCGAACCGTGGCGCCGGTCCGCGAGACGCTCTCGCCGATCATGAAAGACCGCGGGCTCGGGCGCCACCTCGCCGTCGTCGAGGTCGGCCTTGCCGACCTGAAGCGATCGGCCGCCACGGCGGGCGGGACGATCAACGACGGCTTCATGGCGGCCATCGCCGGCGGCATGCGCCGCTACCACGAGCGCCACGGCACCACGGTCGACACCCTGCGCGTGACGCTGCCGATCAGCATCCGGACTGCGAACGACCCGATGGGCGGCAACCGGATCACGCTCATCCGCTTCCCCGTGCCGGTGGGCGACGCCGACCCGGCCTCCCGCATCCCGGACATGGGACGCTTGTGCCGTGCGGCTCGCGACGAGCGGTCGCTCGCTTACACCAACGCCATCGCCGGCGCTCTCAACTTGCTGCCGCAGGCCGTCGTCGGCGGCATGCTGAAGCACGTCGACTTCCTGGCGAGCGACGTGCCCGGCTTCGCCTTCCCCGTGTACCTGGCGGGCGCCCAGATGGAGCGCTACACGCCCTTCGGCCCGACCATCGGGGCCTCCGTCAACCTGACCCTTTTGTCCTATGACGGCACCTGCTACATCGGGGTCACGATCGACACCGCCGCCGTGCCCGACCACGAAGTCCTCTTGGAGTGCCTGCGGGAGGGCTTCGACGAGGTGCTCGTCCTCGGCGGGAAGCACGAACCGGTGCGGCTGCCGTTGCACGACACGCCCAAGGCCGCCTGAGCGGGGAGCCATGGAACGCCTCGGCCCTCTCGATGCCTCCTTCCTCTACCTCGAGGACGGCATCACGCACATGCACATCGCCTCCTGTGCCATCTTCGAGGGCCCGGCGCCCGCCTATGAGGAGGTGGCGACGGCGATCGCCGGCAAGCTCGGCCAAGTGCCCCGCTACCGCCAGGTCGTGCACTTCGTACCGTTCGAGCTGGGCCGGCCCGTCTGGGCGGATGACCCCCATTTCAAGCTGGAGTATCACCTCCGCCACACCGCCCTGCCGGCGCCGGGCGGCCCGGCTGAGCTACGGCTCTTGATGGGTCGGCTCATGTCGCAGGAGCTGGATCGGCGTCGCCCTCTCTGGGAGACCTGGATCCTGGAGGGGCTGGAGGATGGCCGCTGGGCGCTCGTCACCAAGATCCACCACTGCATGGCCGACGGGGTGTCGGGCACGGACCTGCTGGCGGTGGTCCTCGACGTCGAGCGCCACCCTTCGCCCGCAACCATCGAGGAGTGGCTCCCCGAAGCCGAGCCGTCCGGGCTCCGGCTCGCCGCCGAGGCTCTCGTCGGCTTGGCGAGGAGCCCCTACGAGCAGCTCCGGGCTGCCCGGCGGCTCGTGCAGGCGCCCGGCCGTGCCGTACGCCAGCTGCGGGATCTCGCCGAGGGGGTCGGCTCCTATGCTCGCCGCTTCGTTCCGACGGAGCCCACTTCGATCGTCGGCAGCATCGGGCCGAACCGCCGCTGGACCTGGGCGAGTGCCGACCTCGCCGATCTGAAAGCAATCCGCCGCGCCCAGGGTGGCACCGTCAACGACGTCATCCTCGCCGTCATTGCCGGGGGGTTTCGCGAGCTCCTGCTCGGCCGGGGCGAACCGGTCGAACGACTCGTCGTGCGGACGCTCGTTCCCGTCTCGATCCGTCGCGGGGACGAGCACGGCCTGTACAACAACCGCGTCTCGGCCGTCTTCGCCGACCTGCCGGTCGCCATCGAGGATCCTGTCGACCGGCTGACGGCCGTCCACGAGCAGATGGAGGCGCTCAAGGCTTCCCATCAGACGCTCGCCGGCGAGAGCCTGACGGCGCTCGGCGAGCTGACGCCCTTCGTCGGCATCGCCCTCGGCGAGCGCGCCGCCATGGCGATGTTGCGCCACCTCCCGCAACACAGCGTCAACACGGTGACCACGAACGTGCCCGGCCCGCAGTTCCCCCTCTACCTCGCCGGCAGGGAGATGGTCGAGTACCTCCCCTTCGTCCCCATCGCCCATGGCGTCCGCCTCGGCGTGGCGATCACGTCCTACAACGGCGGCGTCGCCTTCGGCATCACGGGGGACTACGACACGGCCGCCGACATCGACGTGCTCGCCCACGGCATCGAGGACGGCATCACCCGGCTCGTCAAGCTCTGCCACTGAGGTCCCGCCCACTCGACCCGATCGACACCTTGCGATCTTTGGCGCCCTCTCAGACGGCCGGTGGGACGAGGGGAGCAGGCGGCTGGCGGCGGCTGAGACGGCGCCGCAAACGCCACGCCAGCGCGACGAGGGCCGCGATGACGAGGAGGGGAAAGGCCCAGCCGATCGCAAGCGCCACGGCACGGACGCCGACGGCCGTGTTGTGCCCAGCCAGCTTGAGGGCGCGCACGAGGGCGTTCGCGACCTTCGGCTTCGCCTTTGGCGCTGCCGCGGCGGCGAGAGGCTTCAAAGAAACGGTGAGCGTGGCATAGGTCGCCTGGTCGACGAGCGAGTTCTCCTGGGCGGTCAGTTGCTCGATCTCGCCTTCGACACCGAAGAGCTGATCCTGCACCTGCAAGATGGCGGGGATGGATCCGGCTCTCGAGAGCAGGTTCCGCAGCGAGCCCTCCTCGCTCTGCAGGTTGGCGAGGCTCGCCTGGATGTCGATGCTCTCGCCCGTGACGTCTTGACCGTTCTCGGACTGCGCTTCCACTTTCCCGAGGGCATCGACGCGCGTCACGAGTGCCCCGAAGTCGCTGCTCGGCACCCGGACGACGAGCTGAGCACCCGTGCGGTCGTCAGTTGCGTTGCTCGAGGAGGAGGCGACGAAACCCCCCATCGTGGTGGCGGCGCTCGACACGAGGTCGAACGTCTGGACGATGTGGGCTTTCCCGACGCCGAGGGTCACGGCGCCGGTGCGCACGACGAGGGGTGCGCTCGGCGAGAGGGATTCGCCCACCGAGCTGGACAAGGCGGCCCCCCCGGCGGTCGTCCCCGAAGCGCTCTTGCCGCCGGGGGCGTGCACGGGTTCGCCCGGCGACACCCCGCCGCCGGCGGCCATCGTCGTGGTCGTCATGTCGCCGGTGCCGCCGGCGCTCGGGCTGCTCGGGTTGGAGCATGCCGCCAGCGCACCACCTCCGAGGCAGGCCAGGACGAGGGCGGCGAGGGCGCTGCGACGGGCAAGTCTCATGGTGGTCGCTCCTTCGGGTGGGTGCTTCGCGGTGACT
>Ga0181523_10004603_pt1 | contig 11812 bp, 14 predicted proteins | sample PEATcosm2014_Bin_43_FD_119752 | JGI IMG/M metagenome (GOLD analysis project Ga0181523, IMG submission 119752) | Peatland microbial communities from MTU Mesocosm Facility, Houghton, MI, USA - PEATcosm2014_Bin05_30_metaG | ecosystem: Environmental > Terrestrial > Soil > Wetlands > Peat | place... | reverse complement strand
TCTTCCCCTGGTGGTGGGAGGAAAGTTACGAGCGCGAGGTAGAGCCCGTGAACCTTACCGAAGAAGAGCTCGAACTGATGATGAAGCAAGGGCTGAACAAAGCGCAGATCGCCTTCCGGCGCGAGATGCGCAGCCAGTTCCGCAATCGTTTTGCGGAAGAGTACGCCGAGGATGCGGAGACGTGCTTCCTGACGTCGGGGAATTGCATGTTTGACGTTGAGGTGCTGGATCGCCAACTAAAACAGCCGCAAGAATATTGCGACGACAAAGAAAACGGCCGCATGCTGTGTTTTCTCCCGCCGGCGACGGGGAAGAGATACATCATCGGAGTGGATCCTGCGGGCGGCGGTATTCATGGCGACAACGCTTGCGCGCAGGTCATTGAAGTGGAGAAAGGGACGCAGTGCGCCGAATTGCTGGGGCATTACACGCCACAGGAGCTTGCCGCCAAGGTCACGGTGCTGGCCAAGAATTACAACATGGCGCTGGTAGCTGTGGAGCGCAATAACCAGGGAGAAGCGGTGCTTGCGTTCCTCGGAATCGAGAGCAACTATCCGCATCTGTATCCCGAGGGCGAGCGGCAGGGTTGGCTCACCAATGCAGCAACGCGATCGCCTATGCTGTCACGGCTTGAGGTGATGCTGGCCAATACGCCGCAATTGTTCCTCAGCCATCGGTTGCTGCAGGAGTGCCGCAGCTTCGTGCGCGATAGCCAAGGCAGATGCGCAGCCGCGCCGGGCGCACACGACGACACGGTGATGGCCATGGCGATTGCGCAGGCGGTGCGGGCCGAGTGCCGGGTCACGCTGCGGGCGGAGCAGAGTGAGGCGGCCATGGCGGCGTAAGCCCGTGACGCGAAGTCCCGCTCCGCGGGACGACATTCATTAGCCCAGCGCGGAAGCGCTGGGTACACATCGTTTCTAACATGGCGAGCCCCGGCAGGGGCGGCACTCTGGTTGGTGTCGCCCCAAGGGGGCTCTGGAATGGGGTGGAAACCGATAACCCACCGCTTCCGCGGTGGGCTAATCAGTTCCGCCCTCCGGGCTGGCACCTCACACGCTTGTGTGACGTATGTCCGCGAAAGGGGCGCAGTGCGCGGAATAGGATCAAACAGAACACTGGTCGGCGGCAAGGGTCTTTCTGACAACTGACGCCACTGACAACTGCTTCTCTGTGGTAGAGACCGCCCTGTCGCTCCCAGACGGGGACTAGAGGTTAGGGACTAGGGCCTAGGGACAGGGGAATACTAACCCCTAATCCCTAACCCCTATCCCCTCGATCGGTCTCTTGCTGGTCCAGGCAGTACAGCACGTACGCAGGATGCGGGGCGGCGCGCAGAGCCATCTCATGCGCTGCACCGATGGCTCTTACTACGTAGTAAAGTTCCAAAACAATCCCCAACATACGCGGGTGCTGGTCAACGACTGGCTGGGCTCGCGGCTGGGCGAGATGATCGGCCTGCCCATGCCGGCGGTCGCGGTGGTGGACGTGCATCCCTGGCTGGTGGAGCGCACCTCCGAGTTGCGCATCGAGATGGGCGGCCAGCGCATGATGTTCACTCCCGGGCTGTCGTTCGGCTCGCGCTACGTGGTGTCGCCGTTCGAGGGCCAGGTGTGGGACTACCTTCCGGAGAACATGATGCCGCGGGTGCGCAACCTGAAGGATTTTGCCGGCGCGCTCGCCCTCGACAAATGGACGTGCAACGCCAACGGGAGGCAAGCGGCCTTCTGGAAGCTGTCGCGCGAGCGCAAGTTTACCGCCAGCTTCATTGATCAGGGTTATTGCTTCAACGCGGGCGAGTGGAATTTCCCCGATGCGCCGTTGCGCGGCGTCTTCGGGCGCAACGACGTGTATGCATGTATCACATCGTGGGACAGCTTCGAGCCGTGGCTAAGCCGCATCGAGGAGTTTCCTGAGAGCTCGCTGTGGCCGCTGGCCGAGGAGATCCCCCCGGAGTGGTACAGCTCGGCAAGCGATGAGCTGGAGCGGCTGTTGACGCGGCTGCTGACGCGGCGCGCGCGGGTGCGCGAGCTGATCCTGGACTTCAAGAATTCATCGCGGAACCCGTTCCCGAACTGGAAGGAGACAGTGAATTAATGTTCACCACAGAGGCGCAGAGACACAGAGAGGGAAGAAAATGAGGTGGAGGGCATGAACTTCAGAAAGCTGGACGTGTGGGAGCGGGCGCACATGCTGGCGCAATCGGTGTACTCGCTCACCGACGAACACCCGGGACTGGTGCGGTATGGGTTGGCGTCCCAGATGCAGCACGCCGGCGCCGACATCGCCTCCAATATCGCGCGCGGTTGCGGAAGCTCGGGTAACGACGGAGCACAACGCTGGTACTTCAACGCCGCTATGGGATCGGCGGCTTCGTTGGAGTACCTGGTGCTTCTGACCTTCGAACTGGGTCTGATTCCGGACGACGAGCAGGAATGGTTTACGACGATGGCGGTTGACGTCCAGAAAATGCTGGGCGCGATGCTGGATGAGGAGGCGGTCGAAGAGCGCGCTTCAGCGTCGCTGGCGATAGTGCAGTAGGAGCTGTGAGAACTGGGTTGCCGGCATAGGGGTCCCTCGACTCGGACTGAAGTCCTCGCTCGGGATGACAGACGATTTAGTTGATTGCTAAGAGCTACCGGCTAACTGCTAATGGCTGCTTTTCGACAATGCGACTTCTTTCTGCTGCGCTACGTCCCGGACGTGGTGAAGGGGGAGTTTGTCAACGTCGGCGTGGTGCTGCTGGAAAACGCCAGCGGCGAGGATGGCTCCTCGGCGGGCTCAGGGCAGGTTTTCACCGGCGTGCGCTTCACCCGCGACTGGAGGCGGGTGCGCTGCCTCGACCCGGAAGTTGACGTTGTGCTGTTGGAGTCGTACGAGGCTGAACTGCGGCGGCTGCTGCAGTCGCGCGCGCCGGAGATCATCAACTATCGCGGATCTATGTCGCGGCGCGAGTGGGTGTTGGCGCTGATGCAGGAATCGTTTTCCGGCGCGCTGGAGCTGGCACCGATGAGCGCGGTCCTGACCGAGTCTCCGCCGGCCGAGCTGGGCAAGCTGGCGCAGTCGTACCTGGAAGCAGAACGGCGTGCGGCAGCGCGCACGGCCACCGGCCGTCGAGCGATTTATAACGCCATGCGCGATGCGTTCGTCAATGCCGGCATTTGGGAACTGCCGCAAATGCGCAGAGACATTGCGGCGGCACAATACACGCCGGGTGATCCGCTGAAGATTGACTGCGGGTATCGGGGCAACGGCGTGGTGCACATGTTCCATGCCGTCTCGCTGGCGACGGATGTCAATGCCGCCAAGGTGCTGGCGTTCAGCTATCCCACAGTGCGCGACGGCATCCTGCACGGCGAAGGCGCCTTGAGCGACATGACCGCGATCACCGAGGACGAGCTGGATCTTACGGACGAAGGCGTGGCCTTTGCCCTGTCCACGCTACAGACCAGCGAGATCGCGGTGGCGCGGGTCAGCGAAATGCCGCAGATCGCCGAGCGGGCGCGGGCGGAGTTGAGGTTGTAAAGGAAAAATCCTAGATATTGCATGCGATATCATGATATTATCTTTAGTGCTGGACACTGACGTAGTGGTTGCAGGCTTTCGAAGCGAGCGGGGAGCTTCACGACAGATTCTGTTGACCGCCCTTCAGGAACGGTTCGAGTTACTTGTCTCTGTTCCGTTATTCCTTGAATATGAGGCGGTTCTGACGCGGCCGGAACAACTCGCAGCCATGGGCGCAAGCCAGGTCGAGGTGTTGGCATTGCTCGATAAAATTATTGCCGTTGCCGTGCCGGTGAGCTTTTCGTTCCGTTGGCGACCAGCTTTGTTCGATCAGAGCGATGATATGGTCCTAGAAACAGCAGTGAACGGAGGGGCAACTGCGATCGTCACCTTCAATCGACGTGATTTCTTGCTCGTTCCCAAACAGTTTCACTGCGCGGTACTTTCACCGTCTCAGGCGCTCGAGTGGCTAAGGAGATCGGAACAATGAGAAGAAGCAATTTTGCCTTACGATTGCAACCATCCTTGTTTGAGGAAGTACGCAAGGCAGCCAAAGCAGAAGGTGTAGCGCTTAACCAGTTTATCAACGTGGCTGTCGCCGAAAAGCTTTCGGCTCTGCGTACCGAGGAGTTTTTCCGCGAACGCGCGGCTCGCGCTCCAGGTAGGGTGGAGGCGCTGCGCATCCTGGAGCGCATTGGAAGGAACAATCCGCCGATGCCGGGGGACGAGCTGCCGCCGGGCTGGACGGGATGGAACAAACGCCCAGCAAAGAAGAGCAACCCGAAACGGCGGACCGTCAAAAGCCGGCGCATGGCTTGACTCGAAGTCGTAGCAACTTCAATTTTCACACTGCGCTCCTTCCGGAGCGCTTTTCTATTTCAGGGACACAAACCCATGAACATGCGAAACACGTTGCGCGGCGCGCTGCGCCGTATTGCTGAGGTACGTACGAACTCCCACCCTTTCCGCTTCGCGGAAGAACGTGGGGAACGCGCAGGGGCTAAAGCCCCTATCTCTATTGGGCCCTTCTCGGCACGACTGAAAGCTTGCCCTGAGCTTGCCGAAGGGTCGTGCCCTGATACAAACCGCGAGGACACTTCCCCTCCTGCGTGCCCCGATACAAACCTCAATCACGGTTCTCCTGCCGCGCTGGCAGCCGCCGGCGCCGAACCCGCACGTAAGACGGTGCCTCTTCCCACCATATTCACTCCGGGGGCGCCCACGCTGGTGCGTGCCGGAGTCATGCCCAAACCAACGCCGGCCAATCTGCGCCGCTTTGCCGAAATGCCGATCGCGCGCAAGGCCATCAACACCATCAAGGACCGCGTCGCGGGCATGCAGTGGCGCATCCAGCCGCGGCGCGGGCGCGCGCTCGACGATCTGCCGGATGCGGCGGCGCGCGTCGCCACGCTTGTCCTCAACTTCGAGCAGCCGAATCCCGAGGATTCGTTTCGGTCGATGATCGAGCAGGTGCTGGAAGACGTGCTGGTCGGGGGTTTCGGGGCGATTGAGCTGGACCTGACGGGCGACGCCGAGCGGCCGCTGGTGATGTGGCCGGTGGACGGCGCCAGCATTCGCATTCGCACTGACTGGGACGGCAACCCTGCGTCGCAGCACTATGTGCAGGCCACGGGCGCGTTCGCGCCCAACGCCGCGATCACGCTGGCCGACGAGGAGCTGTCGTACATCCGGCTGAATCCGCGAACGCACACCCCGTTCGGCCTGGGCAAGCTGGAGGTAGCGTTCGAGACGATTCACGAATTTCTGTGCGCGCACCGCTTCGCCTCGCGGCTGGCCAGCAACACGGTGGTGCAGTACGCGCTGTGGCTGCAGAACCTGAGCCCGTCGCACCATGAGCGGCTCATTCGCTGGTGGCAGGATGAAATTGAAGGCACGGGCAAAGTGCCCATCCTGTCGGTGGAGACCAAGCCCGAGGTGCTGCGCTTCAGCGGCGGTACCGATGCGGACCTTCGGCTGCAGTGGCAAGAATTTCTGATTCGCCTCATCGCCGATGCGTTTGACCTGCCACCGATGCTGCTGGGCTTGGAGCGGGATGTCAATCGCAACACAGCTACCACACAGTATGACGACGCGTTTCGCACCGCGGTGGTGCCGGTGGCGCGCCTCATCGCCGAACACCTCACGCGCGACGTGATCGGCAAGCGGCTGGGGTGGGATGACCTGGAGTTTGTCTTCACCGACGTGGATGCGCCGAACGAGCTGGAGCAGGCGCAAATCCAGCAGATCCTGATTGGCTGCGGCGTGCTAACGGTCAATGAAGTACGGCGCATGCGGGGAATGCCGGCACTCCCACAGGGTGGGATGTCGGATGCGCCCGGGATGGAGTGAACAGCAACTAGCAGCTAGCAACTAGTAGCTAGCGCCTGGCCTGCTTCACGTCCAACCTTCACCACTAGCTGCTAGTTGCTAGTTGCTGCTTCATCACAATAGCTAAGGAAGACCCATGAACTTACAACTTGAAGCCATGGCGCTGGCCATGCCCGAGGTCGCCGGACATCCTAACCGGCAGCCCTTTCGCGGGGTGCTGACGCTGGTCGGCGTCGCCTCGCAGCGCGCGCCCCAGGGGGCGAAAGGCCATCGCGTAATGCTGACGCGCACCGCGGCCGACGCGGCCCTGCCCTCCCTGCTGGGCATGGCGCTGGATTACGCGCCGTCGTTAGACTCCCACGATGTCAGACGCAAGATCGGCATCATCACGGAGGCGACCATTGTGCCTCTGCATCCCACCCTTTCGCCGGGTGCCCCACCCTTGTCGCCTGCCGTTGGCAACAGGGTGGGACCAGGGCAGCTCGGGGTCAGCGGCTACCTGTTCGCGAAAGATTTCCCCGACGTAGTGGAGGAGATCCGCGCCCAGTCGGCCGCCGGGGGGCCCTCGACGCTCGGCATGTCGTACGAGCTGACCCGCGTGGAAGTACCCAACCGGAGCGCTTCAATCTGGACAGCAACGGCGTTCACTTTCACCGGCGCTGCGGTACTGCGGCGCGACAAGGCGGCCTATCCGCAGACCTGGATCGCGCTCGAAAACGGCGGTGGTGGAGGGCCGGATAAGGCAGGCGGTTATGGCTAGCCAGATGTGTGCCCACTGCCGGTGCCCCGTGGGCGCCAGCCGAGCAACGTCTGACTATTGCTGTGTCTGCGACGCCATGAGGGCGGTTGTGGCTGAAAGCCGCTACCTGCGCCAGGTTCAGGAGCGAGAGGAACAGGAGCGTTTGCACAGCGCGCAAACGAATGGGGCTGGAAGGAGAGTAGCGGTCAGCGGTCAGCGGTCAGCGGTCAGCCATCAGCAACTAGCCAGTTCTGCTCTCCCGCGTGGTCGCAGTCAGATTTGTATCAGGGTACGGCCCTTCGGCTTCGCTCAAGGCAGGCTTTTAGCCGTGCGGCACCTGGCCCACCGCTGCCTCTGGCTTTAGCCCGTGACGAAGTTGTCTGCGTGCAGGGGCTAAAGCCCCGACACTTTCCTGCATCCTTGCGGCACGACTGAAGTCATGCCCTGACACAAACCGATTGAGCCGATGAGGTTCAGTTTGGCAGCCGCTAGACGCTAGTTGCTAATTGCCAGCTGCCAATTGCTCGTTAGCATATCCCACACCGTGAGAGGACAACATATGGACGACACAACTCAGAACACTGCTTCCGACATGCCGGCGCTAGCCGGCCAAATGGCGCAGGCAACGCAATCGTTGGCTGATGCGCTGCACAACCTCGACGGCCAGTTCGCCTCGCTGCACGCCAAGATCGACCGCATTGTGGCAGCGGTGGACGATGGCGAGCTGCAAGCTGGTTCGGCGAATGACCACGGGCTACGCAGCAAGGTAGCCGAACTGGAGAAGAACAATCACGACCTGAAGGCGCAGGCAGCCACGGCGCGGCGCAAGACGCTGTCGCCGATGGTGAACGCCCTGCTCGCGAAGCAGGGCGTGGATGGCGATGCGGTCATCGAGACGCCGATCATCGAGAAGGCGCTGGCCGGGCTCAGCATCGAGCAGCGCATCGCGGTAAAGGCCGAGCTGGCACGAGCGGGAATACTCTCGTAGTTTACCAAAAGGCTAACCACAGAGGCACAGAGACACAGAGGAAACAACAAAGAGGGCGAGGACCTTCCATCGCCAGGCCACATATAGTCCTCTGTGCCTCTGTGTCTCTGTGGTGATTCCAGAGCAAGTCTCACATCAGAAAGTGCAGGTAACCCGGCGGCTGCGGCCGCCGTTTTCTTTCGAAAGGAAAATCATGAAAGCACAATTCGTAAACTTACAAGCCGCGGCCGACTACATGGGGCCCGGCGCAATCGAAGTCGAGATGTACCAGACTGAAATCACCGACATCGTGCGGAGGCGCGGGCCGTTTGGCCAGCGCATCAAGCAGGTGCCGGCCACCGGCCATCCCTCGCGCTTCTTCGAGGAGACGGCCATTCCCGCGCTGACGGCGGCGCAAGCCTTCGTCGATCCGCGGAACATTGTCCCCGTGCTGGCCCAGCCCACGCGCGTGGAGCGCAGCGTTCCGCTGAAGTGCCTGGTTTCACAGATCAACTACAACGTGTTCGACATGGAGGTCGGCTCGCACCAAAGCCAGTTCGCCTACCTGCAGGCGAAGGACTTGACCGATTCCGTCGAGGGCCTGCTGCGCACTCATGATGTGGCGCTGTGGAACGGCAATGACACGTCGTTGAGCAATCCGACGACGCCGCAATACTACGGGGTGTGCGGGCAGATCAATGACGGCGGTAACGTGGTCACGATTGCGACCACCGCCAGCATCGTGGACGGCCTGAAGTCCACCATCGCGCAGATGGTCTCCAACAGCAACTACGAGGTGCGGCCCACCGCCATCTACAGCAATCCGGTGCTGCTCGACCTGATTGACCGCGAGATGAAGACGGAGTTCAACGTCGTGCTGTCGAGCACGCAGGTAGCAGGTGGCCTGGTGGTCAAGACGCTGTCAACGCAGGCAGGCGAGCTGCCGCTAATTCCGGACTGGGCGATTCCCTACACCGGCCAGCCAGGCAGCGGCTCGGCGCAATTGCCGGCCTACATCGTCAGCGAGGACATGATCGAGTACCACTGGCTCACCGATGGCAATCCGCGGGTCTTCCAGCTGGGCACACCGAGCTCGCTGGCCTCGCAGATGGTGGTGGTGAAGTTCGGCGGCGTGGTGGTGAAGGGCGCCAGCTACGCACACTACAAAGTAGTGATTGACCGCTAGTACCACACTGTGAGACACGCAGCGACCATGTTGCAACTGATCCGTGTTCTCGCTGCGTGTCTGTCATCCTGAGCGAAATACGAGCCCGTCGGGCGGGGACTCGTGTGGAGTCGACGGACCCCTATAAGCGACGGCCGGTGAAAGCCTTCCAATATAGGGGTCCCTCGACTCGCGGCCCCAACATCGGGGCCGCTCGCTCGGGATGACAACCTTGGGGATAGAACATTTGAAGCAAAGAGCCGACTGGAACTTTTATGACGACTTATCTTTCCGATTCTGAATATGAAAGCTACGGCATGGAGCCGGCCACCGCGGAATCCCTGGTGGCGGCGGCTTCGACTCTCATCAACACCTATTGCCGGCGGCCGACGTTCGCCATTGTTCAGTACACGGAGCGCATCCGTATCGCGCCGGAACGCAATAATGTCCGGCTTACCTATCTGCCGCTGGCCATCGGGCAGGGGGCCAGTTCGCCACTGGTGTCGGGACGAGCGCGTTACGCAATGCCCCGCCGCAGTGAAGATACCACACTGTCAGACATGATGCTGCAGATTGCCACAGCGTACCAACTGCCGGGAACATGGATCGATGTGGATGTGAGCACCTTCGATTATTTTGCCGACACCGGCGATGTCAGCTGACTGGGTAATCCGCTGGGACTGACCTTCAATGAGATGGAGCTGACCTATACGGCGGGCTTTGCACAGATCCCCGACCCCATTAAGTTTGCCTGCGCGCAAATTGTGCGCAACGCTCAGGCCAATCCTGCGCTGAACGTGAAGACGGGCGTGCTGAACCAGATGCGGCTGGAATATTTTTCCGACACGCTGCTAGACACCACGGTGCAGACCATGCTGGCGCCCTTCGCGGCGCAGAAAGTAGCCTGACATGCCGCAAACTGATACTCCCATCAACTTGATCCCCAATCGGCGACATGCCCTGGATCGGACGGCAGATGCTTGCCTGCGCGCCATGGGCGGCGGCCGGATTACGTTGCGCATTTCCGATCCCGCCACCGGCGATACCAACAGCCAATTAGGCATTACACCTCCCACAGCAGAGGACATCCAAATTGCCCCCGCCGTAGTGCAGCCCATGCCTGCGGCGCCCGACGGCACGCGGCGCTGGCAAGTCATGTTCAGCGCGAGAGCGCTGCGCGCCGCGGCCGAACCGTACGGTGTCACCGACATCGCAAACTGGCTGTTGACGTCGCAAGGCGTGTTCTACCGCGGCCGGCTCCTGCCCATCAGGTCGGTGATCAGCAATTCCTTCGCCGACGGCGACTACCTTTACCTCGTTGTTGCCACAGAGTAAAACATCATGCAAGCAACCAAGGACAGCTTCTATATAACGCTGCGAGACCGCCTGGTGGCGGTGGACCCGGGACGCACCATCACCATCGACGGGGCCACCCGGCCGGCGATCGTAGTGGCGGAGAACGAGCCTCCGGGATCACCTCCTACATTGTGTGACGCGTTTTATCTCCACTGGGGAGCGGCCCGTGCGGTCCAGCCCTCGGCCGGCACGCTGATGGAGATGGAATGCGTCATCGCGTATCGCACTAAGGGCAGCGACCCGAACGGTAATCTTGACCGCGGCCGCGACCTGGCCAGCCTGGACAACGACGTCCTGGCCATTTGCGCGCCGCCGTGCAGCGAGAAGTGCGATTACTGCACGGGCACGGCCGTGGACCTGGGCTCAAGCATCTTCTGGAGGCAGCCGGCATTCAGTGCGCTGGTCAATGCGCCACCGTACCTGGGACGCGAGGTTAGCGTCAGCGTGTTCTTTTATCCCGAGGTGAACCAGACATGAGTAATGCAAATGCCAAGCGTTCACAAATGGCGCCGGCGGCGCGAGCCGTACGGGCTTACCTGGCGCCGGTGGGCCGGCCGTCGGGGCCGATCGCGGCCTTCGATCCCGCAGCCGAGGGGCAATTCGATCTGGATTCGCCTCCGGAGCCTTGGCTGGACCTGGGCTGGGTGGAAAACTTTCAGCGCACTGCGGCCACAAAGTACGAGGCGCTGCGCGGCGGGCCGGTGGGCAACATTACGCTGCAGTACCGCACGCAGCCGGAGGCGCGGCTGGAATTCGACCTGCCGGCGTGGGGCAAGCTGCAAATGGCGCTGGCCGGCGGCACACAGATGATGAACGCCCTGGCCACGCAGCCCACCGGCCAGTTGCAGGGGTCGGGAGGCGAGGCGATTCCTGCCTCGCCGCTACAGAGCGGCTCCACGGGCACCTCGCTGGTACTGACCACGGACCAACTCGCGCTGTTCAACGTGTCTGACATTGTGGCAGTTGACGCGGATTATACAGGCCAAACCGGATATCTGGGTGCAGGCGCTCCGGCGGCGTATCTGGCCGCGGCGCTCGACCCAGGCACGCATGTGGACTACATCCGCCGGGTAACGTTCAATATCTCGCGGGTGGCGGCCAAGACTTCCTCCGCGCTGACGCTGGCCCAGCCCCTGATCGCCAATCCCGTGGTGCCGGGGATGGGTGTGCAGCGCGTAATTGCGTTTGTGGACCGCGAGGGTAGCAGCTTCTTTCAAGAATGGTCGGGGTTGTTCGTAGTCCCGGCCGACAGCGGCGGGCGGGCTTGTTTTTACTATCCTCGGCTGCAGGTGGCGGCCAGCGGGCATGAGACGCGGCAGGAACTGGCAGCGCCGCTGTTCAGCCACATGCTGCATGCCAGCTTGCACGCGCTTCCCACCACCGACGCCAACGACGGCGAGACGGTATTGTGTTATCGCAGCTACTTCCCTGCCAAGTGCGCGGCGGCATATTAAAAAGCAGTTGTCAGTTGTCAGAGCCCCCGTGGGGCGCGGCAATGAGTTGGCCCAGCCTTTCAGGCGTGGGTAAACGATTTCTTGGGAATGATGAGTGGCGTGGGACGGCACGGGCAGATCGAAGCCGAGTGCCGTCCCTACGGGACTCCGTCTCCCATTATCACGCTCTCCCAGCGCTGAAGCGCTGGGCTAAGCTCTGTCGCGCCTACGGCGCGCCTGCGACTGCCACTCTTGGGTTTGCGCTCGACTTCCACTGACAACTGGCAAACTGACTGCTGACAACTTTGCGGAGTACCCAT
>Ga0181523_10004602_pt1 | contig 11813 bp, 8 predicted proteins | sample PEATcosm2014_Bin_43_FD_119752 | JGI IMG/M metagenome (GOLD analysis project Ga0181523, IMG submission 119752) | Peatland microbial communities from MTU Mesocosm Facility, Houghton, MI, USA - PEATcosm2014_Bin05_30_metaG | ecosystem: Environmental > Terrestrial > Soil > Wetlands > Peat | place... | reverse complement strand
TTCCATGATTGGCCAGCTGCAGACCGACGGGAATGGCAACATCACGGGCGGAGTGATGGACACCAACGAGAGCAATCCCGCCACGCCATCCGGTGCAACGGCTATCACGCCGGGAACCTATCAACTGGACGCAGTGAACGGACCCACTTTCGGGCGGGGCGAAATGAACTTCAACGGACGCAACTATGCGTTCTATATCGTGGACGTCACGCACATCAAGGTTTTGGAGGAAGACGATTTGGGCGGGGCCGCCGGCGATGCGCTAGAGCAAACCGCGGGAATACCAACGCTGAATTCCGGATTCACCGGCAGTTTCGTTTATTTGATTGGCGGTGTGTCGACTTTGGGAACCCAGGGGCCTGTGGCGCGCGTCGCGCGATTCACGGCGGACGGAAATGGCGGGCTTGGTGCGATCTCCCTGGACGATAACGACAACGGCGAATACAGGCACATCTCGCAAGGGTCCAATATTTCGGCAGCCACGTATGCCATCGATACGTCATACGCCGGAAGTGGACGGGGAACCTTCACGTTCACGGATTCTGGCGGTGGAACTTACAGTGACATCTTCTATCTGATTTCACCGGCCCAGGGAGTCGCTCAGGAAACCTCTAAAGGAATCATCGGGGATGGTCCCATGTACGCGCAAACGGCCGGACCTTTCACGGTGAGCGGGAGCGTGGGAAGTTACGTTTCCAACTGGACCGGGGTATCGCTCGGCACATCGACAGCAGTTCCGTACCAGGAAGACTTCGTCGGCCAGTTTGCACTTTCGAACGCGACGAACAGCAACATCTCTGGGGTCACGGACTACGTACAACTGGGTTTGAGCAACAAGACCCTGTTCAGTAATGTGGGTCTTGGCGGCACACTGACCATAAGAGGAGACGGGACGGCAAACAATCTCTATAAATTCGTGTTGGGAAGTTCTCCGTCGGTGACCGTCAATTTCCAGGCCTACTACACGAACCCCGGCATTATCTTTCTGGTTTGCTCGGACAACACGAGGACCACGGCGGGAGTACTGAAGCTGCAGTAGACGGCAGTCACAAAGTTTCAATGCAGATTGTGACTGGAAGCCCCTGAAAAGAGCATTAATTCTCCGGGCGCTTTCCCTCTTTCAGCAGCTTTTCGACACGAGTGACGTCGTCAGGCACATCCACGCTGACTGCGTCGTGCGGCACTTCGGCGACGCGAATGCGCCAGCCGTTTTCGAGCCAACGAAGTTGCTCCAGTTGCTCGACTCTTTCGAGTTCACCCTGCGGCAACGTGGGGTATTCCAAGAGGGCGTCCCGTTGAAAGACATACAGGCCAAGATGTTTCCAATACTTTACGTGCACCTTGCTCTGGGTATCGCGAATCCAGGGGATAGGCGCGCGGGAAAAGTACAGCGCATTGTCGTCAAAGTCGAGCACGGTCTTGACGACATTGGGATCCATGATGTCGCCGGCGTGCCGAATGGGCGTGGCGACGGTGGAGATTTGGGCGGGGGGCTCCTCAAGAAGGGCGCCGACGGCCGCGTCGATTGCCAGCGGGTCGATGAGCGGCTCGTCACCCTGGACGTTGACGAAGATATCGCCCAGTTCGTGTGCGGCGACTTCGGCGATGCGCTCGGTCCCGGTACGGTTCTCGGGGCGAGTCATGCGCGCCTGTCCGCCAAAAGCTTCGACGGCATCGACAATGCGCTGGTCGTCCGTGGCGACCAGAACCGCGTGTACGGTTTGAGCGCGCTTGGCCCTTTCATAGACATGCTGAATCATGGGCTTGCCCGCAAGCGGAACAAGAGGCTTGCCCGGCAGGCGTGTGGAAGCGTAACGCGCAGGGATCACAACAACGACTCTTGGATCGGACATAATTGAGAGCACTCCGCAGGTACTCCTGAGGCGATGCTAACACACGCCGGGCAGAGCGGCGGGGAAGCCGCGGTAGAGCCAGCCCGCGGATGGGGCTTGCCTTCCGGGCAACCGGTGCTATCATGGCATCTCCGCGCGGCCCTCTCGGTGACCCGAGGGGATGGGGGAGCCGTGATACGCGATTGGAGCAAGACGCGTGTAGCTCTTTGGCTTGCGAACTTCCGGCCTTTCGCGTGCCTGCTGGTTCTCTGTGTTGCACTCCCGGTGTTCGGGCAAGAGCCCCCTCCTGACCCCAAATTGCTCGCGCCTCCCGCGACTGCGATGATCCCAAAATTGGGGGACATCGGTCACGACACGCCCTCCGTCAAAATACAGCCGGGTAAAGTGATACGAGCGGAGGTAGATTTGGCTCTGGTGAACGTCACCGTGACAGATCCTTACAACCGCCTCGTTACCGGTCTCGATCCAGACAACTTTCGCGTGTTTGAGGACAATGTCGAACAGGAAATCGTGAGTTTCTCGGCGGAGGATGTCCCTATCTCCATCGGCGTGATCTTCGATTTCAGCGGAAGCATGGCGAACAAGGTCGATAAGGCCAGGGAGGCGGCATTGGAGTTTTTCAAGACTGCCAATCCGCTGGACGAGTTCTTCCTGGTAAGTTTTAACGAGCGGGCGGAACTGACTAGTACCTTCACGAACAGTGTGGAAGACCTGCAAAGCCGCATGATGCTCACTTCACCGAAAGGCAGGACTGCTCTTTTGGATGCCATTTACCTGGGGCTGAGTCAGATGAGAGGTGCACATAACGCCAAACGCGCCTTGCTCATCCTTTCCGATGGAGGGGATAATCATAGTAGGTACAACGAGAACGATATCAAGCGGCTCGTGAAAGAGGCCGACACCCAGCTCTATGCCATCGGAATCTATGATCCGCTTGGATATCGCAATCGTACACCGGAAGAACTCAACGGTCCGTCGCTGCTCGCCGAAATTACGGAATTGACCGGTGGCCGGGTATTCGCCGTTGAGCATCTAAATGATCTGCCGGACATTGCGTCCAAGATCGGCATGGAGCTGCGCAATCAATATGTGCTGGGATACCGACCAAGCAACCACGTCCACGACGCCCGTTGGCGCAAGATTAAAGTCAAGCTGCGCGCCCCCAAAGGACTTCCACCCCTCACGGTTTACTCCAAGACCGGCTATTACGCCCCGGCTCACTGATAAACCCGGCAGGCCCGCTCTCTGTGCACTCGGCTTTCTCCTGATCTTCCTCATCTGCGCACGTGGTTCGCTCGCCCAGATCCCGTTACAATCCGCTGCCCCGCCACCGCCTCCTGGCCAATCCGCGCCGGGAAGCCAGGGCCCGGGGAAGATCTCGCTGAATGTGAACCTGGTAGTGCTGCACACCAGTGTGGTTGATGACCGCGGCAAATTCGTGGAGGGATTGGCGCAGGATAATTTCCGGGTTTATGAGGACAAGGTCGAACAGAAACTTTCCATCTTCAAGCGCGAGGACATTCCCGTCAGTATGGGTCTGGTGATCGACAACAGCGGCAGCATGCGGGACAAGCGTCCGCGCGTGAATGAGGCTGCGCTGACTCTTGTGCAGAACAGCAATCCGCAGGATGAAGCGTTTGTGGTGAACTTTAATGACGACTTCTATCTCGATCTCGATAAAGATTTTTCCAGCAGTATTCCGGAGTTGAAAGAAGCACTGGAGCGCATCGATGCCCGGGGCAGCACGGCGCTTTACGATGCCATCATTGGCTCCTTGGATCACCTGAAAAAGGGAAATAAGGAAAAGAAGGTTTTGCTCATTGTGACCGATGGCGAAGACAATACCAGCCGAAACTCACTGGAAAAGACCATCCGGGAAATTCAAAAAACGGATACGGTGATTTACACCATTGGATTGCTGGGCCAGGAAAGCAAGAAGAACGCCAAAACCGCGAAACGAGCGTTGATGGAGATTGCCCAGGCCTCGGGTGGAGTAGCGTATTTCCCTGAAAATGTGGAAGATGTCCACGCCATCTGCGAGCAGGTGGCCCACGACATCCGACATCAATATACGCTGGCCTATTACCCCTCAAACACCGCGAAAGACGGCACCTTTCGTTCCGTGCACGTGGACGTCATCCCGCCACGCGGTCACGGCAAGCTGACCGCGCGCACCCGCAACGGCTATTACGCACCGGGAGGCGGTTCCTCCGCCTCGGGGAAGTAAATTCCAAAGGCATTCGGAAGTTCTGCCCGAATTCTCAGGCGCCTACCGGCAAGGGGGCTACGATGGAAATCTCTGTTTTTGTCGGGACCAGTGTGGACGGCTTCATTGCGCGGCCGGACGATGAACTCGATTTTCTTCCCGCAGGCGGCGGCGAACCTCACGGTTACGACGAGTTCTTTGCCAGCGTGGATGTGCTTGCCATTGGTCGCAAGACCTTCGAGAAGGTGCTCACCTTTGGGGAATGGCCTTACGGCAAGAAGCGCGTGGTAGTTCTCAGCAGCCGGTCCATCGACTTGACCGCTGTTAAGCAGGGTGCCGTTGAACAGATGGCGGGCTCGCCGGCTGAAATTGCTTCGAGACTCGCTGCGAGTGGCGCGCACCATCTCTACGTCGACGGCGGGAACACCATTCAAAGATTCCTGCGCGCAGGTCTGATTCGACGCCTCATCATCACACGGGTGCCGGTGCTCATCGGAGAGGGAATTCCTTTATTCAGCACCTTGCCGCACGACATAAAGCTGTGCCACGTGGAGACGCGGCAATATCCCAGTGGCCTGGTCAAGAGCGAATACCAAATCGCTTCTTGACTCCCTAAACTCCACATTCTACTTTCTGAATCAACTTACTTGAGAAGCGACAAGAAGCTGGTGCCGTGCGGGATGGAACCGCCGAAATTCACTGCGATGGTTTGGCCCATATCCGCAAGCGTTGACCTGGTCCCCAGATTGTTGCCCCTGATCTTGGCGGGGGCATAGGCCAGGATGGGAACGTACTCGCGGGAATGGTCGGTGGTCTCCCAACGGGGATCGGGATCGCAACCGTGGTCGGCGGTGAGAATGAGCAGGTCACGAGGCCCGAGCATCGACAAGTAGGCTGTCAAAGCCGCGTCAAACTCTTCAAGTGAACGCGCAAATCCCTCGACGTCCTTGCGGTGGCCATAGAGCATGTCAAAGTCCACCAAATTACAGAAGATCAGGCCTTTCTTGCGGTCACGGGAAGCTTCGGTAAGTTTGACCATCCCGTCAGCATTGGATTTTGTGGTGATATAGTCTTCGACCCCACGGCCGTTGTAAATGTCGTGAATCTTGCCGATCCCGAAAACGGGGACGCGCAGGTCCTGCAGCACGTCAAGAAGCATGGGTTTCGGCGGGTCGACCGCATAATCATGTCGCCGAGAAGTGCGCGAGAAATCTCCTGATTTGCCGGCAAATGGACGAGCGATCACGCGGCCGACGCGATGCTTGCCATCCAGCAGTTTGCGTGCCATTTCACACATGCGGTACAACTCGGCGATGGGAATCACGTCTTCATGCGCGGCGATCTGGAACACGCTGTCCCCAGAAGTATAGACAATAGGTTTGCCGGTGCGGACGTGCTCTTCGCCAAGTTCCTTAATAATTTCCGTGCCCGAGGCTGGCTTATTGCCAATGGTCTTGCGGCCGATCTGTTTTTCAAAGGCCATGATAATCTCGGAGGGAAAACCGTGCTTGTATACGGGGAACGCCTGGTTCAGCCATACCCCGGCCATTTCCCAATGTCCTGTCGTGGTGTCCTTGCCTGGCGACCGGGTCGCCCCCATCCCGAAGGCAGCGAGCGGGTCGTGGGGCGGGTTCAAGTGCCGCAAGGGGGCAATGTTGGCGAGGCCCAGCTCGACCAGATTCGGCAGCCGCAGGGGCCGCGATTCGGCAACGTGACCGAGAGTGCTGCGGCCAATGTCATCGTAGTCCCCAGCGTCGGGCAGGGCGCCGATGCCGACGCTGTCCAAAACCACCCAGATGACACGGTCAAACGTGGCCATAAACCCTTGCTCCTGAAGTGCCAAGGCGAACTGTAGCATGGGGCAGGCGACCTTGGGAATTGACGGGGCCCCCTGACGGGCCTACGATCCCCACATTGGGCCTGCGAGTGGAACATCTTGAGCATTTCCTGCGTATTAGAAAATGGAAGGGGTAGGTATGTCGCGAGACTCACGTGTACGAAGCAGTTCCGTGGTGGGACCGCTTCTTCTGATTGGCTTCGGGACCATGATGCTGTTGTGGCGCTGGCTGCCGGACTTTTATCCCTGGCCCGTGCTTTGGAAGTATTGGCCACTGCTATTAGTTCTGGTCGGCGCTGGCATGTTTTGGGACCGGGCGCGAAGACAGACTGACCCAGAAGCAGCCCCAGGGTTCCCGGTCGGATCGACAATAGGTACGGTTGTCTTCTTGATTGTACTCGCCGCTCTTCTATGGCACGGACACGTTTACGCGCATCACGATTGGATGCATGTATCGGACAATCCTGGGCACCGCGGCCATAGCACCGAAGTTGTGGACCGGAAGGACGCGAAAGCCGTGCACCTGACCGTGCACATGCCTTCCGGAGAACTGAAAATTGAAGGCGGTTCCGAACACCTCATGGAAGGCGACTTCTATCAGGGCTCGTCATGGTCTGCGCCCTCGGTTGAATATTCCGTGGACAAGGGCATCGGGACTCTCGAGATCAACCAGCAGAGTTCCAATCAATTGATGGGCAATTCAGACAATAGCTGGCGGCTGAAGCTGAGTGATGAAGTGCCCATGGAATTGAAAGTGGATGTTGGCGCGGGGCGTGGGGACTTGAACTTTTCGAAAATTGATCTCACTCGTTTGGAAATTAACATCGGCGCCGGACAGGCCGTCGTGGATCTTACCGGCGAACGAGGCAAGGATCTTCGAGCCGAAATCCACGGAGGCGTAGGCGAGGCCGTCGTGAAACTGCCGAAAAACGTGGGAGTTGTGGCCACCGTGCACGGTGGACTGGGTTCCATTGATACGCCTGGCCTCAAAGAAGACAACGGCCAATACGTCAACCTCGCCTATGGGAAGTCGCCAAACACCATTCACTTAACGGTCGAAGGGGGCATCGGCCACATTCGGCTCGAACAAGAGTAAACGGTCTCATCTCGGGCATTAATTTTGCCAATTTGCCCGCACTGGCGGGGAGTCGTATACTTTGAGGTTTAGGCGGTGTGCGTAGAGCGCGCTGACTGGGCTTCCCTTTGGCAACGAACGAGACCATCCCTCCAACCATCGTGCAGCAAGAGGTGCTTCTTGTCCGGGGCGCCCGGGTGCACAACCTCAAGAACATTACCGTCGAGATCCCGCACAATGCGCTGACCGTGGTCACCGGTGTCAGTGGCTCCGGCAAATCCTCGCTAGCCTTTGACACCGTTTATGCGGAAGGGCAGCGGCGCTACGTGGAATCGTTGTCCGCCTATGCCCGCCAGTTCCTAGAGCGCATGGAAAAGCCAGACGTGGACGAGATCTCGGGGATTGCTCCGGCCGTGGCCATCCGGCAGAAGAATTCCACGCGAAACCCCCGGTCTAATGTGGCGACGGCAACGGAAATTTACGACTATTTGCGGTTGTTTTTTGCCCGCTGCGGACAGACCTATTGCATCAAGTGTGGCGTCGAGGTGCGACGCGACTCGCCGGATGAAATCGCGAATCGCATCCTTGCGCTGACGCCGGGCCGGCGTTTTTATGTTCTTTACACATTAAAGGTGACAGGGCCCGAAGCACAGCTGCCAGGGAAAAAGCCCGCGAAGAAGAAAGCAGTCGCAATCAATGCCCCTACGGAAATCCTGCGTCCCGTGCTGGTCGAATTGCAGAAGCGTGGGTTTAACCGACTCTATCAGGATGGAGAGATTCACGAGTTTTCGTCGCCGGAGTCTCTGCTGGATGTCAACTTCGCGAAGCCGGTGTACGTGCTGGTGGACCGGCTGGCGGTCAACCCGGAGTCACGCTCGCGACTCGTGGATTCGATCGAGATTTGTTATCGCGAAGGCGGTGGGGAAGCCATTCTCGAATTTGTTGCAGATGCTGCGGGCAATCCAGCGGAGCGTCTGACTTTTAACGAGCGGTTCGAATGCAAGAACGATGGCACGCTGTATCAGGAGCCTGAGCCGCGGCTGTTCTCGTTCAACAATCCGTATGGCGCTTGCCCGCGTTGCCAGGGCTTTGGAAACACCATCGATTTCGATTTGAACTTGGTCGTGCCGGACCCCAGCAAGTCTCTGGACGACGGTGCCATCGAGCCGTGGACCAAACCGAGATACCGCGTCCTGTTCCAAGAGGCGCGGAAATGGATGCGCGCGCGGGGAATTCCGACCAACTTGCCATGGCGTCAGTTGACCTCCGAACAGCGTCGCCTAGTCCTCGAGGGCGACTCGGAAAATGAGTACGAGGGCGTAAAAGGCTTTTTCAACTGGCTCGAACGCAAGAAGTATAAGCTGCACGTGCGTGTCTTTCTCAGCCGTTATCGGGGTTATGCGACCTGCCCGGAATGCGGCGGAACGCGATTGAGGGCGGAGGCCCGCGCTGTGCGCATTACCGGCCGCTCCATCACAGATCTGTGCAAGTTGACGGTCAAAGAGGCACGGAAGTTTTTCAGCGAACTGCAGCTCACCGAAAGCCAAGCGAAGGTGGCTGACAAGATTCTCCATGAGATTCAGACGCGACTGCAGTATCTGGACGAGGTCGGGCTGGATTATCTGACGCTGGACCGGCTTACCTCGACGCTCTCCGGCGGAGAGTCGCAACGCATTCAGCTGGCTACGTCACTCGGCTCGCATCTGGTGGGTGCCTTATACGTGCTGGATGAACCGTCGATCGGTTTGCATCCGCGCGATACCCAGCGGCTGATTGACATCTTGAAATCGCTGCGCGACCTGGGGAATACCGTCCTGGTGGTCGAGCACGATCCGGACACGATTGAGGCTGCAGACCGCGTTCTGGATCTGGGGCCGGGCGCTGGCGAACTGGGCGGCAAACTGCTGTTCTCCGGCACTTACGCCGAGATCTTGAAGGATGCAAGATCCATCACCGGCCGCTATTTGAGCGGGGAAACAAGAATTCCAGTGCCGGCGACGCGGCGCAAGCCTGCAGGGAAATTCTTGCGGTTGTACGGTGCCACCCTGCACAACCTGCAAAATCTGGACCTGATGCTCCCGCTAGGGATGCTGACCGTCATCACCGGTGTGAGCGGGTCGGGGAAGTCAACACTGGTCCACAACGTTCTTTTCCGCGCGCTTACGGCAAAACGCAATGGGGGAAGCATCAAAGAATTTTGTGACCGTCTGGAAGGCGACCAGTACATCCAGGACGTCGTGATTGTGGATCAGTCTCCTATTGGCCGCACCCCTCGGTCGAATCCTGCAACCTATCTGAAGGCCTTTGACGCAATCCGCGAAGTATTTGCCGAAACGCCGGACGCCAAGCGACGCGGTTACGCGGCCGGCCATTTTTCCTTTAACGTGCCCGGAGGCCGTTGCGAGACATGTCAAGGCGACGGAACGGTCACCGTCGAAATGCAGTTCCTCGCGGATGTCGATTTGATCTGCGAGGAGTGTCGCGGGCAGCGCTTCAAAAGCAGCGTGCTGGAAGTCCGTTACCATGGCAAGAATATCCACGACGTCCTGCAAATGACCGTACGCGAGGCGCTGGCATTCTTTGTGAATGTCCCCAAGGTCGTTGCCAAGCTCAGGGTGCTCAACGAAATTGGACTGGGCTACTTGCGACTGGGGCAATCCGCCACCACCCTCTCCGGCGGGGAAGCGCAGCGGCTAAAGCTTGCGGCGCACCTGACGCGGACAGAAAATCAGGGCCTTCTGTATATTCTGGATGAACCAACGACAGGACTGCATTTTGACGATATCGCCAAGCTGTTGTCGGCCTTTCGCAAGTTGCTGGAATCGGGGGCCTCGCTGCTGGTGATTGAGCACAACCTAGACGTGATCAAGTGCGCGGATTGGCTGATTGACCTGGGACCGGAGGGCGGCGAACAAGGCGGAAAAATCATCGCTACCGGGACGCCCGAACAGGTGGCGCGCAATGCGCAATCGCATACCGCGAAATTTCTGGCAAGAGTATTGGGAAACGGAAATGGGCAGGCGAAGAAGCCTGCCCCGAAATCGGCCGAAGTGAAACAACCATCAAGCGAGGGCTGATGCGAGCGCGTAGCTTTCTTCTCCTGGTACTGCTTTCCGCCTTGGACGCCACGGGGCGAGTGGCGCAAGCACAGCAGGATGCTGGCACCAAGACGCCACAGGCCAAAACACAGAAAGTTCGCAATCCCTTAAATGATCTGCTGGATGAAGCGCAGGCCGCCATGGACAAGAATGATTACGTGGCCGCCATCCCGCCGTTGCAAAAGTTCATCGCGGAAAAGCCGGACGTGGCCTACGCACACTTTCAGCTCGCCTATGCCTACACCGCGTTGAAACGGCCAGACGACGCCAGGCCAGAATACGAGAAATGCGTCGCGCTGGACCCGCAGATGGCGGAGGCACAGCTCAATCTCGGGATTCTGCTTCTCGAGAAGGATCCTGGTGCTGCAGTCGTGCCTCTGCGCAAGGCGGCGGAGCTGCTCCCCTCGCAGAGCCGCCCGAGAGTTCTACTCGGAACGGCCCAGTTGCGCTGCGGAGACCTGGCGGGAGCGAGGGAGTCGTTTGAAGGGGCTTCCCGTCTGGATCCGAAGGACGAGGATTCACTCGAGCAACTTGGCCGCGTCTACCTGAAGGAAAATCGTCCCTCGGACGCCGAGGGAAAATTCCGTGCAGCTCTCGGATTGGACGCAAAATCTCCGGAAGCTTTGCAAGGTTTGGCATTGAGCCTGGATGCGCAGAAAAAGCCGGGTGCTGCTTCTGCATATCGTGACTACCTTGCTGTTCAGCCCCAGGACAGTGCCGCGCGCGCCAGGCTGGTTCACCTGCTGGTGGAGTATGGGCAAAATGACGCGGCGCTCGCTGAACTCGAAAAGGCCGCCGACGGTCACGCTCCCAACGTAGAAACCCTGAAGCTGAAGGCAGACATCCAAATCGCGCAGAAAAGGATGGATGCATCCATCGTAACGCTTAAGCAGGCGATTACACTGGCCCCAAACGACGCGCAACTTCACGGCGGATTGGGGCGAGTCTACCTGCAGACGCGGGATTTTGCCGATGCCGAGTTGGAATTGAAGGCAGCGCTGCAGCTGGACCGGAGTAATGTGACCTACTGGAAGGATTTGAGTTCGACCTATTACTTGGCGGGGAACTGCCCGGCCACCTTAGCAACGCTTGATGTGATTGCGAAAGCGGAGGCACCGGGAGCGGGACCGTGGTTTATCCGGGCGCTCTGTTACGATAAACTCAATCAAGTTGAGCCCGCCCTCGACGCATATCGAAAATTTCTGGCGCTGGACGAGAATAAGAATCCCGACCAGGTGTGGCAGGCAACGCAGCGTATCCATGTACTTGAAAAACGGGCCGAGAAAAAGAAGTAGCGTCGGGGGAAACCGGCTGCAGTTGTGGGCGGTCTTATGCTCGTTTGCGATGCTGACGAGCGCTGCGGCCCAGGGCACCGACAGACAGAAGGATTTGCAAGATCGCTTCGATAGAGAAACCCACGCGTCCGGCAAAGTGAAGACGCTCGATAAGCTGGCTGACGCGCAGTTCGAAGTAGCCACCCGGGCCGGGAATACGGGAGACTTCACGACGGTAGGGCTCACCCTTGAAAAATATCGAGACAACGTGAAGGCCACGTTTGAGCTTCTGAAGAAACAGGAACCCGATTCCGAGAAGCACGCCTCTGGTTACCGACAGCTGGAACTGCAGGTGCGCAAAGGGATGCGCGAAGTGGAACAGACCGTGATGATCGCACCGAACGAATTACGGCCCCCACTGGAGATCGTCCGCAAGGATCTTTTGGACATGGACAATGAGCTGATTCGGT
>Ga0181523_10004599_pt1 | contig 11824 bp, 11 predicted proteins | sample PEATcosm2014_Bin_43_FD_119752 | JGI IMG/M metagenome (GOLD analysis project Ga0181523, IMG submission 119752) | Peatland microbial communities from MTU Mesocosm Facility, Houghton, MI, USA - PEATcosm2014_Bin05_30_metaG | ecosystem: Environmental > Terrestrial > Soil > Wetlands > Peat | place... | reverse complement strand
GTTCTGGACAGTACGCGGAGCCAATGCCATTATCGCCCTCCGCTGCTGCCAGCTCAGTGGGACATTCGAGGACTATTGGGAGGCTCGACGGGCGTGATTCTCACCCACTTTTATGTCGCCCGCCCGCTCTTCTTCTCGACCCGTTTTGCTTGGTCTGCCGCGGTACGAGCGGCGGAACAACGTTTCTCATCGGCCCCTGTTGGTTTGCTTGCTGCCCCTGGTCGACGGCGCGCTGCACTCGAGTTTCCCTGAAACTAAAGCGTGAATGGGTTGCAAGTTGGCAACCATGGTCCTATCTGAGCAACGGCCACCCCTTCGGGGTGGTTGTGTGAACCTGAAACTCTCAGCGAGAACGCGATAACCGTGGGACGGGCTGAGTTAGAATCTGCGACACAACCTGGCTCGGCAGCTAAGGCCGTATTGTCCCTGGAGCGTTCCTGCCCGAGATCTGAGCATGGCTCCGGTATTGGCGATTGTGTAGATGGTGGCGGCGTTCGTCCTGAAAAAGGATAAAAGGCCCGACCCCGATGGAGAGATTGTATAAGGTTCGCCGACCGGCCGAGCCACGTTGAATTCAACATGGGAAGGTTAGCATGAAACCCAAGTCACAGAAAAACAGCAAGAAAGCAACTTGCCGTGCAACCCAGGGTCGGTGGCACGAGATGAACGCAAACAACGGCGGGAGATGACGCGGAAGATGCAGAGCGAAGACCTCAGTTTGGAAGTTGTGCATCCCGATGCCGCCGGCATTGATATTGGCAACGAATCCCACTACGTGGCTGCGCCACCCACCCGGGACAGCCAACCGGTACGTTGCTTTGGGTGCACCACAACCGAGTTGAAGGCGATGGCCGATTGGCTGAAGCAATGCCGGATTCGGACCGTGGCCATGCAATCCACTGGCGTCTACTGGATCGCGGTATTCGACATCCTGGAGGAGGCTGGTCTCGAAGTGTATCTGGTGAATGCGAGAGAGACGAAGAATCTGCCGGGACGCAAAAGCGACGTGCAGGAGAGCCAATGGCTGATGAAGCTGCATACCTACGGCTTATTAAGAAATTCGTTTCGGCCGTCGCAGGAGATTCGCACCATGCGGACGTACTGGCGGCAGCGCAATGATCTCGTGCGGACAGCCGGACGGCACATCCAGCGCATACAGAAGGCGCTGACGCAAATGAATATTCAGTTGGCCAATGTGCTCAGTGACGTGAGCGGAATGACGGGACAAGCGATCATTCAGGCCATTCTGGGCGGGGAACGCGATCCGCATCAGCTGGCCGCGTTTCGGGATTGCCGGGTGAAGGCCAGCGAGGAGGAGATCGCGCGCAGTCTGGAAGGCAATTGGCAAGAAGATCTGCTGTTTGTGCTGAAGCAGGAACAAGAGGGCTACCAGTTTTGCCAGCAGCAAATGGCGGAATGCGATCGGCAACTCGAGCAGTATCTGCAGCAGCGAGAGGATCGGACCCAAGGTGCTAGTCTGCCGGAAGAGAAGCGGAAAGCAAGACTCAGGAAGAAGAAAGGCAATAAGCCGCAGTTCGACATGCGTGCGGAGTTGTTTCGCATGACCGGTACGGACCTGACACAGATCGACAGCATTGATGTGATTACCACGATGACAATTCTCAGTGAAGCCGGATGGGATATGAGCAAGTGGAAGACAGAGCACCATTTTGTTTCCTGGTTGCGATTGTGTCCGGACGATCAGCGGCGACAAGATCATCGGGAAAGGTCGACTGCCCACCAAAAACCGAGTGACCATCGCTTTGAAGATGGCGGCCTGCACCTTGCGGACCCGCAACACCTATCTCGGAGCGCAGTTCCGAATCCGAACGTCTCAAGGACCCGACTGCCAACCGCGCCAGGGAGCATCCCCACCGGCAGCAGTGCCTGTCTTCCCCTGCGACGGGTAGTCAAACTCATCGTTATATAATCTAGGTACGAATGCAACTGAATAGTTCTTTTAGCGTCAATTCTTAGCCTAAGCTACTTCATTATCAGTGGACCCAGATGCAGGTACTTCACACGCTCATCAGATTCGCACGAAAATCCCCTCGAGAAAAATTGCAGGCCGTCCGCAACCGTTCTGTAGAAATGAATTGGTATTGGAGAGTCCATAAACCGGGGAACGACAGAACAGCTTATGTTATTGGACTGTTTGGCACCGGACGTTGGTATGAGCGGACGATGAACAGAGGGCTCTGTCTCAGGTTTGCGAGATGCTCCTGTACGAGGGTGTTGAGGCCTCCAGGAAGGAAGGGCCCAAGTTCATGCAGCGCCTGGTCGCCAAGCAGAAGGCTCGGGTCAAAGACTCATAGGGATATTTACTTGACGCCAGCAAAGCGCATGTTGCCTCAGGCCGCCGAATTCGTTCCCAAGAAAGCGACGAAAAACTGAAATGCTCAAGCTTCTTCTCGATGAGCACATCTCACCGGACGTTGCGAATGGTCTGCGTCGCCGCAATCGCGCAATAGAAGTTCGCAATATGGTGGAATGGGAAAATGGGCATTTTCCTGGGACAGGAGGACTCCCCTTGTTTGCGAGAAGCCGCCGCCCACGGATTAACGTTTGTTACTTATGAGCGGAGGACGATTCCTCCCCTGCTCAAAATATGGGCGGAAGAAGAGCGAACGCACGGCGGCGTTTGGTTTGGGCGCAAATCTCTCGCGTGGAGCGCACATGCCAGTCAGCCGGCGCAGATCGACTGATAAAGGAGGGTTATGTACCCAAGGTGCTGGTCATCACCGAAGGGCCGATCCATTGGCGTAGCTTCAACGGCGTGAACCAGTACGACTACTATCTAATCTCGTCGCCCGAGTTCACGGTTAGGCTCGATTCAATCCAACAGTTTTTCCTGAACCCGCCGCAGCCCGTCCCGGCTGCGACAACCGTAAGTGAGGGGGCTACTATGGTGCCGTTTTCGAGCTCAAAAAGGAAATTAGGGTAATATGCCGCCTTTGAAGACGATATTGAATCCGAAATCATATTTTCGGTTCATATGGAAACGACTCCAGGAAGCCAGGCTTCGCCTCCAACCGAACTTGCGAGGAACAGTCAGGTATCCTCCAGGACATTACTATTCTCCCCTGCTGGATATTCAAAGCCTTGGGCCGAATGACTCGAACCTGCCGTTTGATGGTGTGGAGTTGTGGGAGCATGTCAATTTGCGACAGGGCGAGCAACGGGCCTACTACGAAGACCTTCTGGACAGATTCCCGCTCCTGCCTTTTCCGTGCCAGAAAACTGACAGCTACCGATACTTCAAGGAAAACGATTGGTTTCCGCTATCCGACGCTTTCACGCTTTCAGGCATCATACGTAAGGAGAAACCTTGCAGAATCGTCGAGGTAGGCTCCGGGTTTTCCTCCGCAGTGATGCTCGACACCCTGGGCCAAACCCGTGCGTCCGCTGCGCTGACGTTCATTGAGCCGAATCCGGACCGCCTCTATTCGCTACTCTCACCCGACGACAGGTCCATTCCGACGGTTCTTGTCCAACGGGTGCAGGAGGTTCCGTTGTCGGTGTTCGATCAACTCGAAGCGCATGATCTGGTCTTCATTGACTCGTCACACGTGGCCAAAATTGGGAGTGACGTCAGTTACATTCTGTTAAGGATTCTCCCTCGACTGAAGCCAGGCGTCATCGTACATTTCCACGACGTCTTCTATCCATTTTCCTACCCGGCCGCTTGGATTCGCGGAGGCCTTGCTTGGAATGAGTCGCTGTTCTTAAGAGCCTTTCTCGTGGGGAATCCGCAGTTCCAATTGGTAGCGTTCAATGCTTACGCGGGCTATTCTTTCCCCGAAGTCTTCCGAGACCGTCTCCCTGCTTTCTTGAATAACACAGGCGGAAGTATGTGGATCCAAAAACTTGGAGAAGAAGGCCGTGCTTAGTAGAACGATTCCGAATCTTGAACCCGGGACTTCAAGGAGTTCATTCGCATCTCGGGGATGACGCACGTGCGCACCTCGCTGTTTTACCTGCAGTCGCCAACAGGAAGATCGAACGCTGGCACCAGTCGCTCAAACGGGAGTGCATCCGGCCCCTTACCCCGTTGACGCTGGAAGATGCGCACCACTTGATTCAAATCTACGTGGGATCACTACAACACGGTGCGACTGCACAGCGCCATCGGCTATGTGACGCCGCAGGATATGCTCGCCAGGCGATAGGCCGAGATCCATGCGGCTCGCGATCGCAAGTTAGAAAAAGCCCGTAGCCAGCGGCAACTTCGCCGGCAGCGGGCAGCGTCTTCGACGTTTGTCGTCGCCGTATGGAGCGAGCGCTCCAACCAGAACCACCGGCTCGCAATACTTCGGGATTTTGTGTTTCGGCTGCAAACGTCATGCCGGGAAATCTAGCCCTTGCCTTGCAAGGGCCAAAGAATGACCGCTTGGGGACTTTGCGCCGTCTGCCGCATGCGACAAAAGAGTAGGGCGGGCGGTTTCATTGAATCGAACGGGAGGCAAGATGTTCGAGCGCCTGCCAAGAATAAGGGTAAGTCTACGTCCAGGTGCATTCGCGAACCTGTTCGAACGTTATCGGAACTCGCGAAACCACGGGAGGACGCACTTTTTTAGGTGGGCGAAGGATGTAACGAGCCTCCCGAAAGTGGCAAAACTGGTATCGGGAAAACTTGGAGGGAATGTTAGAATGTGCTCATTCTTCGCCAACATCGATTCAGCGAGACACCTAAAACGAGCACGGTGCGCATTTCTGAGGTCGACTGATGTCATTGCAGCCAAGACGCAACAATTCTGATGACCTGGAAGCTCTGGAGCCGACCGATCTGCTACCGGTTAAGGGTTCTCAATCCGTATACCCATATTTTGCTCAACCGCAAAACCCGATACTGCACTACTGGCAAATTCTGAGGAAGCGGAAATGGGTGGCGCTGGCCACTTTTGCCATTGTTTTTGCACTCTCTATCATTGCCACCCTGAATGCGACCCGCCTGTACCAAGCCACATCGGAGGTAGCGATCTTTCCAGAAAATCCGAATGCTTTGGGATTCAAGGACGCCGAGAATAGTTCTACTGACTTCGACTACGAAGTGACCCTGGAAACCCAAGCCGCGATTATTCGCAGCGATGCTTTGGCCATGAAGGTGATCGAAGCCATGCAACTTGACCGAGACCCGAGGTTTGCGGGTGCAACGCGCCCGCAAGCTGGAGATTCCATTCGAGTTTCGAGCATGCAACCTGATCCGGCGAGAACAGCTGGTTTGCTAGGCGCATTTCGCGGTGGGCTAGGCGTCCAAATAATGCGAAACACCCGGCTTGTACAAATCAGCTATACGCATCCAGACCCTCGTCTAGCAACCGAAATCGCCAATGCATTGGTTAAAACGTTCATCGAGGAGAACTTCAAGACAAAATTCGAGTCTGTCACCCAAACCTCAGAGTGGCTTTCGACGGAACTCGCGGATCTCCAGTTGAAAGTCCAAACATCCGAGGAGAAACTTGTCCGCTACCAGAAAGACCACAGCATTCTTGGGGTGGATGAGAAGCAGAACATCGTAACGGCCAAACTGAACGAACTGAACAACGTGCTAACAGCGGCCCAGACCGATCGCATTCAGAAGGAGTCCAATTACAGGCTCGCTGTGACTGGGGACCCTGCCGCATTGCCCAAAACGTCAGGGACGAGCAGCATGCTGGAGAGGTTGCGTGAAAAGGAGGTTGACCTCAATACCCAATACGCACAGGCTACAACCCAATTCGGTTCCGGATACCCCAAGGTTGTCGAACTGAACAATCAGCTCAAACAGGTGCGTATGGAAATCGTAGCCGAAGAAACGAGAGTGCAGCATGGGGTCCGCGATGATTATTTGGCCGCACTTCAACGGGAGAATTTGCTGACAACCGCATTCAACCAGCAGAAGCAGGAGGCTAACCAGCTCAACGAAAGCGCGATTGAGTACTCGGTGCTAAAGCGCGATGCGGAATCGAACCGACAGTTGTACCAGGATCTTCTGCAACGACTCAAGGAAGCGGGTGTTAGCGCAGGTCTGAGATCGAGCAATATCCGCGTCGTCGATATCGCGCGAACTCCAACGCAACCAATAACACCCAACGTGCCCCGGAACCTCCAGGTCGGCCTTCTGCTCGGCCTTGCCTGCGGTATTGGACTTGCATTCGTGCTGGAGAGTTTGGACACCAGCATCAGGAGTATGGAAGAGCTTAGCGCGATTTCGACGCTGCCAGCGCTCGGGACGATACCGCTGCAGCTTTCAAGTAACGGCTACTTGCGTAAACGGCTGAAAACGATGTCGGCCGAGACCGAGACGTCGGAATCGCCTGCTCTGGTCACGCATACACGTCCGAAGTCAGAAGCAGCAGAGGCATACCGAGCGCTCCGCACTTCGATTCTTCTCTCCTCGTTTGGTGCGCCGCCCAAGGTGATACTCGTCACGAGTGCCTTGCCCCAAGAGGGGAAAACTACGATCAGTGCGAATTCAGCGCTGGTCTTGGCGCAGCGCGGGAGCCGAGTATTGCTTATCGATGCGGATCTCCGTCGGCCCGGCATTGACAAGCTGTTTGGCTTTCGGTCTCGTGGAGGCCTCAGCACCCTCATAAGCGGAGTCGACAAGATCGAAGATGTGGTAGTTCCGTTTACTCAAGTGCCGAACTTGTGGATTTTGCCAGCAGGCCCAATTCCGCCACAGCCTGTCGAGTTGCTCGGCTCGACCGTCATGAAGGATCACATCACACGCTGGCGGGATGAGTTCGACCACATAATCATTGACACGCCTCCATGCTTATCCGTGACCGACGCAGTGGTTTTGTCTCCTGAGGCGGACCGAGTCATCCTGGTCGCGCGCGCGGGGAAGACTACAAAACCCGCCCTTCGGCGCGCTTGTGAGCTGCTGCTGCACGTCAACGCCAGGGTTATGGGTATCGTCCTAAACGCGCTTGATCTCCGTTCGAGCGGCGGCTACTACTACACCTACGGCGGTCCAGACGCGCACCGCTACTACGATGACGCCTCTCCGCAAGATGAGACTACGACCGCCAGCAAAGTTTCGTAACCTGGCTGACTGTAATTTGTATGCAGCCAGGTAGCCGACGCAAAAGGTGCCCTCACCGGTATGGATCAGATGCCGATTGAACTGCGGTCCCCGCTCCGGAAGTTTTCGTTTGCTGCCGCCTGCTGCATTCTCATAGGGCTGTATCTGTACTTGGCCCTGCGGCCATACCTCGCGTCCCACCTGGCAGCGACTCCGGACTTATCGAATCTCAACAAAGCCATTCGGCTGGAACCATCGAACGCTGAATATCGCGACTTGTTCGGCCGAAATTTGGCGCTATCGGGCGAAAGTCTGGATGAGGCGATTGCCAACTATCGGATCGCAGTGCATTTGAATCCATACGTAGCACGATATTGGCTGGATTTAGCGGGTGCCTATCAGGTGGCTGGCGACACCAGCAAGCAGGAACGGAGTGTCGAACAGGCTGTGGAAGCCGACCCAACGACACCGGATGTCGCCTGGGAGGCCGCAAACTTCTTCTTGCTTCAGGGTGATCAGGAAAGGGCGCTTCGTAATTTTCGCGTGGTTCTCGCAAACGACCCGGAGGCGGTTGACTCTGCTCTCCAGCTCTGCTGGCGTGCAACCGGAGACGCAAATCAGATTCTTGATCGGGCGCTGCCGCGAAGACCGGATCTGTACCTTTCCTTTCTGCGTTTGCTTATCTCCAAACAGGAAGTAGCCGCCGCGGAAAACGTCTGGAATCATCTGATCGCATTAAACCAGGAGTTTCAGACGGGGCTTGCATTTCCCTATTTTCGGTTTCTCATCGCGAAGCAGGAAGTCGCAGCGGCACAAACTGCATGGCAACAACTAGCCGGCGTTGATCGCTCTCTTCAGCCCTATCTTCCCTCTCCTGAGAACCTGGTCGTAAATGGGGGATTTGAGGAGAACGTGCTGAACGGCGGCTTTGACTGGTGGTACGAATCGAACCCCCATGCGGCCCTAGCCATAGACACCAGTGAGTTTTACGGCGGAACACGATCACTCTCCGTCACCTTCGATGGGCATAATCCAGCCGATGCCGGTATCTTTCAGTTCATCCCAGTAAAACCAAACACCGACTACGAGTTTAGTGCCGAATCCAGGACCGAAGACATCGATAGTGCCAGTGGTCCGCGGTTTGCCATCGTGGATGCTTATAGAAATGCTTCCTACGTTCTCACCGATGATTTACTAGGCACCAATCCCTGGCGTCTGCAACAAGCACGATTCCAAACCGGCCCGGACACCAATCTAGTATTGTTGAAATTTGTCCGCCAGCCTGCGGGCCCCCTGATCCGAGGCAAACTTTGGATCGACGATCTCAGGCTGGTGGAGAAATAGAATAAGGATCGGTGAAGTTGAAAATATCATCGTATGAGATTGTCGATACGACTGATTCCATTGATCTGGAGCGCCGGCGCGGTTGTGAGCCAGGAACCCTGCAATGGGTGCTCGTTCTCGGCCTATGCACCCTTCTAATTTTCGCGGTGTTGGCGTTCGGTGCGGTCGATGAGTGGTCGATTTTCGTCTTCGAGGCCAGTGCGGCAGTTCTATTCCTTGTTTGGGCGGCAAAGCAGCTTGTGTCCCGGCAGGTGAAGCTATCGAAAAACCCTCTTTACCTGCCAGCAACCCTTTTTTTGGGGCTGGTTCTCGCGCAGGTTGCGCTGCGCAGGTCTGCCTACGCGTACGTTACCGAATACGAAGCACTTCAATACGTCTCCTATGGGATTGTGCTGCTGATTGCAGCGGAATGCGTCAGAGAAGAAGGTGCTCGCAAAATATTCGCCCTCGTAGTGATTGTTTTCGGGGCCGGTTACGCCTTTTTTGCGCTCGCCCAGGAGCTGACCTTGAACGGCAAAATTTTCTGGGTCCATAGTCCGCGGTTCCATGGCGGGTTCTATGGAAGCTACGTCAACCGCGACCACTATGCCGGCCTGATGGAGATGCTGGTACCGATTCCCCTTGTGCTCAGTATGGGACATCTGCTGAGAGGGGGGAAGCGAGCCTTGGTCGGTTCTTGCGCGGTATTGATGGCCGGCACGATTTTCCTTTCCGGATCGCGTGGAGGAATGCTTGCTTTCGTTCTCGAAATGGTACTGTTCGCAGCCCTGACTCTCGGGAAGAGGCGAAGCCCTCGCATAGCGCTGGGATCAATGGCAATGTGCGTCTTGATCGTGGCTCTGCTGATCTTCTTAGGTGAGGGGGGGCGAATTCTGGGACGCCTCGGAGATCTGAGTCCCGGCATCCGTCTGGATATGACCAAAGACAGCTTGCGAATGTTTTCCAAGCGGCCGGTTGGGGGCTGGGGGTTGGGGACTTTCCCAACGGTCTATCCAAGTTACCGCAGCTTCTATACGAACCTGTTCGTAAATGAAGCGCATAACGACTATGCGCAACTGCTGGTGGAGACCGGCTTGCTCGGCTTCGGGCTGATGCTATGGTTTCTCGCGCGCCTGTACCGGTACGGATTACCGACCTCTCGCCGCTGGGAATTCCAATGGGATGGGGCGGTCTCCCTCGCCGCTTTGCTGGGGTGTACGGGAATTCTGTTCCATAGCTTCGTGGATTTCAATTTGCAGATCCCGGCGAATGCTGCGCTGTTTTATGTGCTTTGCGGGTTGGCTGCTTCCCCTCTAGCTGAATCATCCAAGCCCGAGCGGTCTCGAGCCATCGGGAATGGAGCAACGGGAAACGGTCGCACCCGGTCTGACAATGCCGACTCGTTGGCGCGGCCGACATAATTGAATCCTCGATCAACGTATTTGGACGGACTGTAGTTAAGCTGGACCGATATTCGATCGTTGAACGGCAGAAATTGTGGTTGAAAAGCACGCGACGGGGAAAACGGGCCTGTGCTACCCTAAGCGCTTAGCGGGAAAGTGCGTCGCAACGAACAAACGATTTGAGGAGGAGAAATGTCGCTGAAACACCTCACCATCGGGGCTGTGGTGGCAGTTTGTACATTCGTGGCCCAGGCCGCGGCGCAAAAGAACGAAGTGTCGGGGATCCTTGGGCGTACCCTCACCAGCAATCAGAGCATCCAAGGTGCGCCCGCTTATGATCCGGACCTGCGCCACGGCAACGGGTTGACCTTCGAAGTAAATTATGCCCGGCGCGTAATGGTTATGTGGCAAGGCCTCTTGTCCCTCACCCCGGAAGTCCCGTTCGTAGTGGACCTCCACGAGAATTTGCACGCCGCGCTACCCAACAGAATACCGCAACGGTACGCGTCCTATTTCGTGACTCCCGCAGCACGGTTGAACCTCTTTCCCGATCAGGCAGTTACTCCTTGGGTCAGTTTTGGTGGCGGTTTTGGCCATTTCTCAGAGAGCTCCACTTTGCTCTTTGGAGGCCATAACCCGGGCCCAACCGGGACTAGCACCGGCGTACTCCAAGGAGGCATCGGGCTCGATGTGAAGATTATCCATGGATTCAGCCTGCGCGGAGAAGGTCGAGACTTCTGGTCGGGTGTGCCCCAACTCAATGTGAATACGGGCAAGAGCCGCCAAAACAATATTTTCGCCGGCGCCGGCATTGTCTGGCACTTCTGAACGGAAGCGTATACCCGGACTTCCAAAGGAACGCAGTGCGTTCTCTGCCCGAAATGTCTAAACCGCTGCAACAGGACTAGGTTGACGGGCAGACAGCTTCGCACCCTAGCCCACACAGCACTCCCGCCAATTAAGAGCAATCAATTGGGAAACTGCACCTGGGATCGGTGGTATTCTCAGCACAGTTAAGAGGCGCACTAAACCCCAGTCTGTGGGAACACGACCTGGTTTATCGTGCTACTGCGATGCACTCACCGGTATCGGGCTCTGGTGAAACACCCATATTGTCGCGCCGACAATAGCAGCCCCGCCAATTCCAATCGTCCAGGGAGAGCTGAGGAATCCCCCCGTTCCGGCGGCAGGAGCAGCTCCAGCCCCTTTTTTCTTTTTCTTTTTCTTATTATTGTCGCCCTGCGACTGCGACTGCGATTCGTCTCGAGTGGTGTCCTGACCTTGTGCCAGTGTGGTGGTCCCGTTGTCATCGCTGATGGTCAGGTCGCCCTTTCGCGCCGCGATCTGGACCGTACCATCCACGTCTCTGACTTCAAATTCGGTCCAAACACTAGCGGCCGGAGACACGGTGACGTCACCAGCGCGAGTCGCCATCGCTTTCGAGGTCGATATGGCTACGTCTCCGTGCTCCAACTCGACGGCGTTGCCTTGATACTTAACTAGCGAGTCACGCAGAACCAAGACGATGGAGCCCGAAGCGTTGATATTGGCAGCCGAGTCCGCGCTGGTCTGTACCAAGTCGCCGGAAAAGATAGCCGACGAGCTTGAGATGCTTCCGCCATTGAGCAATGCGGTTCCATGGCTGTAGAGCATGGCACCAGGTTGGTCCGTTGCAAACAAGGCAGCCGGAAAAATCACGACCATCATGCAGCTCAGGATTTTCAGGTATCGGGCCCTGATCATTGCAAGCACTTCCATCTTTCGGAGAATGATTGACTTGGAGTGATGGTAATCCGAAAGGTCCTTCTCCGTCAATCGCTTCTTGCCATCAATCGCCTCTTGCCATTTGGGTTACTTCCGCGCTTCTCTGCTCCTGTTCGGAAGAGAGAGGCGCACGTCTTGTAGTTCCGGCTGGGGTACCAGACTGATCACGTCCGAGCAGTCGACGCCAGAACTTTCACAACGCGTCCCATGCCGAGTTCATGCAGGTGACGCCAAAATTTGCAGATCCTCAACTTCGACTGCATGCTCGACAAATGCTGAAGACCGGACAGCCGGCTGTCGGGAGTCGGCGCTACACGGAAAACGCCGG